>Ga0066256_1000357_pt1 | contig 150986 bp, 136 predicted proteins | sample ThiBio_1000_biof_FD_87107 | JGI IMG/M metagenome (GOLD analysis project Ga0066256, IMG submission 87107) | Wastewater bioreactor microbial communities from Cape Town, South Africa - Thiocy_expt_1000_biof (version 2) | ecosystem: Engineered > Bioreactor > Thiocyanate-remediating >...
GCTCGAGGACCTGCTTCACCGCCTCGGCCCTGAACTCGGCCGTGTACCGCGTCTGACTCGTTCCCATCTGACCTCCGTTCGCCTCATTGTGAGGCCCGAAGGTGTCTACGAGAACCGGGGCGATTCACCTTGCTTTGCACGTTCTAAACGACGCTTGGTTGAACGCCTATGATTGTGCCGTGATCGTGTCTAACGACTCGGATCTGGCGGAGTCGCTGAGGCTTGTGAAGGCTCAGAACGGCAAAGTAATCGGCCTCGTCACGCCGGGCGCTCCCAAGCGCCAAACATCGCGACAACTGCGTGAATGCGCTGACTTCGTGAAGCCGATCCGAGCTTGGATGCTTGAATCGAGCCAGCTTGACGACCACATTCCAGGCACGACGATCCATAAGCCATTCCGCTGGTGATTCCCTTCCAGGCGCTCGCAACGAAAAAGCCGCCCCGAAGGCGGCCTTTTGAAGGTGCCCTGGGCTATGACGCTGACCAGACGAGGCGCAAGCCAGGCCGCGGAGCGTCGTTGTAAGCCGGCGGCGTCGGCAACTCGGGTTCGGGCGCCCGTCTCGCCTCGTTCTTTCGCCTCGCGCTGATGCTCAGTCGGCCAGTCACAGCATGGGTAACTTCCACTCGCCACTCCCCGACCGTATGACAGAGGCGCCCGCTCTTCTTCCCGGGACGAGGCAACCCGCCGAACCACGACTCCGGTACGCCTGCCTGCAGCAACTGACTCTTCTGTCCTTCGTAATCCTTCCACTCTGGATGGTCATCACTGATGCGCGCAGGGCGATTGATTCGGCGTCGTCGATGCTCGTCCTTCGAGACGTAGATAAGCGATGCGTCAAGATCAGTCGTTGCGGCATTCTTGCGTCAGAACCGCAAGAAGGTCGGGAGCTTGCCGCCTTGGCTCTCGCCCACCATGGAGGCGCAAAGCCTTCAATCGACTCGAAATGTAAGTCGAAATCCCGACAGACTGCCTATGAGTCGATTACACTCGACAATCGACTCAGCTCCAGAGCCGAATAGGCTCCTCGATCGCCTCCGACCCATGACAGCGGAAGCCACCTGTGTCTGGCGGCAGAGGCCTGGAGCCAGGAAGCCGTCGCCACCGCAGCCATCGAAGGGGAGCGGCTGGACCTCGCTGCCGTGCGCAGCTCGGTCGCACGCCGGCTGGGCGTGGGCAACCAGGAAGGACCGAACGCCCCGGGCAACGTCGAAGGGCTGCTGGACAGCATGGACGACGCGGTGACCCGTCGTGCCGACGCGGTGACCCACGAGCGCCTGCACGCCTGGCAAGCTGCCCTCTTCCCGACCGGCTACTCCGGGATGACCAGGATTCGGGTCGGCGGGTATCGGGAGCACGCGGGCACCTCGCGCGCCACGGCGTCGCGCGAACTGATAGAGCTCGCGAAGCTCGGCTTGCTCGCGCAAACCGGTGCGGGTCGCTCGACTCGGTACTACGTGAAGCTGCCCGGCTGGGCGCCTGTCGAGGTGAAATGAACTGCCCTGCGATGCATGCAGCCGTCATGGAGCGCGTCATCGCCGCATGAATGCACCGGGCAGCGCACGCTCGGCCATGGACCTCCCGTGTACGAATCCTCCTGTCATGCCTGCCCGCACACTCAACTCCCACACCCTGCTCTTCTCGGCTTCGCTGCTGGGATTCGTCACCGCAGCGATGACCTCGAGCCTCGCCCGCGCAAGCGGCACGGTGCGCCAGGCAGCAACGGCATGGAGCGGCGCGATGTGCTGCATGGGCATCACGCTTCTTTCCGCCTACCTGCGCGGCTCGATTCCCGAGCACGTCGCCCTCACGCTGCTGAACGCCGCAGCAATGGCTTTCGCCTTGCTTGCCCTCCTGGCGTACGCGCGCCTCTTCTCGCTTCGGTACTCCGCCGGGGCAATCGGCATGGTGTACGTCGCCCAGCTTCTCGGCATCTTCGGGTTCCAGCTGATGGGGACTCCACGCGAGGTGGTCGTGCTGACGCTGAATTCATTCATCACCGCCGAGCTCCTGTGGGTCGCACTGCTCATCGTCCGCCACGGCCGCGACACTTCGGCGCCGCTTCGCTGGGTCGCGACGACCACCATCGCCTGCTTCGCCTGCCTGTCCACCGCCCGCATCGTCATGACGCTCCTCGGAGACAGCCCGGCCATCGACCCGTCGGCGCAAAGCAACGTCCAGATCGTGACGCTCCTGGGCACCAGCGTCGCCATCATCGGGTCGACGATCGCGTTCGTGCTCATGGTTCACGACCGCCAGTACCGGGAAGCCCTGGAGAGTGCCCGCCGCGATTCCCTGACGGGAGTCCTCGCCCGGCGGGCATTCTTCGACGAGCTCGCGGCGCTCGAACGCCAGCCCGGACTGGCGTTTTCGCTGGTGATGGTCGACATCGACCACTTCAAGGCCATCAACGACCGCTACGGGCACCTGGGCGGCGACGCCGTCCTGGCCCACGTCGGGGGCCTTCTGCATGACACGACTCGCAGCCAGGATGCGGCGGGCCGCTACGGTGGCGAGGAGTTCTGCGTGCTGCTGCGCCGCTGCGGCGAAGACGAAGCCGCAGGCTTCGCCTCGCGCCTCATCGAGATGGCGGCTGGCGCGACGGTACGGATGCCCGACGGTCGTGAAGTCGCCTTCACCGTCAGCGCGGGCTACGCGGGCGGGCACGTCGCCGGCGCAGGCACCGCTGATGCCCCCTCGGTCAGGGAGGTCCTGGCGCGGGCGGACAACGCCCTTTACGAAGCCAAGCGGGCTGGCCGCAATCGTGCGATGGGTGCGCGTGGGGACGCGCCCGACGCGTCGAATTCGGTCCTGACGCTTTCCCGGGACGTGATGGCCGTCTGATGCCGCTCACTGCGCCGCCGCGGCGATCCGGGCGCGCAGCCCCTCGTCCGGCAGGCTGCCCCGCCCTGCCGCCATGTTGTCGCGCAGATGCGCGACCCGGGAGGTTGCCGGGATCGCGCAGGTGACGGCAGGGTGCGAGATCACGAACTTCAGCAGCAGCTGCGCCCAGCTCGTGCAGCCGATCTCCGCAGCCCATGCCGGCAGCGGCCGGCTGCGCAGGCGGCCGAGCAGCCCGCCGCCGCCGAACGGCCGGTTGACGATCACCGCGACCCGGCGTTCGCGCGCGAGCGGCAGCAGGCGCCGCTCGGCCTCGCGCTCGCCCACCGAGTAGTTGATCTGGACGAAGTCCACCGGCCGCATGGCGATCAGGCGCGCGACGGCCTGATGGGCACCGGCGGTGTAGTGGGTGACGCCGACGTAGCGCACCCTGCCCGCCTGCTTCCAGTCGCGCAGCGTGTCCAGGTGGGTGTCGACGTCCACCAGGTTGTGGACCTGCATCAGGTCGATGGGATCGGCACGCAGCTTGCGCATCGAGTCTTCCATCTGCGCGATGCCGGCCCGCGCGCCTTCGGTCCAGACCTTGGTCGCCACGAACAGGCGCTCGCGCGCGCCCAGGCCGGCCGTGAGCTCGCCCACGACCTCCTCGGACCTGCCGTACATCGGCGAGGAGTCGACCAGCCTGCCGCCCAGCTCGAGGAAGCTGCGCAGCACATCCGCCAGCGGCGCGCGCTGCGCCGGCGACGGGCCGACGTCGAAGGTCTGCCAGGTGCCCAGGCCGATGACGGGCAGCGCCTCGCCGCTGGAGGGGATCGGCCGCGCCAGCGGCGACGCCAGCGCCGACACGGCGTCGTTCACGGGCAACCCCGCACCCGCGGCGGTACCCGCCATGCCGAGGGCGATGCGCAGCAGACCTTCACGCCGATTCATCCTGCATCCCGAGCGTGTAATCGATCTCGCAGCGCGCACATCGTGACACCCGGGCGATGGCTCGCCGACGCGCCGCTTCGCTAGGAGCCTGTCTCCCAGGCCATCATCGTAGCGCCGGAACCGCCTCGCCCACCACCCTCGCCCGGCCGGGGGCCTACGGATTTCTCAGACGCTCAGGAAGCCGCGCAGGCGCTCTGGGTCGAGGATGGTGATCTCGGCGCCGCGCACGCTGATCAGGCCCTCGTGGCTGAGCTCGCCCAGGATGCGCGAGAAATGCTCCGGGGTGAGGTTCAGGCGCGAGGCGATCACCCCCTTGCTGGTGTCGAGCACGATGCGAATGGGCGGCGTGAGGTCGCCGCGGCTGTCGATATCGCGCAACAGGTAGCCGATCACGCGCTGCATGCCCGAGCGCAGCGAGTAGGCCTCCACGTCGTGCACCAGGCCGACCAGGCGCCGGCTCAGGCCCGCGACCATGCGCCGCGCCAGGCGCGGGTCGCGCGTGAGCTCGGCGTCGATCGAGGCCTTGGAGATGTGCAGCAGCAGCGAGTCGGCCAGGCATTCGGCGTTCACCGGATAGGCGCGATCCAGGAACATCGCGGCCTCGCCGAAGGACTGGCCCGGCCCGAGGATCTCGATGACCTTCTCGGTGCCCTGGGGCGAGACGAAGCCGAGCTTGACCTGGCCGTATATCACCGCGTGAAACCCCACGCAGGGGTCGCCGCGCTGGAACAGCACCCGTCCCTTGGGGACCCGCAGCTCGGTGGTGCCGGCGGCGATCCGGTCCAGCTCGTCGCTGCCCAGCTCGTGAAACAGCGCCAAGTTGGCCAGGAAGGTCCGGGTCATGACTTTCGGTGCGCGCACGAAAGCAGGGCTCGCACTCGAGGTGAATCCGGTGATTCCGGTCGACGCGTTCGGCTTGCGACGCGATCTCCCGCACGATGAGCTCGTGGGTGCCCTGCACCAGCTGCCTTGGTGGCACGTGCTCCTTCTTTCACACGTCATGCCGTGCCCTCCATGCCACGGCATCGGCGTGGCGGGCAGCCCGGATGCGAACCCTTGATCACCAGCTCCTGCGCTTTCACGGTCGTCGGTTCTCCCCCGCTTCACAGCGCTCGCCTGATCCCGAACTGTGGTGTACTCTACTAAGATATATTTAGTATACTCCTTCAAAAGGGTGACGTGGAATCGCAAGCTGCATTGCCAACCGACCGTCGATCCACGGGATTCACGGGCTTCAGAACCGCCGTTCGTGCAGCTCGAGCAGGCAGGGTCGATGGGTACGGTGCAGCCAGGGGGAGGCCATCCAGATGATGATCAGATCCGGGGTTTCGCGCTGGACGATGGTGCATTTCGGCCTGGCCATCGTCGCGCTCCTGGCCGCCGAGGTGCTGTTCGTCCTGGGCTACTCCGACCCGCTGTCCGGATTACGCGCACCCGCCACGCTGGTCGCGGTTCATCTCCTCACCATCGGCTGGCTCAGCCTGCTGATGCTTGGCGCGCTGTATCAATTCGTCCCCGTCATCACCAACACTCGACTGTATAGCCAGCGCCTGCCGCTGTATTCGCTCATCGCGATCATCACGGGACTGGCCGCAATGCTGGCCGGCTTCCTGGCATTGGGCGGGCTGAGCGTGCTCACGATTGCCTGGCTGCCGATCGGCGGCAGCCTCGTGATCGCGGGTTTCGCGCTCGGGGCGATCGACCTCTGGGTGACGCTCTGGCGCGTACGACCGCTGCCTCTGCCGGCGGGATTCGTGGCCGTCGGCCTCGGTTTCCTGTTGTTGACCGGCCTGATCGGCCTCGGATTCGCGCTCACTTTCACGCTGCCGCAGCCACCGGGCTTCCTGCTGGCACTGACCGCCGAAGGGCTCAGCCTGCATCTCGCAGCGGGCCTCGGCGGCTGGTTCACGCTGACCGTGATGGGTGTCAGCTATCGGCTGCTGTCGATGTTCATGCTGTCACCCGATGAGCCGCACCGCACGACCTATGCGGCACTGATCCTGACCGTGACGGGCCTGCTGTTGCTGATCGCTGCCGGGCTGGGCGGGGCGTGGGCGGGATTGGCCTCGGGCTGGGGCAAGTCGATCGGTGCGGCGCTCGCCGGTCTCGGCGTGGCTTTCTATCTGGTCGATATCGCACGGTTCTACCGCACGCGCAGCCGGCGTCATCTGGAATTGAACAGCACGACGGCGGCCGCGGCACTGGGCCTGGTCACTCTGGCCCTGGCGGCCGGCGCGCTGGCGGCGGCATGGGGCGTGCTCGATCGCTTTGCCGGTGCAATCGGCTATCTGTTCGTCCTGGGTGGCCTGACGGGACTTGGGCTCAGCCAGCTCTACAAGGTCGTCCCGTTCCTGACCTGGCTCGAGCTGTTCGGGCCGAAGCTCGGCAAAGGGCCGGTGCCGCGGGTTCAGGACCTCGTCGACGAGCGCCGCGCCATGCCGTGGTTCGTGCTCTATTTCGCGACGGCGCTGGCGGCGGCGGGGTCGATCGCGCTCGACCAGGCGCCGGCGTGGAGACTGGCTGCCGGCCTGCAATTGGCGGCCACGGTGCTGATCGTGATCGAGCTGTGGCGTTCTCGCCATCCGGACCCGAACCTCAAGCCTGCACCGATGAAGCTGCCGGTCGTGCCCGCGCCGGGAGCCAAATCGGCGGCCTTTGCCTCGCCCTCATCCCGTCAAAGGAGTACGACATGACCGTATCGCTCCATACCCTCGACGTGCGCCCGATCCTGAAGGCGGGCGGCGAGCCGCTTGCCGAAATCATGAACGCAACCGCCGCACTCGGCAGCGGCGAGGGCCTGCGCCTGCTGGCCAATTTCAAGCCGGTACCGCTCTTTTCGATCATGCAGAAGAAAGGCTACGCGCATCACGAAAAGGAGCTCGGCGGCGGCGATTGGGAGATCGTCTTCGAACCCAGTGCCGCAGCAGAAGCCGCCGCACCTGCCGCGCCCGCGGAAACGGCGCCCGCCCGACCCGGGCAGGACGATGCCGGCGGCTGGCCTGCACCGAGCCGCTCGCTCGACAATCGCGGCATGATGCCGCCGGAACCGATGGTCACCACCCTCGAAGCCATCGAGAGCATGGCGGCCGGCGAGGTGCTGGAGGGCTGGTACGACCGCGATCCGCTGTTGCTGTATCCGGAGCTCGAGACGCGCGGCCACGAGCACCGGTGCGAGAAGCGCGGTCCCGGCGAATATCGCGTGCTGATCCGTTGCGGCACCCGGCAGGAACGCGCGTCATGAGCACGCCCACTGCCGAGCAGTTGCGCGAACTGTTGAAGGACGTGTTCGACCCGGAGCTCGGGTACAACATCGTCGATCTCGGCCTGGTCTATGGAGTCGAGATCGCCGACGGCGTGGTGACGGTCACGATGACGATGACCACACCCGGCTGCCCTGCCTCGGACATGATCCAGGGAGGCGTCAGGCACCGGCTGGAAGAAGTGAAAGGGGTGGACGACATCGTCATCGACCTGGTCTGGGAGCCTCCGTGGGGCCCCCATGCGATGAGCCCGGCGGGCAAGGAACATTTCGGCGTCGAGGACTGACCGCACATGGACACACCCGAGCCGCAGCAGAGAGAGTCGTGTGCCGGCGATCGCGTCGAGCCGGCTCTATCCACCCACAGCGTGACGCAAAAGGAGCTTCATGATGAGCGATAGCGAAAACCTCGATGTCCGCCAGCTGATCCCCATGAAACGGCACAGCACGATCTTCAGCACCTGGCAGAACCTGGCCCCGGGCAAGAGCTTCGTCCTGATCAACGACCACGATCCGAAACCGCTCTATTACCAGTTCGACGCGGAACACCACGGGAAGTTCACCTGGGACTACATCGAATCCGGCCCCGAGGCCTGGCGCGTGAGGATCGGCAAGGCCGCGACGGCCTGAACGGAGGAGACGGTCGATCCGGCGTCCCGGACGCAGCCGGAAGCGCGTAGCGCATCCCGGCCGGCCGGGACCGGCCGGAAGTCGGGGGCGACGAGGGGCCGCTGCCGTGCATGCGCAGGGCGCATTCCGCGGCCCGTCAATCGTCCAGCAACGACAGATCCCTGACCGCTCCCTTGTCAGCCGACATCGCGAGCTTCGCATAGGCCCTCAACGCCGCCGAGACCTTCCGCTTCCGCGGCCGTGCCGGCTTCCAGCCCGACGCCTCCTGCTCCACGCGCCGCCTGGCGAGCTCCTCGTCGGACAGCAGCACATCAATGCGACGGTTCGGGATGTCGATGCGGATCCGGTCGCCGTGGCGCACCAGGCCGATCGGTCCGCCCGCTGCAGCTTCCGGTGACACGTGGCCGATCGACAGGCCCGAGGTTCCGCCGGAGAAGCGCCCATCGGTCAGCAGCGCGCAGACCTTGCCCAGGCCCTTGGCCTTGATATACGAGGTGGGATAAAGCATCTCCTGCATGCCGGGGCCGCCGCGCGGGCCCTCGTAGCGCACCACGACGACGTCGCCGGGCTTCACCTCGTCCTTCAGGATGCGCTCGACGGCTTCGTCCTGCGATTCCGTGACATGGGCGGAGCCCTCGAATACCAGCAGTGAGTCGTCCACGCCGGCCGTCTTCACCACGCAGCCGTCGGGCGCGATGTTGCCCACCAGCACGGCCAGACCGCCCTCCTGCGAGTAGGCGTGGCCGTTGGAGCGGACGCAGCCCTCGACGCGATCGGTGTCCAGCGAAGGCCAGCGGGTATCCTGACTGAAGGCCACCTGGGTCGGGATGCCGGCGGGGCCGGCGCGGTAGAAGCGCTTCACCTCCTCGGAGGGTTCACGCATGACGTCCCACTCGTCCAGGGCGTGCTTCAGCGTGGGCGCGTGGATGGTGGGCACCCCGGTGTGCAGCTTGCCGGCGCGCTCGAGCTCGCCGAGGATCGCCATGATGCCGCCTGCGCGGTGCACGTCCTCGACGTGGTACTGCTGAGTGTTGGGCGCCACCTTGCACAATTGGGGCACCACGCGCGAGAGGCGGTCGATGTCCTTCATCGTGAAGTCGACACCGGCCTCCTGGGCGATCGCCAGGATGTGCAGGATGGTGTTGGTCGAGCCGCCCATCGCGATGTCCAGCGTCATCGCGTTCTCGAAGGCCTCACGGCCCATCGAGCGCGGCAGGATGCTCCCGTCGCCCTGCTCGTAATAGCGACGGGCCAGCTCCACGACCAGGCGGCCGGCGCGCTCGAAGAGCTTCCGGCGGTCGGCATGAGTGGCCACCACGGTGCCGTTGCCGGGCAGGGCCAGGCCAAGCGCCTCGGCCAGGCAGTTCATCGAGTTGGCGGTGAACATCCCGGAGCACGAGCCGCAGGTGGGGCAGGCGGAGTGCTCGACCGCGGCCACGGTTTCGTCGCTCACGGCGGGGTCGGCGGCCATCACCATCGCATCGATGAGGTCGAGCTTGTGGTCGGCCAGGCGCGTCTTGCCTGCCTCCATCGGGCCGCCGGTCACGAACACCGCCGGGATGTTCAGGCGCATCGCGGCCATCAGCATGCCGGGGGTGATCTTGTCGCAGTTGGAGATGCACACCATGGCATCGGCGCAGTGCGCGTTGACCATGTATTCGACCGAGTCCGCGATGATGTCGCGGCTGGGCAGCGAGTAGAGCATGCCGTCGTGGCCCATCGCGATGCCGTCGTCCACCGCGATGGTGTTGAACTCCTTGGCCACGCCACCGGCCGCCTCGATCTCGCGCGCCACCAGCTGGCCCAGGTCCTTCAGGTGCACGTGCCCCGGCACGAACTGCGTGAACGAGTTGGCCACCGCGATGATCGGCTTGTCGAAGTCGGCATCCTTCATGCCGGTGGCGCGCCACAGCGCGCGCGCGCCCGCCATGTTGCGGCCGGCAGTGGAGGTCCTGGAGCGGTAGGCAGGCATCGGTGAACCCTCGTGGTATGCGGTTGCTGTTTCGTGCGAGGCTGCGCCGGGGCGCAGCCGGTGGCGTCAAGCGGGGATTGTCGCTCACCGGCGGCGATGGTACCTGCCGGATGCAAGCCGCCCGCCACCGTCACCCGGCCGGCATCCCGCACCGCGCACGTGCCGGTGCCGCGGCGCGCGGCGGCAGCACCTGCGCCAGCCACAGCGACACCGCCGCGGCCTGCGCTGGCAGCACCGCGGCCCCGCCGCTGAACCGTTCCCAGGACCCCAGATACGGCGTGGCCACGGCCGTCAGCACCGGCACGCCGTTGGCCATCAGCGCCAGCAGCTCCGCGGCGAACCCGCCGCCCTCGGCCTCGAGGCTGCCGAAGCGGTTGCTGATAACGAGATCGGGCGACTGCTCGAGCGCATCGCGCAGCACCCGGCTGGCGCGCGCGAATCCGTGAGGATCGGCTCGGCATGAGGTCGAGCCGCGACCCAGGCGCTGCGATACCAGGTACTCGTCGCGCGTCTCGATGTCGACCAGCACCATGGCGCCGTTGCAGCCCGGGCCGTCGGGATGCGTCATCAGCAGGCCGCGCACGCGGCGCCCGGCCTGCCGCTGCGCCCGCGCGACGGCGGCCAGCAGGGCATCGATGTCGACGCTGCCGTCGTCCAGGACGGCAGCGGCGGGCACGGGCGGACAGTCCACGGCCGCCGACCGTTGGGGACTCGCGGCGCTGGTTGGCGTGCCGGACGCGACCGGGAGCGGGAAAGCCGGGATCGAGCTCATGGTTCCTGTTTCCAATATCCGGCGTTCAGCGGGCCAGCATGGCCATGAGCTTGCGGATGTCGTCGCGGCAGGCCGCGGCGGCGGTCTGCTCGATGTGCCGGTACAGCGCGATCAACTGCCGCCCCGCGTCGGTGAGCGCGCTGCCGCCGCCGTCGGCCCCGCCCTTGGCGGAATCGACCACCGGATGGCGCAGCGAGCGGTTCATCTCGTCGAGCAGGATCCATGCGCGCCGGTACGACATGTCGAGGCGCTTCGCGGCACCGGTGATCGACCCGGCCTGGTCGATGGCTTCCAGCAGCGCGATCTTGCCCGGTCCGACGGCGATCATGTCGCCGACGGTGATGCGGATGCGGAATCGCAGCACGGGCTCCGGCCGGCCCGGGGCCGTGCGGGGCGGTGTCCGGGCGCCGGCTTCGGGGCGGGAGGTCCTGGCGGGCATGGGATAGACCGATCGGGTCGTGTTCGCAGATCGCAGCATAGACGACCCCTCCTTCCCACGCCCGTTCCCGATCGTTATATTCTACTGTATATTTCGAAGCGGATGCCGCGGCCGCTGGCCTGCGGTGGTGTTTCCCACTCTCCGCCGGCCACCGCGTGACCATGTCGAATCTGCCGTTCCGTCCCGCTCTCCGGCCCACTGCCGCACCGTGGGCAGACAGGATCGCGGAGTCGCTCGCCGGGGGTGCCTGTCACCACGAGGCGCCCCCGCAAGCCGCTGTCTGTGGCAGCACCGCTCGCGCGCGCCTGATCGACCTGGATCCGCAGCTGCACTGTTCGGTGATCGGCACCTGTCTGTCGACCGCCGAGCTGCGCAGGCTGATGCGCAAATTCATGGACGTCGACGATGCGAACGACCTCGAGGTCCACCACGAAGCGGTGCGGATGGTGTCCCAGCACGCCGGGCTGGGGCGAGCGCTGCACAAGACGCTGGAGCAGCAGCACGGCTCGGCCGTGCAGCGTTTCGGCCGGGCCAGGGACACCGATGCGCTGATCGCCCTGTGGGAGGAAGCGCTGCGCCAGGGCGAAGTGCCCGGCGCCTACTGGGCGGTGCTCACGCATCGCCGCGTCACGCCTGCCCTGCGCCAGCGCGTGTTCGGTGATGTCCACATGCTGTCGCACCTGGTGGGTGCCGCCAACCGCGCCGACATCCGGCGCCTGGTCGCGCTCGAGCAGGAGAACGCCGAGCTGCGCAACCGCGTCGAGCGCCAGCAGGAACGTCTGACCGGGATCGGCGAGGAGCGCGATCGCGCGCTGGCCGAGCGCGACCAGCAGGCGTGCGAGCTGGTCGGAATGCGCAGCGCGCTGGCCCGGGGCGCGCAAGAGGAGGCCCGGCATCGCGAGACCGCCGCCGAGGTCGCCGCGCTGTCGGCCGCGGTCGCGGCGCAGACCCGGCGGCGCGAGCAGGCCGAAGGCGCTGCGCTCGCCGCCGGCGCCGACGCGCAGCGGCTCGAGCAGGAGCTGGCGCGCCTGCACGCCTGTGTCGCGGAGCTGGCGCACGAGCTCGCCGCCGCCGAGACCCAGCTGCGCGAGATGGCGAGCGGCGCCGATGCCGCCGGTTCGACGCTGAGCCGCCTGTTGCGCGGCCAGCGCGTGCTCTACGTCGGAGGCCGGCCGAGCTCGAACCCGGCCATCCGCGACCTGGTGTTGCGCCACGGCGGCGAATACCAGCGCCACGACGGCGGCATCGAGGACCGCAAGGGCCTGCTCGCCTCGGCAGCGGCATGGGCGACGCTGGTGGTGTTCCCGGTCGACTGCATCGACCACGATTCGGCGCTCGCGCTCAAGCGCATGTGCATGCGCCAGGGCACGCGCTTCGTCGCCCTGCGCAGCGCCGGCGTGGCGAGCTTCGCCAACGGCGTCTCCGCGCTGGAGGCGGCGGAGATGCGGGCCGGGCTGCCGGCCATGCACCTGTGCCCGAAGCACGGCTAGGGCCTACCCCACCCGGCCGCCCTCCGCTATACTGGCTGTCAGTGGAGATGGCATACCTCCCTTAACCGCCGGTCACGGCTGATGATGCCTACGCAAGGCCCCTGGATGGGCCGGTGTGGGCATTATTCGGAATCCTCTTCGGACTCCCCGATACGCGCTCGCTGCCGGTCGCTCCAGGTCTGTGAAGATGAAGGAGCGACATGGACGGTTATCCTTTTCTCGCGGTGTTCGGCGGCGCCGGCCTGGGCGCCCTGCTGCGCTGGGCTTTCGGTTCCACGCTGAACCCGATCTTCCCGACCATTCCGCTGGGCACCCTGGCCGCCAACCTCCTCGGCGGCCTGCTGGTGGGCGTGGCCACGGCAGTGTTCCTCCACAAGCCCGGCCTGGCTCCGGAATGGCGGCTGTTCGTGATCACCGGCTTCATGGGCGGGCTGACCACTTTCTCGACCTTCTCGGTCGAGGTGGTCTCCCTGCTGGGACGTCGCGAGCCGCTGTGGGCCTTGGGCATGACGGCTCTCCACCTGCTGGGCTCGCTCGCCCTCACCGCCGCCGGCCTGGTGCTCGGCAGCGCGATCGCGACGGCCGGCACCTACCGTTGAAGGGAGGCCTGCGATGGACGGACTCTTTCTGCGCTTCTACGTGCACGAGAACCAGCGCATCCACCACGTCCTCCTGTGGGAATGGCTGCTGCAGCAGGCCAACCGCATGGGCATCCGCGGCGGCTCCGCCTTCCGCGCCATGGCCGGCTTCGGCAGCCATCGCGTCCTGCACGAGGATCATTTCTTCGAGCTCGCCGGCACGCTGACCGTGGAGGTCGAGTTCATCGTGACGCAGGACGAGGCGCAGCGGCTGCTCGCCCTGCTGCGCAGCGAGCGGGTACGCGTGTTCTACGCGCAGATCCCGGCGCAATTCGGCGTGCTCGACGCGGGGGAGGGCGGCGCGGGCAGCACGGGGAGCGCCGGCGGGACGGGCAGTGCCGATAGCACGAGCGGTACGGGCGGCGCCGGCAACCCCAGCGGAGCCGGCGATGCGGGCAAGCCGACGGGGAGCGCATCGTGACCGGGATCTGGGCCCAGGCGGCCCTGTGGCTGGGCCTGGCGCTGGTGGCCACGCTGCTGTCCATCGGCCTGCGGGTGGCCACGGCGCTGTCCGAGATCGTGGTCGGCACCATCGCGCAACTGCTGATCGGCGCCGCGCTCGGCGGTGTGCTGCTCGCGGGCGACGCCTCGTGGCTGAAGTTCCTCGCCGGCGCGGGCGCGATCGTGCTCACCTTCCTGGCCGGCGCCGAGCTGGATCCGGCAGTGTTCCGCCACAAGTGGAAGGAGGCCGGCGCAGTCGGGCTGGTGGGCTTCGTCTCGCCCTTCCTGGTCTGTGCGGCCGCCGCGCACTACCTGCTCGGCTGGTCCACGGACGCCAGCTGGCTGGCTGGCGTGGCGATGTCGACCACCTCGGTGGCCGTCGTCTACGCGGTGATGCTGGAGTTCGGCCTGAACCGCACCGACTACGGCAAGACGGTGCTGGCGGCCTGCTTCGTCAACGACCTCGCCACGGTGCTCGCGCTGGGCTTCCTGTTCTCGCCGTTCAGCCTCAAGACGCTGGTGTTCGTCGCCGTCGCCGTGGTCGTGTTCGCGATCCTGCCGTGGCTCACGCCGCGCTTCTTCCACCGCTTCGGCGGGCGCCCCTCGGAGCTCGAAGCCAAGTTCCTCATGCTGTGCCTGTTCGGCATGGGCGCGCTGGCGAGCTGGGCCGACAGCGAGGCCGTGCTGCCGGCCTACCTGATCGGCATGGTCCTCGCCGGCACCGTGGGCAAGGACCATGCGCTGATCCGCCGGTTGCGCACGCTGACCTTCGGGCTGCTCACGCCGTTCTACTTCATCCGCGCCGGATCGCTGGTCTCGGTACCGGCGCTGGTCGCGGCGCCGGCCGGCCTGCTGGTGCTGCTGCTGACCAAGATGCTGGCCAAGGTCGTCGGCGTGTACCCGGTCACCAAGCTGTACCGTTCGCCCGATCGCGAGGCGGCGTACACCACGCTGCTGATGTCCACCGGGCTCACCTTCGGCACGATCTCGGCGCTCTTCGGGCTCTCGCACGGCGTGATCGACGAGGGCCAGTACTCGGCGCTGGTGGCCGCCGTGGTCGGCAGCGCGGTGGTGCCGACGCTGATCGCCAACGCCTTCTTCATGCCGCGCCACCTGCTCGACGAAGCGGTCGATGCCGGCGACCCGATGCCGCCCGTGGCGCGGCCCCAGCCATCGGCCAGGAGAGGAACATGATCCGCAAGATCCTGCTCGGATACGACGGCTCGCAGGCCGCCGACGACGCCTTCCGTTTCGCGGTCGAGCTCGCGAAGAAGTACACGGCCGAGCTCCATCTCCTGGCGGTGGCGCGGCCGCCCGAGCTGGGCGACGACGTGGAGACCGAAGCGGTCATCGAGAACTCGCGCCGCCACTACGACCGGCTGCTGGGCCAGCTCGACGCCCGGCTGGCCGGCGAAGGGGTGGCCGCGCAGGCCCACGTGGTCGTCGGCCATCCGGCCGAGCAGATCGTGCGCTATGCCGATGCCCACGGCATCGATCACATCGTCGTCGGCCATCGCGGCCACACCCTGTTCGAACGCTGGCTGATCGGCTCGGTCGCCCGGCAGGTGATCGCCTACGCGCACTGCGCCGTGACCGTGGTACGCACGGCGCAGCCGTCTGCGCAGGCCGGCGGGCGGCAATGATCCGGCGACGGACACCTCGGAACCAGGAGCGAAGACATGGGACTGAACCGCGTCGAGACCGGCCTGAACGTGCCGGAAGACTTCAACGTGATCATCGAGATCCCGATGCTGGCCGATCCGATCAAGTACGAGGTGGACAAGAAGAGCGGCGCGCTGGTCGTCGACCGCTTCATGTCGACCTCCATGCACTACCCGTGCAACTACGGCTACGTCCCCGGGACGCTGTGCGGCGACGGCGACCCCCTGGACGTGCTGGTGCTCACTCCCGTGCCCCTGATGATGGGGGTCATCGTGCGTGCCCGTCCGATCGGGCTGCTGCGCATGCAGGACGAGCACGGCGAGGATGCCAAGGTGCTGGCGGTGCCGGTGAAGGCAGTGTGCGGCGTGTACGACGACGTGCAATCGACGCACGACCTCCCCGCCCTCCAGCTGCGGCAGATCGAGCACTTCTTCCAGCACTATAAGGACCTGGAGGCGGGCAAGTTCGTGCGGCTGCTCGGCTGGGGCGACCCGCAGGAGGCGCGCGTCGAGATCCTGCGCGGCGTGCACGCCTACCGGGACGCCGCATAGCGGCCCGCGGCAGCGCACACGGCAAGGCGGCCCCATGATCGAGATCCTCGTCCCGGGCGGCGGCGCGCTGCGCCTGGAGTACCTCGTCGCCGATTTCAACGGCACCCTGGCCGTCGACGCGACGCTGCTGCCCGGGGTGGAGGAGGCGCTGCGCCGGCTCGCCGGCCGCCTGGCGATCCACGTCGTCACGGCCGATACGCACGGCCGGGCGCGCGAGGCGCTCGCCGGACTGCCGCTCGAGCTGTTCGTCCTGCCGCCCGGGCCGGGTGCGCCGGCCAAGCGGTATCACGTCGAACGGCTCGGCGCGCATCGCTGCGCGGCCATCGGCAACGGCCGCAACGACTGCGACCTGCTCTCGGTGGCGGCGCTGGGCATCGCCGTGGTGCAGGCCGAAGGCGCCGCGGCACAGACCCTCGCCGCCGCCGACATCGTGGTGCCCGACATCGGCGCCGCCCTGGACCTGCTGCTGCATCCGGCGCGCCTCGCCTCCACCCTGCGGCCCTGAGCGGCACCATGGGCGATGCGCTGCCCGGGCTGCCGGACGCCGCCTTCCGGCAGGTCGACGAGGCCGGGCGCGCCGGCCTCCGCGTTCACGCCGAGGCGCAGGCCGCCTCGTCCTCGAAGATCCTGCGGTACAGATCCTGGCCGAAGCTGGTCGCCAGCGGCTCGCCCTCGATGAGGCGGAAGGTGCGGGTTCCGTCGGCACGCCGCTCGGCGCGCAGGAACAGCGCATCGTCGTGCCTGCGGACGTGGCACTCGTGCGCGAACTGGTACAGGTGAGTGACGAAGAAGATCCGCACGCGCTTCTCCAGCAAGGCCCCGACGATCTGCCGGGCGATCTCGGAACCCTCCCGCTCGTTGGTCGCGGCGAACGATTCGTTGCACAACAGCATCGAGTTCGGCCGCAGCCGGTCGACGATCCGGTTCATGCGCCCGAGCTCCTCGTCGAGCTTCCCGCTGCGCAGTGTCGCATCCTCCTCGCGCTTGTAGTGGGTGAACAGGCCGTCGCACAGCTCGCCCTCGAAGGCCTGCGCCGCCACGAACATGCCGGACTGCATCATCAGCTGCGCCAGGCCGATGCTCCTCAGGAAGCTCGATTTCCCGCCCTGGTTGGCGCCGGTGACGATCACCAGCCTCTTGCCGTCGGCGTTCGCCGCGTTGCCGACGACGCGCCGCTCCATGCTCAGCGCGAGGCAGGCGTCGTAGAGCCCGCTGAAGGACCGGCGGCGCGCGCCGGCGGGCCAGGGAGTGGGAAGGACCACGCCCGCCCCTCTCTCCGCGAGACGCTGGTGCAGGTTCAGGCAGCCGACGTAGAAGGCCAGCTCCGCGCGCAGCATCTCGAAGAAGCTCAGGACGTGGTCGGTCGACTGGGCGAGCGCGTTGGCCACGAGGTTGATGCCGCGGCCCTGCAGCTGCGACAGCGCGTTGGCGCCCGCCTCGTCGCGATCGGCGATGCGGAACACGTAGGCGGGCGGCTTCCTGGCGAACAGGCGCTCCCACCAGCGCTGCCTGCGCGGCGGCGTCCTGCGCACGACGTAGCCGCTCGCCTTGTTGCCCTTGCCCAGCCCCGCGCTCAGGAGCACCCCCTTGCGGAACCGGAGCTCGGCCAGGTGGTCCTCGATCTCGGCGAAATACGCCTCGCCGAACTCCCTGCGCAGCAGCGCGAACAGCGTGCAGAAGCCCTCCGAGCGGAACTGTCCGGCGTGCTCGTCGGCGATCGCCTTCAGCTGCCCGATGTGCCCGACGAACATCTGCAGCAGCTCGATCGCATCGTGCAGGATCACGATCGGGTAGTGGCTGAGGACGCCGAAGAAATGCTTCTTCCTGCCCTCGACCGCCGCCGTCGCGACCCCGTACAGCGCGCGGACCACCGCGGCGTTCGCCAGGCAGTCGGCGACGATGTGCTGGCGGTGCAGCACTGCTTCCACGTCGTCGTGCAGGCTCGCGAGCATGGCCTTGCGAGCCACCTCGAGAAGGAAGGGATCGCCGTCGGCCATGGCGCCGAACAGCACCTCCAGCTCCAGGTCCCGGATCAGGTCCTCTCCCTCGGGCGGCAGTTCCTGCTGCAGATCGAGGTCACGGTCGGGGTACATCAGGAAGGCTTTCATGGCGTCACCCGCTGTCCGATCCACGCGGCGGTCAGGCGGTACTTCGCCGCGATCGCCAGCGCATAGGAAAGCCCGTCGGCCGGCCGGCGTTCGAGCCTGAAGGTGCGCACCGTCGGATCCTCGGCGTCGACCGCGCTCACCATGCTCACGGTCTTCTCGTCGAACGACGCCAGCTCGTCCATGAAGGTGACGCACACGCACAGCGCGTCCAGCGCCGAGATCCTCGCCATCACCTTCCTGCCCAGCCACACCGCGTCCTCGAGCGTGGTGGACGAGAAGATCTCGTTCATCACCACGACGCTCGCAGGCGTCGCCCGGTCGAGGATGCGGCGTATCCTCGTCAGGTCGTCCTGCAGCTTGCCGTGCAGGTTGGCGATGTCCTCTTCCCGCTCGAAATGCGTGAACAGGCGGTCGAAGAGGAACAGACGCGCCTGCGCGGCCGGCACCGGCAGGCCCAGGCAGGCCAGGTAGTGCAGCTGGCCGAAGGTGCGGGCGAAGGTGGTCTTGCCGCCCTGGTTGGGGCCCGACACGACGAAGATGCGCTCGGGGTCGCGCAGGAAGAAGTCGTTGCGCACCACGGACAGGCCGTCGCGCGCGAGGCGATCGGCCAACGCGAGGTCGAAGGCCGCGCGGACCTCGATGTCCTTGCGCTCGCCCGAGAGCTGCGGATAGCAGAACTCCAGGCCGCCCCGCCTGAAGGTGTCGGCGTGCTCGAGGAAGGCCAGGTAGAACTGCACCTCGCGATCGAACCGCTCGATCGCCGGATCCAGGTAGTCGCGGTGATCGGCGCAGCAGGCGTCGAGCGCGCGGAACGCCTCGGGCTCGAGCTGCGCCACGAGGTCCAGGATGCCGGCCTCGACGTGGTTCATGCCGGGCCAGTCCGAGTACTTCACCCGGTAGTCGCTCACCGCTCCCTGCCTGAACTTGGCGAACGTCTCCTCGACCGCGGCGCTGTAGTCGATCTCGCCGTCGTAGCGGCTGACGACCACGGCGTTGCCGTGGATCCGCATGCAGTAGCGGATCGCGGCCAGGCCGGCCTTCACTGCCTCGACCTGCCCCGGCAACGGGGCGAAGCGGGCGGATTGCACGTATTGCGACAGGTATTGCCGCAGCCCCGACAGCCCGCGTGATCGCACCGCCAGCCGCTCCAGGTCGCGCGCGAGGCCGGCGACGGCGCCGCAGTACGTTTCGATCGCGTCGAGGAACCAGCGCTCCTTCTCGTAGGGGTAGTGCAGCTTCTCCGCCTGCGCGCGCTGCTCGCGCATCGTGCGCATCGCCTCCGCGAAGGCGCCGATGGCCTGCCGCGCGTCCTCGCGCTCCAGCTCGCGCATCACTTCCTGGCGATAGGCGATCGCGTCGAGGTCATCCAGGCGCGCGTGGAAGAAGGGCTCGAGCCGGTATTCCGCGCGCCGTGCGGCAACGGCCGCGATGATCAGGTCGAGGCCGAGGTCGTGGAAGAAGTCGGGCGCCTCGGGCGCGGGCGACAGCGCCTCATCTCCGGGGCGCGGGAACAGGATGCTGCGAAAACCGCATGGCGCTTCGTTCATTCGCGTGCCTCCACGCCCAAGCGGGCGGTGCAGGCATCATCAGCCGTTGCGGCGGTTTCGCGAATGCGGGAGGAATGCCATCTCCCTCGTCCAAGTGTACGACGGCCGCATCCGCCGAGCAACGCCGGCATACTGCGGAGCATCGAGAATCACCCGGGCCATCCGTTGACCGCCGCAACCGCTCCGCACGAACGCCTCGCCGCCGGCTCGCCCGCCTTTCGCCGGGTCAACCTGGCGATGTTCGTCGGCGGCTATGCGAGCTTTGCCATGCTCTACGGCACGCAGCCGCTGCTGCCGCTGTTCTCAGCCGAGTTCGCGCTCGATCCGGCGACCGCCAGCCTGGCGGTCTCGGCGGGCACCGCGGGGCTGGCGCTGATGCTGATCCCGGCCAGCGTGCTGTCGGACCGCTTCGGGCGCGTGCGCCTGATGAAGCTCTCGCTCGCCATCGCCGCCCTCGTCTGCGCCGCCTCGGCGGCAGTGGCGGACTTCGCCCAGCTGCTGCTGCTGCGCGCGCTGCTGGGGGTGGCCATCGCGGGCCTGCCGGCCGCCGCGGTGGCCTACCTGGCCGAGGAGGTGGCGCCGGCGGCCCAGGGCCGCGCCATGGGCCTGTACATCGGCGGCAACGCGCTGGGCGGCATGAGCGGGCGGTTCCTGGCCGCCCTGGTCACCGAAGGCGGATCCTGGCGCCTGGCCCTGGCGCTGCTGGGCGCGCTCGGCGTGGTGGCCGCGGTGCTGTTCTGGCAACGGCTGCCGGCCTCGCACCACTTCCGGCCGCGCGACGCAGCGATCGGCCGCATCCTGCACGATGCGCGCGCGATGCTGGCCGACCCCGGCCTGCCCTGGCTGTTCCTGATCGGCTTCCTGCTGATGGGCACCTTCATCGCGCTCTACAACTATCTCGCCTATCGCCTGCTCGCAGCGCCCTATCACCTGGGGCAGTCCGCGATCGGCGCGATATACCTGCTCTACCTGCTGGGCAGCGCAGCCTCGGCCTTCGCCGGACGCCTGGCCGACCGCCATGGCCGGCGCAACGTGCTGTGGATCATGCTGGTGCTGCTGGCGGCAGGCCTGGCCGCGACCCTGGCGGCCCCCATGGCGGCCATCGTCGCCGGCGTGGCGCTGAGCACCTTCGGCTTCTTCGCGGCCCACTCCCTGGCCAGCGGCTGGGTGGCACGGCGCGCCCCCGAGCGCCCGGCGCTGGCGGCCGCCCTGTACCTGTGCGGCTATTACCTCGGCGCCAGCATCATCGGCACCGTGGCAGGGAAGGCCTGGAGCGCGGGCGGCTGGCCGGGCCTGGTGGCGATGCTCATGGCGTGCACGCTGGCGATGATCGTCGCGGCGCTGCGCGCGCGCCGGGCCGCCATCGTCCGTCCTGCACCCAGTGAATACTGACCGGAGCTACGCTTCGACTTCCAGGACGACCCGGACCGTGAACACCGAGAACCTGCAGCAATGGATCGGTCGCACCGAGCGCCGCACCGACCAGGTCACCGCGACCCCGATCGCCGCGCTGTCGGCCACGCTCGATCGCGACGACCCCGAACCCGTTTCGGGCAGCGACGTGCCGCCGCTGTGGCACTGGCTGTATTTCACTCCGCTGGCCCGACAAAGCGAGATCGGCCCCGACGGCCACCCGAAGCGCGGCGGCTTCCTGCCGCCGGTGCCGCTGCCCAGGCGCATGTGGGCCGGCGGACGGCTCGAGTTCCACCATCCGCTGCACGTGGGCGACCCGATCACGCGCGTCTCGCGCGTGGCCGACGTGAGCGTGAAATCGGGACACAGCGGCGCGCTGGTGTTCGTGAAGGTGCACCACGAGATCGCCGACACGCGCGGCATCGCGATCACCGAGGAGCACGACATCGTCTACCGTGATCCTCCTGCCCCCGGCGCACCGGCACCCGCCCCGCGGGCGGCGCCGGACGATGCGGCTTTCTCGCGCGAGATCGCGCCCGACCCGGTGCTGCTGTTCCGCTATTCGGCGCTCACCTTCAACGGCCATCGCATCCACTACGATCGCAGCTACGTCACCGCAGTCGAGGGCTACCCCGGCCTCGTCGTGCACGGGCCGCTGATCGCCACGCTGCTGCTCGATCTGCTGCGGCGCGAGATGCCGCACGCGGGCGTGCGCCGCTTCGAGTTCCGGGCGGTGCGCCCGCTGTTCGACATCCATCGCTTCGCCGTGTGCGGGCGCCGCGACGGCGAGCGTGCCGTACACCTGTGGGCCCGCGACCACGAGGGCTTCCTCGCGATGGAAGCTGTCGCGCAGCTCTCCTGACCGGCCCCCTCCAGGAGCACCCGATGATCCCGACCTGCGCATCCGATCCGGCTCGAGCCGGCCGAGCCGGGACAGACCGATGAGCCAGTCCGACCTCCATCGCAATCGGCCGACGGATCCCGAAGCGACGCGCATCGCACGTTCGCTGCTGTTCGTGCCCGCATCGCGGCCCGATCGCTTCGACAAGGCGCTGGCCGCCGGCGCCGACGCGGTGGTGATCGACCTCGAGGACGCGGTTCCGCCCGCCGACAAGGACCGTGCGCGCGACGCGGTCGCCGCCTGGCTCGCGCCGGGTCGCTCCGTGGTGGTACGCATCAACGGCGCCGGCACCGGCTGGTTCCGCGGCGATCTCGCGCTGTGCGCCCGACCCGGTGTGGCAGCGGTGATGCTGCCCAAGGCCGAGCGCGCCGACCAGGTCGCCGCGTTGCGCGATGCCGGCGCGGCCGCGGTCATGCCGCTCATCGAGAGCGCGGCCGGATTCGCCGCGCTGCCGGCCATCGCGGGCGCGCCCGGCGTGCAGCGGCTCGCCTTCGGCTCGATCGACATCCAGGTCGACCTCGGCATGCGTGACCCGCTCGAGGACGAGCTGCTGCTCTTCCGCTCGCAGCTGGTGCTCGCCTCGCGCCTGGCCGGGCTGCAGCCGCCGATCGACGGCGTGAGCACGGCGATCGACGATGCCCAACGACTGCGCGACGACGTGCTGCGCGCGCGCCGCCTCGGCTTCGGCGGCAAGCTGTGCATCCATCCGCGCCAGGTGGAGGGCGTCAACCGCCATTTCGCGCCCAGCGAGGCCGAGCGGGCGTGGGCGCAGCGCGTGCTGGCAGCCGCCGCGGCTGCGGGCGGCGCCGCGGTGGCCCTGGACGGCGCCATGGTCGACCAGCCGGTGATCCTGCGCGCGCAGGCGATCCTGCGCGAGGCGCAACGCGACTAGCGACTAGCGACTAGCGACTAGCGACTGGCACTGGCACTGGCACTGGCGGCCAGGGCACGCACACTCCGGTCGTCCCCACGACCGGGATTTCGAACGCCCGAGGCAGACCCCTCCTGCGCGGCCGGGAACGCCCGGCACCGTGCCGGCATCCAATGCGGCATGAACGCCCCCGAACCGCTCCTGCCCCTCATCGACATCCAGTCCCAGCGCGACGAGCGTCGCATCGCCATCGACGCCGTCGGCGTCCACGGGCTGCGCCACCCGCTCACGATCCGTTCCGGCAGCGCGTCGCAGCCCACGGTCGCCGCGGTGACCATGACCGTCGGCCTGGATGCCCGCACCCGCGGCACCCACATGTCGCGCTTCGTCGAGCTGCTCGAGACGCAGGCCGCACCCGTCGACCAGCCACGCTTCGCCGCGCTGGTAGCGCAGATGCTGGACCGGCTCGAGGCGGACAGCGGCGCGATCGACCTGCGTTTCCCCTGGTTCGTGACCAAGCGTGCGCCGGTATCGGGCGTGCGCAGCCGCCTCGACCATGACGTGCACTGGCACGGCAGCCTGCGCGATGGCCGCTACGTCTTCCGGATGGGCGTGCGCGTGCCGGTCACGAGCCTGTGCCCGTGCTCGAGGGCCATTTCGGACTATGGTGCGCACAACCAGCGCTCGCTGGTCGCCATCGAGGCCGAGCCGTGCGGGGAGATGCCGATCGACGACCTGATCGCCGTCGCCGAGCGCCACGCGTCGTGCGAGGTGTACGGCCTGCTCAAGCGCCCGGACGAGAAGTTCGTGACCGAACGCGCCTACGACAACCCGAGGTTCGTCGAGGACCTCGTCCGGGACATCGCCGCGGACCTCGATCGCGATCGGCGCGTGGCGCGCTACCGGGTCGAGGCCGAGAACTTCGAGTCGATCCACAACCACTCCGCGTTCGCGCGCATCGTGCGCGCCTGATCGCGGAGCACCGGGGGAGGACACGGCCATGACGTCTCCACGCAGCGCAGCGGCGCTCTCCTCGGTCGCCGCCGTCCTGGCGCTCGGCGCCTGCGCCAGCGGCGAGGACACCGGCACCGGGACCGACCCGGCGGTGATCGCGCAGGGCAAGCAGATCTTCCGCTACGACACCTTCGGCGACGAGTCGAAGTGGACCGATGCGCTGCGGATGCACGAGGTCATCGCGGCCGCGGTCGATCCGCTGACCGCGCTGTCGGTCGGCCTGAAGGTCGATGCCGAGGCGCTCCCGCCGGCGGTGGTGCAGGGGATCCGCGACGGCAGCATCGACCTCGCGAGCCCGGACACCACCGTCGCCCTGCTCAAGCTCAACGCCGTCGTCGGCCTGCGCGGCACCGTCGAGCGCATCGGCGGCAAGGACACGCTGACCCGCGTCGGCATCACCTGCGCCCTGTGCCATTCCACGGTCGACGATTCGCTCGCGCCGGGGATCGGCAAGCGGCTCGACGGATGGCCCAACCGCGATCTCGACCCGGGCGCGATCATCGCGCTCTCCCCGTCGATCGACACTGCCGCCCGCGCCGTCTTCGGCTCGTGGGGCAAGGGGAAATACGACCCGCGCTTCAATCTCGACGGCATCAACGGGCCGGTGGTGATCCCGCCGGCCTACGGGCTTGCCGGCGTCGCGCGCATCACCTCCACCGGCGACGGGGACGACATCGCCTACTGGAACCGGTACGTCGCCATCACCCAGATGGGCGGACACGGCGCCTTCTCGGACGCGCGCATCGGCGTCGACGTCCGCAACGGCAGCGACGACCTGGTGAGCGCCAAGCTCCCGGCGCTGCAGGCCTACCAGCTGGCGCTCGCGGCGCCGGCGCCGCCGGCCGGCAGCTTCGACGCCGCGGCCGCCGCGCGCGGCAAGGCCGTCTTCGAGGGCGCCGGCAGGTGCGTGAGCTGCCACAGCGGGCCGACGTTCACCGATGCCGCGTCCAGGCTGCACCCGGCCGCCGACGTGGTCAGCGAGCCCGAGCCGAACGGCGCGCCCAGCTGGGCGTCGCGCAGCGCGACCAAGCTGTACCGCACGGCGCCGCTGCGCGGCATCTGGCAACACCCGCCGTACTTCCACAACGGCAGCGCGCCGACCCTGGAAGCCGTGGTGCAGGCCTACAACGCGAAGAAGTCGCTCGGGCTGGGCATCGCCGAGGTCGCCGATCTGGTCGAGTACCTGAAGTCGCTGTAGCCGCCCTCGCCCGCCTCCCTCACGGGTCGCGGGCGTCCGCGGCTGTGCCCGATTCTGCCCGGCCCTGCGCCTTGGCGCGGTACATGTCGCTGTCGCTGCGCCCGAGCAGGGACTCGACCGTGTCGCTGGCGTGCGCCTGCGCCAGGCCCACGCTCAAGCTCACCGCGAGGCCGCTGCCGATCTCGCCCCAGGCATGGCAAGCGACGGCCTGAACCAGGCGCCGGCACACGCGCGTTGCCGCCGCCAGGTCGGCGCCGCGGAACAGGATCACGAACTCGTCGCCCGCCAGCCGCGCCGGCAGGTCGTCCTGGCGCACGTGCGCGCGCAGCAGGCCGGCGATCGCCTTGAGCACGAGGTCGCCGGCAACGTGCGAATAGCGGTCGTTGATGCTCTTGAAGCGGTCGACGTCGATCAGGGCGATGGAGACGCCTTGCGGATAGCGCGGCAGCAGCGCGAGCGCCTCCGACAGCTCCCGTTCGAAGCGGCGCCGGTTGGGCAGGCCGGTCAGCGCGTCTTCCAGCGACAGCTGCTCGAGGTGCCTGGAGCGCGCCTGCAGGCGATGCAGCTGCGAGAAGCTGGCGCGCAGGTCGATCTGCCATTGCGCCACCCGTTCGTGGTGCGCGAAGCTCTCGCGGCGGATGTCGAGGTCGCGCTGCGCCAGCAGACGCAGCGCCTCGAGCGCCTCGCCGCTGCGGTCCTGCGCGCCGAGGATCTGGCTCGACAGCATGTAGCCGGTACGCACGAGCTGCTCGTGCTCGACGGCGATCGCCAGCTCGATCATCTGCCTGGCGCAGGACTCGGCCAGCGCCCAGTCGCGCTCGGCCCAGGCCACCTCGCAGCGGGCCCACATGCCCAGCGAGCGCAGCCAGGTGACGCGCGCATAGCGCGCAGCCCAGCGCAGGACCTCCTCGGACTGCGCACGCGCGGCGGCGCGCTCGCCCTGCCAGCAGGCGGCGAAGCATTCGGCGAACGCCAGCAGGGCGTTGAAGGTCGGCTCGAGCCCTGCCGCCGGCCGCGGCATCTCGCCCGGGCGCCTCTGCGCGCGGCACTCGGCGAGGAAGCCGGCGAGCCGGCCCGGATCGGGCGCCCGGCCGTCCAGGTGCCGCTCGACCGTGAGCCGCACGATCTCGCCGTAGCAGCGGTCGAGCCTGGGCGGCCACCCCGCCGCGACGTCGCCCAGCTCTCCGGCGATGTCGATGGCCGTGGCCAGGGCCCGCTCGGACTGCTCGAAGTCTCCGTTGGCGGTGAGCGCGATGCCGAGGCTGTCGAAGGCCGACACCCGCAGCGGGCTCAAGGGCAGCGATTCGGCCAGCTTGGTGGCCAGCAGGGCCGCCGACAGGGCTGCCTCGTTGTGACGCAGGCAGCTGGCGGCATGGGCCAGCCTCGCCAGCGAGCGGACCTCGCCGGCCGGATCGTCGAGCGCCTGGTACAGGTGCGCCGCCCGGTGCGCCGCCTGGTGGGCGCTGCGCAGGCGCGACACCAGGGCGTCGGCGCGCGCCAGCAGCAGCTGGGCATGCGCTTCGAGCCGCAGGTCGCCGGCAGCGCTCGCCATGCGGCTGGCCAGCATCGCCAGCGAGCGGCTGCGCTCGGGTTCGCCGCGCTCGAGTGCGGCATCGGCCAGCGCCAGCGGATGCGCGGCGCCCGCCGTGCTCGCCCCTGCCGCCCCCCTCGATTCGTTGTTCATATGCAGCGCAGCCGACGCCGCGAACGGCCGGGATGGATTCCGGTACACCGTGCCGCGTTGGCCAACAGCGATATTTATCACGCGCCGCAACGGAATTGTGCGTGCGCCACAGGACCGATGGCCTAGGCCGTTAGTCTTATTGCGTAATACCGGAAGATGAGGTAGGCGAATCGGCCCTGGTCCCCGCAGGCTGCCGCGGGGCCGCCCGGCGGCCGATGGCCAGCGCGCCGATCACCGTGCCGGCCGCGCCGGTCACCACGGTGAAGCTGAGGTCCACGTAGAGCTTGCTGCCGTCCTTGTGCATGGAACGGGTGGTGGTGACGTGCCCCGCGGCGCTACGGGTACGCCCGGCGGCGATCGCCCGGTGGAACCCTTCCCAGTGGGGGCGCCGAAGGTGCTCGGGGATGATCAGGTCGAGGCTGCGCCCGATCGCCTCGTCCGCCCCGTAGCCGAAGAGCGCCTCGGCGCCGCGGTTCCAGAGGCGGATCGTGCCGTCGCGGTCGGCGAGGATGATCGCCTCGGGCGCCTGCTCGACGATCGCGCGAAAGGCCTCGGCATCGAGGGGCCCGGGTGCGCGATCGGCTGGCATATCGGGCATGGCGGCTCCTGGAAGTGAGTCGGAGTTGGATCGAGCCCCTGGCGCCACGTATTATGGATTTCGTCCGGCGCCCATATCGAATCCCCCTGCCGTGAAACTCAATATCCTCTCCGACCTGCATCTGAGCCTCGGCGCGCTGCCGATGCCGCACAACGATGCCGACGTGATCGTGCTCGCCGGCGACCTCGGACGCCCGCGCGAGGCGCTCGCCTGGGCCTCCCGGCTCGACAAGCCGGCGCTCTACGTGCCGGGCAACCACGAGTTCTACGGCGGCAGCCTCGACGGCACCGTCGACGAGCTGCGCCAGCTGTGCGCGGGCACCGGCGTGCGCCTGCTCGACAACGACGAGGTGGTCATCGACGGGATCCGCGTGCTGGGCAGCACGCTGTGGACCGACTTCCTGCTGCTCGGCACGGGCGAGCAGCGCGAGGCGGCGGTGCGCGAGTCGAAGCGCCTCATGCGCGACTTCAGCCGCATCCGCGTCGAGCGCGGCTCGGAGACGATCTTCACGCCCGACCATTGCGCAGCGCTGTTCGCGCGCAACGCCGCCTGGCTCGCCGCCCGGCTGGACGAGCCCTTCGACGGCCCGACCGTGGTGATCACGCACCACGCGCCATCACGCCGCAGCATCCATCCGCGCTTCGCCGACTCGCTGATCAACGTCTGCTTCGTGTCGGATGCCGAGCACCTGCTCGACGGCTCGCGCGTGCGGCTGTGGATCCACGGCCACACGCACGACAGCTTCGACTACGTCGTGAACGGCACGCGCGTGGTGTGCAACCCGCGCGGCTACTCGCGCGACGGCGTCAACGAGAACCCCGCCTTCGACCCGGACCTGATCGTCGAGGTCGCTTGAAGTGATGCGGACGAACGCCAGACCGTATCAGGGACGCACCGTCGGATCGTCGCCGCTCAGCCCGGCGCATCCCGAAGCGCCGTCGAGGCGCCGGCCGGCGAGCACGCCCTGGAAGCGGATCGCCCACATGGCGAACGCGGCCAGCCACATCGCCGCGGCCGCGAGGAGCAGCGCCTGCGAGGCCGCGCCGCCCTCGCTCGCGGCCGCGCGCGTCAGCGCAGCCGCCGCCAGCAGCACCGCGCCGGCCGGCAGCCAGGGGCGCGCATCGAGCTTACGCCCGGCATGCACGCGCCCCGCGATGCTCATCGCCACGTAGATCGCCAGGCTGAGCGCGCCCGCCGCGAGCAGATGGCGCCCGCCGCTCACCGTGCCGTAGTCGAACAGCAGCGCCGAGCCCATGGTCGCGTAGCCCAGCGCCATCAGCGCGTAGACCGCATAGAGCATCGCCACCCAGCGATCGAGCAGCACGCGGCCGCGGTGCCAGTCGCCCAGCACGTTCAGCACCGCGGCGGCGGCGGCCAGCGCGACCCAGCCGGTGACCGGCTGGCCGGGAGCGAGCCATTCGACGGCGGCGTGCAGGCCGATCGCGAACACGGCGAGGTTGCGCCGCGGCGGCCGCACGCGGTACTCCTCGCCGGGGTCGTGCCCGGCGGTGCGCAGGAGGTCGAGCCCTTCGTTGACGATGCGCATCGAGATGCGGCTCATGGCCAGCACGATGAGCGCCATCAGCGCGCCGATCGCGGCATAGAGCCATCGCATCGGCGATGCGCCGCGCCACGCATCGACGTAGAAGCCGGCGGTCACGACGATGAGAGCGATCAGCGCCCACAGGAACCCGGTATGCAGGCGCGCGGGGTCGCGCAGCACCCTCGGGGCCACGCGCGCGGCGAGCAGGCCGAGCAGCGCGAGCTGCGCCAGCGCGACCGGCAGGATCCCGATCCAGCCCGAGGCCGCGAAGGCGACACGGGCGGCCAGCCACGCCAGCAGCAGCGCCAGGGTGAGCGGCGGCTCGAACTCGGGGGTGGTGGTGAACTCGGGCACCGAGGTGAGGAGGAAGCCGACCACGGCGGCGGTCGCGAAGCCGAACACCAGCTCGTGGACATGCCAGACGAAAGGCCCGCCCGGCACGTCGGGCAGCGGCAGGCCCCAGGCGAGGAAGGCCAGCCACAGCGTCATGTCGAGCGCCGCCAGCCACGCCCCGAGGAGGAAGAAGGGGCGAAAGCCGCACAGGAACAGCGGCAGCGCGAGCACGCGCGCTATCGCGCGCTTCAGCATCGGTGCGCCGGCGCGTGCGCCCGCACCGGCGCATCCTCGATCGTGAACGCCGGCACCGGCGCGGCGGCGCAGGCCGCCGGTGCGCCGGCGGGTGCAGGCGGCGGCTCCACGGCCGCAGGCAGCTCCAGGCCGTCCGCCTGCGCCTCGGGCAGGCCGAACGACTCGCGCACCACCGGATCCTGCAGCAGGGCCGCCGTGCTGCGATAGACCCAGGCGTCGTCGCGCCGCCCGAGGGCGTCGCGCAGCACCAGGCGGCGCGCGATGCGGCCCGGCCCGGCGATCATCACCAGGATGCGGTCGGACAGCCGCACGGCCTCCATGAGATCGTGGGTGATCATCAGCACCGCCATGCCGCGGCGCGCCTGGTGCTCGGCCAGCAGCGCGTAAAGCTCCGTCTTCAGGCCGATGTCGAGCGAGGAGAAAGGTTCGTCCAGCAGCAGCAGCTGCGGATCGAGCACCAGCGCGCGGGCCAGGGCGACCCGGCTCTGCATGCCGCCCGACAGCTCGTGCGGGAACTTCGCCAGGTCGTCGGCGCCCAGGCCGAGGCGCTCGCCCAGCTCGAGCGCGCGCTGCGCCCGCTGCGCGCGCGACATGCCGCGCGCCTTCAGGCCCAGCGCGATGTTCTCGCTCGCGGTCTTCCAGGGCAGCAGGCGCGGCTGCTGGAACATGCAGGCGGTGCTCGCGAAGCGGTTCGAGATCGTGCCTTCGCGCAGGGGCAGCAGCCCCGCCACGAGGTGCAGCAGCGTCGTCTTGCCGCACCCCGACGGGCCGACCAGCGCCACGGTCTGGCCGGGCTGCAGCGCCAGGTCGATGCCTTCCAGGACCTCTGTCGGGCCGAAGGCGTGGCCGACCCCGCTCAGCTCCAGCGCGGCGGCCTCGAGCCGCACCTCGGTCAGGTGCGCGGCGCCGGCCTCGATGAGGCCCGCGGCGCCGATCAGGCTTGCGGCGCTCGCCATCGCTCCACCTCGCGCTTGAAGGGTTCGAGGACCAGGTATTCGACCGCCAGCAGCAGGCCGACCACGGCGCTGATCCAGGCCATGGTGGTGGCGGTGTCGAGCTGCGAGCGCGAAGCGGCCAGCGCCGCGCCCACGCCGTCGCTCGAGGCGAGCAGCTCGGCCATGACCACCACCTTCCACGACACGCCCAGGGCAGCGATCCACGAGGGGAAGAGATACGACAGCATGTGCGGCAGGTAGACGTCGAACACTTGCATGCGCAGCGGCAGCCGGAAGGTGCGCGCCATGTCGCGCAGCTGGCCGTCGAGCGTACGCGCGCCCTGCAGCGCGCCGAGGAACACCAGCGGGAAGCAGGCGATGAAGACGGTGAACAGCGGCGTGCCGTCGCTCGCGCCGAACCACAGCATCGCCAGCACCAGCCACGCGATGGGCGGCGTGCCCATCAGCACGGTGACCAGCGGCCGCGACATGGTCGAGGCGGTCATCGACAGGCCGGCGACCAGCCCGAGCACGCTGCCCGCGACGATCGACAGAGCCAGCCCGGTCAGCGCGCGGCGCGCCGTGATCGCCAGCTCGGACCATCCCGGTCCGGAAGCGAGCAGGCCGTAGAGGGTGTGGAAGGCGGCGCGCGGATCGGGCAGCACCAGCGCGCCGTAGCGCTGGCTCACCGCCTCCCAGGCGGCCATCAGCAGCAGCAGGCTGGCGATCGCGCCCCAGCCGCTCCACAGATAGGCCGGCAGCCCGCGCAGCCACAGCCGCAGCAGGTTCATCGCCGGGCCGCCGGCGCGGCAGGCGCGCGCCAGTAGAAGGCGTCATCGGGCAGCTTGCCGCCGACCAGGCCCGGGCTGCGCTCGAGCATGCGCTGGAACAGGAACTCCAGCTCGGGGCGCGCCTCGGCGGCCGGCACCGCCTGCATCGGGTTGGCCGCGATCGCGTCGGCGGCCGCTTCGGCGGAGATCATCGGCACCCGCCGGGCGACCGCCTTGCCGCATTCCTCGGCGTGGGCGCGGCACCATTCGAGGGAACGGGCATACTCCTGCGCCACGCGCGCGGCAAGCTTCGGATCGTCGCGCAGCGCCCCCATCGCGACGATGCCCGCCTGCGGGATGCGCGCGGCGCGCCCGAACGCGCGGCCCCACTCCTTCTGCATGTCGATGCCGCGGTACAGCGTCGGCGCCACCACGCTGACCGGGAACGAGCCGGTCTTGCGCAGCGCCATCGATACCGCAGGCTCGGCCAGCAGCGCATGGTCCACCTGGCGCATGATCAGCAGCTGCATCGCGTCGATGGGCGAGGCGACATAGCGCAGGCGCAGGTCCTTGCGCACGTCGATGCCCTCGCGCTGCGCGATCAGGCCGAACAGCAGATCGGGCATGTCGCCGCGAAACGGCATCGCGATCTCCTTGCCGCGCAGGTCGGCGAGGGTGTGCACGTCGGGGTCGCGGGTGAGCACCCACAGGATGCCCCAGGTCGATACGTTGAGCAGCTCGAGCGGCACGCCGCGGTTGTACAGGTTGGCCGCCACGTTCACCGGCATCGCCAGCACGTCGGCGCGCTTGTCGAGCGCCATGGCGCGCAGCTGGTCGGGATCGCGCCACGGCACGAACTCGACCTGCTCGGCGACGTCGGACAGCGCGCCCGAGTCGACCATGTGGATCAGCGCATCGGACACCGACGCCGGCGGCCCGGCAAGCACGAGGCGCGGCAGCTTCTGGGCATGGGCGGGGAGCACCAGCAGCGCGGCGACGAGCGCGACCAGCATCCGCCGCACGGCGCGGCCGGGGTCACGGCCGGGAATGCGCATGGTTAACCTTCATTCTGAACGTATGTTTAAACCATAGAATAACAAGAATCATTCTTGGATGATATCGATCAACGACCCGTCGCGCTTCGGGCCGACGACGGTGACAGCTTAGGGCGGTCAGGAGCCCGTGGGGGCCGAATCGAGCCTGACAGGTTCCTAGAGGGGCTTCTTCAGCCAGTGGCCGATCTCGCCCACCACGCCGCGCCGGAAGGCCAGCACGCACACCACGAAGATCGCGCCCTGCACCACCGTGACCCAGGCGCCGATCTGCGCCAGGTAGTTCTGCATCGTGATGATGATCGCCGCGCCCACCACCGGCCCGAACAGCGTGCCCAGGCCGCCGAGCAGCGTCATCAGCACCACCTCGCCCGACATCGTCCAGTACACGTCGGTGAGCGAGGCGAGCTGGAACACCAGCGCCTTGGTGCCTCCGGCCAGGCCCGACAGCGCCGCCGAGAGCACGTAGGCCAGCAGCTTGTAGCGGTCGGTGTCGTAGCCGAGCGAGAGGGCGCGCGGCTCGTTCTCGCGGATCGCCTTGAGCACGCGGCCGAACGGCGAGGTGACCACGCGCCAGATGAGCAGGAACCCGGCCAGGAAGATCACCAGCACCAGCGGGTACATGGCAGCGGCGGAATTCAGGTCGACGAGCCCGAACAGCCGGCCGCGCGGCACCGCCTGGATGCCGTCCTCCCCGCCGGTGAACGGTGCCTGGACATAGAAGAAGAACAGCATCTGCGCCAGCGCCAGCGTGATCATCGCGAAGTAGATGCCCTGGCGGCGGATGGCCACCAGCCCGGTGATCCAGCCGAGCAGCGCCGAGCAGGCGGTGGCGAACAGGATCGCCAGCTCGGGCGTGAACCCCCACACCTTGGCCGCGTGCGCCGCCGCATAGCCGGCCGTGCCCAGGAACATCGCATGGCCGAACGACAGCAGCCCGCCGAAGCCGATCAGGAGGTTGAAGGCGCAGGCGAACAGCGCGAAGCACATCAGCTTCATCAGGAAGACGGGGTAGATGGCGAGCGGCGCGAGCGCGAAGAACGCCACCATCACCGCGAAGGCGATGAGCTGGGACCGCCGGCCGTCGTCGCCGCCCGGCGACAGGGGCGCGGAGCGGACGCCGCGAGCCGGCGCGAGGGAAGGGGTGTCGCTCGCCATCGCCGTCCTATTTCTGCGTACCGAACAAGCCGGCCGGCTTGATCATCAGGATGATCACCATGATCACGAAGATCACGGTGCTCGAGGCCTCGGGATAGAAGACCTTGGTCAGCCCCTCGATCAGCCCGAGGCCGAAGCCGGTGAGGATGGAGCCGAGGATCGAGCCCATGCCCCCGATGACCACCACGGCGAACACCACGATGATCATGCTCGAGCCCATCTGCGGGCTGACCTGGTAGATGGGCGCGGCCATCACGCCGGCCAGCGCGGCCAGCCCCACGCCGAACCCGTAGGTGAGCGTGATCATGCGCGGCACGTTGATGCCGAACGCCTGCACCAGCTGCGGGTTCTCGGTGCCGGCGCGCAGGTAGGCGCCGAGCTTGGTGCGCTCGATGATGTACCAGGTGCCCAGGCACACGATCGCCGAGGCGACGATGACCCAGGCCCGGTAGTTGGGCAGGAACATGAAGCCGAGGTTGCGCCCGCCCGAGAGCTGGGACGGAATCGGGTAGGGCTGGCCGGAGGAGCCGAACTCGTTGCGGAAAAGCCCCTCGATGATCAGCGCCAGGCCGAAGGTGAGCAGCAGGCCGTAGAGGTGGTCGAGCTTGTAGAGCTGCCTGAGCATCAGCCGTTCGATGACGATGCCGCTGGCGCCCACCGCGATCGGAGTGATCAGCAGCGCCCACCAGTAGTTGACGCCGAGCTTGTTCAGCAGCAGATAGGCGCAGAAGGCGCCCAGCATGTACTGCGCGCCATGGGTGAAGTTGATGATGTTGAGCAGGCCGAAGATCACCGCCAGCCCGAGCGAGAGCAGCGCGTAGAACGAGCCGTTGATCAGGCCGATCAGCAGCTGGCCGAACAGGGCCTGGGTCGGGATGCCGAAGATCTCCATCGGGCGTCGGTCCGGTGGGTGGCGGTCCGGCCGCTTCCTCCGGCGAGCGCGCCGGGGGAAGCGGCCGGGCCCGAGCGGTCGCTCAGCCCTTGACCAGCGGGCAGCCGCCTTCGTTCAGCGGCCGGAACGCCTGCTCGGCCGGGATCGTGGCGCGCAGCTTGTAGTAGTCGTACGGACCCTTGGACTCGCTGGGCTTCTTGACCTCGAACAGGTAGGCCGGGTGGATCTTGCGGCCGTCGACGCGGATGGTGCCCTTGCCGAACAGCGCGTCGTCGGTGGGCAGCGCCTTCATCTTGTTCACCGCCTTCAGGCCGTCGTCGCTGTTGCCGGCCTGCACCGACTTCAGGTAGTGCAGGACCACCGCGTACACCCCCGCGTGGTCCATCGACGGGTATACGCCCTTGTTGGCCGCCGCGAAGCGCTTGGACCAGGCGCGCGTCTGGTCGTTGAGGTCCCAGTAGAAGGTCTCGGTGAGCATCAGGCCCTGCGCCTTCTCCAGGCCCAGCCCGTGCACGTCGGTGATGAACACCAGCAGGCCGGCGAGATTCTGCCCTCCCTTGACGATGCCGAACTCGGATGCCTGCTTGATCGAGTTGATGGTGTCGCCGCCGGCGTTGGCCAGGCCGATGATCTTCGCCTTGGAGGACTGCGCCTGCAGCAGGTAGGAGGAGAAGTCCTGGGTGTTCAGCGGCACGCGTACCTGGCCGAGCACCTTGCCGCCGGAGGCCTTGACCACCTCGGCGGTGTCGCGCTCGAGGGCGTGGCCGAAGGCGTAATCGGCGGTGATGAAGAACCAGGAATCGCCGCCCGTCTTCACGATGGCGCTGCCGGTGCCGTGGGCCAGCATCCAGGTGTCGTAGAGCCAGTGCACGGTGTTCGGCGAGCACGCCTTGCCGGTGAGATCGGCCGTGCCCGGGCCGGTGGCGAGGAAGGCCTTGTTCTTGTCGCGGGTGATCTGGCTGACCGCCAGCGCCACCGACGAGGTCGGCACGTCGACGATCGCGTCCACGCCGTCGGTGTCGTACCACTGGCGGGCGATGGTCGAGCCGACGTCGGGCTTGTTCTGGTGGTCGGCCGACACGACCTCGATCTTGAAGTTGGGCTTGGCCGACTTCTGGAAGTCCTCCACGGCCATCTTCGCCGCGACCACCGAGCCCGGGCCGCCGATGTCGGCATACAGCCCCGACATGTCGTTCATGACGCCGATCTTGACCACGCCGCCGGAGACCTGCGCCTGCGCCGCGCCGCCCGCGAAAGCGAGCGCCAGCGAGGCCACCACCGTCGAAAGCTTCAGTTTCATGTTCCGTCCTCCTGGAAAGTGTTCAGGACATCAACGACCGGGCCATCGCCCTCAGACTCCGAGGAGCTCGTGCAATGCGCCCATCTTCTCCCCCAGCTGCGCCGCATCGATGCGCTCCACGATGCGGCCGTGCTCCATCACGTAGAACCGGTCGGCCAGCGGCGCCGCGAAGCGGAAGTTCTGCTCCACCATGACGATGGTGAAGCCCTTCTCGCGCAGCGTGCGGATCATGCGCGCCAGCGCCTGCACGATCACCGGCGCCAGGCCTTCCGAAATCTCGTCGAGCAGCAGCATGCGGGCGCCGGTGCGCAGGATGCGCGCCACCGCCAGCATCTGCTGCTCGCCGCCCGACAGGCGCGTGCCCTGGCTGGCGCGACGCTCCTCCAGGTTGGGGAACATCGCGTAGATCTCTTCCACCTTCATGCCGCCCGAGGCCACCTGCGGCGGCAGCAGCAGGTTCTCCTCGCACGACAGGCTGGCGAAGATGCCGCGCTCCTCGGGGCAATAGCCGATGCCCAGGCGGGCGATCGCGTGCGGCGGCAGGTCGACCGCCTCGACTCCGTTGATCATGATCGAGCCGCTGCGCCGCCCGACCAGGCCCAGGATCGCCCTGAGCGTGGTGGTGCGCCCGGCGCCGTTGCGCCCGAGCAGCGTGACCACCTCGCCGCGGTTCACCACCAGGTCGACCCCGTGCAGGATGTGGGATTCGCCGTAGAAGGCATGCAGGTCGGTGATGCGCAGGTATTCGGTGGCGGCGCTAGTGCCCATGCGCACCTCCGAGCTCGACGTCGGCGCTGCCCATGTAGGCCTCGAGCACCTGCGGATCCTTCGAGACGACGGCGTACGGCCCCTCGGCGATCACCTGGCCGCGCTGCAGCACGCTGATCGTGTCGGCGATGTTCGACACCACGTTCATGTTGTGCTCGACCATCAGCACCGTACGGTTGGCCGCCACCTTCCTGATCAGCTGCGTGACGCGCTCGACGTCCTCGTGCCCCATCCCCTGGGTGGGCTCGTCGAGCAGCATCAGCTCCGGATCGGTGGCCAGCGTGGTGGCGATCTCCAGCGCGCGCTTGCGTCCATAGGGAAGCTCGACCGTGAGGTAGTCGGCGAAGTCGGCCAGGCCCACCGTATCGAGCAGCTCGAGGGCGCGCGCATCGAGCACGCCCAGCGAGCGCCCCGGCTTCCAGAAATGGAACGAAGTGCCCAGGGCGCGCTGCAGGCCGATGCGGACGTTCTCGATCACGCTCAGGTTGGGGAAAGTGGCCGAGATCTGGAACGAACGTACCACGCCGCGGCGCGCGACCTGCGCCGGCCTCTCGGTGGTGATGTCGCGCCCGTTGAACAGGATCTGCCCCGCGTTGGGGATCAGGAACTTGGTCAGCAGGTTGAAGACCGTGGTCTTGCCGGCGCCGTTCGGCCCGATCAGGGCATGGATGCTGCCGCGCCGCACGCGCAGGCTGACATCGTTGACCGCGACGAAACCCTTGAATTCCTTGACCAGGTGCCTAGTCTCGAGAATGTAGTCGTGTTCGGCCATCGATGCGCGGATGTCCGCGAGCGCCATGCCCGCCAGAGCGCGGATTATGGCCATCCGGGCAGGGCGCCACAATCCGGGTAAGCCACGATCCGGCGAGCCGCGATCCCCGGCCGGCGCGCACGGCGGCCGGGCTGCCGTTCCCTGCCGGCGGTGGAATCCGGTAGGCTTGACAACGACCCCTTCCGGCGACACGCGCTTGGAAACGCTCCCGCTCTGGCTGCAGGGCCTGCTCCTGTTCCTGCTGTTGCTGCTGTCGGCCTTCTTCTCCATCGCCGAGACGGCGATGATGGCGCTGAACCGCTTCCGGCTCGGCCACCTGGTGCGCGAGGGGCGGCGCGGCGCGAAGCTGGCGGCCCGGCTGCTCGGCCAGACCGAGCGGCTGCTGGGCACCATCCTGCTCGGCAACAACGTCGCCAACATCGCGCTGACTGCCCTCGTCACGGCCATGGCCATCCGCTACTTCGGCAACGACGACCGGGTGGTGCTGGCCGCCACCACCGCGGTAGCGGTGCTGGTGATCGTGTTCTGCGAGATCACGCCCAAGGTGATCGGCGCCACTTTCCCGGAGCGCATCGCGCTGCCGGCCGGCCCGGTCCTGGATGTGATGATGCGCCTGTTCTCGCCGGCGGTCTGGGCAGCCAACCTGATCGTGCGGCGCCTGCTCAGGCTGGCCGGCGTGGCGCCCGGCCCGGGGCAGGCGCCGCCCCTGTCGCTGGAGGAGATGCGCACCATCCTGCTCGAGAGCGGCGGCTTCATGCCGCCGAAGCACCGCTCGATCCTGCTCAACCTGTTCGACCTGGACCGCATCACGGTCGACGACGTGATGGTGCCGCGCCATCGCGTCGAGGCGCTCGACCTGGGGCACGACGTGCGCAGCATCCGCGAGCAGCTCGCCACCTGCTTCCACAACAAGCTGCCGGTGTTCGAGGGCGAGATCAACCGCGTGGTCGGCATGCTGCACGTGCGGCGCGCGCTCGGCCTGCTGCAGCGCGAATCGTTCGACATCGAGGACCTGCGCGGCATCCTCGCCGACCCCTACTTCGTCCCCAGCGGCACGCCGGTATTCCGCCAGCTGCAGTTCTTCCAGGAGAATCGCCAGCGCATCGCGCTGGTGATCGACGAGTACGGCGAGGTGCTCGGCCTGGTCACCCTCGAGGACATCATCGAGGAGATCATCGGCGAGTTCACCACCACCGCGCCGGGCGGCGACAGCAGCCTCGAATGGAACGAGCACGACGAGGCGACCGTCGAGGGCAGCGCGCTGCTGCGCGAGATCAACCGCCGGCTCGGCACCGCCTTCCCGCTCGACGGCCCGCGCACGCTCAACGGCCTGCTGCTGCAGACCCTGCGCGAGCTGCCCGAGGCCAGCGTCAGCGTGCGCTTCGGGCAGCTGGTGGTCGAAGTGCAGCAGATCGAGGACCGGCTGATCCGCAGCGCGCGCCTGCGCCGGCTGCCGCCGGGCGCCTTCCCGGTCGAGGGCGCCCCGCAGGAGACGCCGCCGCGCTGAGCGCCGTCATTCGCCGGCGTTCATTCGCCGGCGTTTCTTCCGGGCGCCACGGCGAGCGCCGTTCGTCCGGCTCGCTGCCGCCGCTCGTCCAGACCTCCCCGCACACCCATCGCTCCGGGCACGGCCCGGCAGGCATGATGGCGCAATAACCCGAAGACCGACGATCCACCAGACAGGCAAGATGGCAGCCGCGACCCTCCCGCCCCGCACGGCCGAGCCGACCACGCTCGCCGGGCTCGGCCGCGCGCTGGTGCAGCACCAGATCCTGCGGGTCGACCAGGCAGGCACCATCCAGCGCAAGGCCGACGCCGCCAACGTGGCGTTCATCGACGAGCTGATCGCCGGCGGCCACATGCAGGCGCGCCAGCTGGCGAAGTTCGCCGCCGAGGTGTTCGGCCATCCGCTGCTCGACCTCTCGGCCATCGATCCGGCGTCGCTGCCGGACGACGCACTCGATCGCAAGCTCGCCACCGAGGTGCGCGTGGTCGCGCTGGGCAAGCGCGGCGGCCGGATCTCGGTGGCGCTGTCGGACCCGACCGACTTCCGGCTGCTCGATCGCATCCGCTTCTCGGCGCAGGCCACGGTCGATCCGATCGTGGTCGAGCACGACAAGCTCACCCGCATGGTCGAGCGCCTCGGCCAGAGCGTGGCCGAGAAGCTGGGCGACCTGGTCGACGACTCCTACGACATCGACGTCGCGAGCGAGGAACCGAGCGCGCCGGCCGACACCAGCGAGGTCGACGATGCCCCGGTGGTGCGCTTCCTGCAGAAGATCCTGGTCGACGCGATCCAGGCCGGCGCCTCGGACGTGCACTTCGAGCCCTACGAGAAGTTCTACCGGATCCGATTCCGCGTCGACGGCGAGCTGCGCGAGATGGTGCAGCCGCCGCTGGCCATCAAGGAGAAGCTGGCCTCGCGCATCAAGGTGATCTCGCGCCTGGACATCTCCGAGAAGCGCGTGCCGCAGGACGGGCGGATGAAGATCGTGCTGTCGAACCAGCGCGCCATCGACTTCCGCGTCTCGACGCTGCCGACGCTGTTCGGCGAGAAGATCGTGATGCGGATCCTCGATCCGTCGTCGGCGCGGCTGGGCATCGACGCCCTGGGCTACGAGCCCGACCAGAAGCAGCTGCTGCTCGACGCGATCCGCCGTCCCTACGGCATGATCCTGGTCACCGGCCCGACCGGCTCGGGCAAGACGGTGTCGCTGTACACCTGCCTGAACATCCTGAACCAGCCCGGCATAAACATCTCCACCGCCGAGGATCCGGCGGAGATCAACCTGCCCGGCATCAACCAGGTCAACGTCAACGACAAGGCGGGCCTGACCTTCTCGGCCGCCCTCAAGTCGTTCCTGCGCCAGGATCCGGACGTCATCATGGTCGGCGAGATCCGCGACCTGGAAACCGCCGACATCGCGATCAAGGCCGCCCAGACCGGCCACATGGTGCTTTCCACGCTGCACACCAACGACGGCCCGACCACGCTCACCCGCCTGGCCAACATGGGGGTGGCGCCTTTCAACATCGCCTCCTCGGTGATCCTGATCACCGCGCAGCGCCTGGCGCGCCGCCTGTGCGCGTGCAAGCAGCCCCTGGAGGCCGGCCACGCGGCGCTGCTCGAGGCCGGCTTCCTCGAGTCGGACCTCGACGGTTCGTGGGTGCCCTACCGCCCGGCCGGCTGCGAGCGCTGCGGCGGCTCGGGCTACAAGGGCCGCGTCGGCATCTACCAGGTGATGCCGATCTCCGAGGAAACGCAGAAGATCATCCTCGCCGGCGGCAACGCGCTGCAGATCGCGCACCAGGCCCAGGCCGAAGGCGTGCGCGACCTGCGCCGCTCGGGCCTGATGAAAGTGATGCAGGGCATGACCAGCATCGAGGAGGTGCTGGGCGTGACCAACGAATGACCCACATCGAGACACGCTGAGAGGCACGCCGATGGCCACCACCCGAGCCCTGCCCGCGCCGCCGCGCGCCGCACCCAAGGAGCACACCTACACCTGGGAGGGCCGCGACCGCACCGGCAAGACGGTGCGCGGCGAGATGCGCGCGAACGGTCCGGCCGTCGTGCAGACCACGCTGCGCCGCCAGGGCATCGTGGTGACCCGGGTCGCCAAGCGGCGCTACAAGAAGGGCAAGCGCATCGGCGAGAAGGACATCACCCTGTTCACGCGCCAGCTCGCCACCATGATGAAGGCCGGCGTGCCGCTGCTGCAGTCGTTCGACATCGTGGCGCGCGGCACCAGCAACGGCTCGGTATCCAAGCTGTTCAACGACATCCGCGGCGACGTCGAGACCGGCACCTCGCTGTCGCAGGCCTTCCGCAAGTATCCGCTGTACTTCGATTCGCTGTTCTGCAACCTGGTCGGCGCCGGCGAGCAGGCGGGGATCCTGGACGACCTCCTCGACCGGCTCGCGACGTACAAGGAAAAGATGCAGGCGATCAAGGGCAAGATCAAGTCGGCCCTGTTCTATCCGGTGGCCGTGCTGGTCGTGGCGTTCATCGTGGTCGCGGTGATCATGCTGTTCGTCGTGCCGGCCTTCAAGAACGTGTTCTCCAGCTTCGGAGCCGACCTGCCCGCGCCCACGCTGATGGTGATCGCCCTCTCCGACTTCTTCGTCGAATACTGGTACCTGGTGTTCGGCACCATCGGCGGCGGGCTGTACTTCCTGCTGCAGGCGTGGCGGCGCTCGCCCAAGGTCCAGATGATCGTCGACCGCACGATGCTCAAGCTGCCGATCTTCGGCTCGGTGGTCGAGAAGGCCACCATCGCACGCTGGCTGCGCACCCTGTCGACGATGTTCGCCGCCGGCGTGCCGCTGGTCGAGGCGCTCGACTCCGTGGGCGGCGCCTCGGGCAACCACGTCTACCTCATGGCCACCAAGAAGATCCAGCAGGAGGTCTCGACCGGCACCAGCCTGACGGTGGCGATGCAGAACTCGAGCGTGTTCCCGAACATGGTGCTGCAGATGTCGTCCATCGGCGAAGAGTCGGGCTCGCTCGATTCGATGCTGGCCAAGGCGGCCGACATCTTCGAGCGCGAGGTCGACGATGCGGTCGAGAGCCTCTCGAGCCTGCTCGAGCCGCTGATCATGGTGGTGCTGGGCACGCTCATCGGCGGCCTGGTGGTCGCCATGTACCTGCCGATCTTCAAGCTCGGCCAGGTGGTGTAGTAGGATCGGCCGCAACGCCGATGCTCGACACCCTGCAGCACTCGCCCTCCCTGGCCGTCGGCACAGCCGCCGTCCTGGGGCTGCTGGTGGGCAGCTTCCTGAACGTGGTCATCCACCGCCTGCCCAGGATCCTCGAGCGCGACTGGGCGCGCCAGGCCGCGGAGGTGCGCGGCGAGGCGGCCCCGGCGCTCGAGCCGTACAACCTGGTGGTGCCGCGCTCGCATTGCCCGGCCTGCGGCCACCGCATCGGCGTGCTCGAGAACATCCCGCTCGCCAGCTGGCTGTGGCAGCGCGGCAAGTGCACCGCCTGCGGCAAGGCCATCTCGCTGCGCTACCCGCTGGTCGAGCTGGCCGCCGCCGCGCTGAGCGCCGCGGCGGTGTGGCGCTTCGGCGCGAGCGCGGCCGGCCTCGGCGCCCTGCTGCTCACCTGGGCGCTGATCGCGCTCGCCTGCATCGACTTCGACACCCAGCTGCTGCCCGACGACATCACCCTGCCTCTGCTGTGGCTGGGCCTGCTGTTCAACCTGCAGGGCGTATACGCGCCGCTCGAGGCCGCCGTGGTCGGCGCGATGGCGGGCTATCTCAGCCTGTGGTCGGTGTACTGGCTGTTCAAGCTCACCACCGGCCGGGAAGGCATGGGCTACGGCGACTTCAAGCTGCTCGCCGCGCTCGGCGCCTGGTTCGGCTGGACCGCCCTGCCCTCGGTGATCCTCCTGGCCTCGGTGGTCGGGGCCATGGTCGGGATCGCGCTGATGGTGTTCGCCCGCCATGGGCGCGAGGTGCCGATCCCGTTCGGCCCCTACCTCGCCGGCGCCGGCCTGCTGGCCCTGTACTTCCGCGAACCGCTGGGCGCGCTGTTCGGCATCCACGCCTGAGAAAAACCCGATCGCCGCGCGTGCCCCGGCAGCAGCCGCTGCTAGACTGCCGCGCATGGGCACCGCGCTCCCCCCTTCCGACCCGCACGCCGGCCGACGCGGCCTGCTGATCGGCCTGACCGGCGGCATCGGCAGCGGCAAGAGCACCGTGGCCGACCTGTTCGCCGCGCATGGCGCCACGGTGATCGACACCGATGCGATCGCCCACGAGCTCACCGGACCCACCGGCGCGGCGATGCCGGCGATCCGCGCTGCCTTCGGCGACCGCGTGGCCAAGGCCGACGGCTCGCTCGACCGCGACGTCATGCGCGAGATCGCGTTCGGCGACCCGGCCGCGCGGACGCGTCTCGAGGCGATCCTGCATCCGATGATCCGCGCCGAATCGCAGCGCCGCATCGGCGCCTCGCGCAGCCCCTACACGGTGCTGGTCGTGCCGCTGCTGGTGGAGTCGGGCGATCGCGCCGGCGGCGTCGATCGCATCGTGGTGGTCGACTGCCCGGTCGAATCGCAGATCGAGCGCGTCATGCGCCGCAGCGGGCTCACCCGCGAGCGCGCCGAATCCATCCTCGCCGCCCAGGCCAGCCGCGCGCAGCGGCTGGCCGCGGCCGACGACGTGATCGACAACGGCGGCGCCCCGCAGGCGCTGGCCGCCCAGGTCGACGCGCTGCATCGCAGGTACGTCGAATCGCAATGACGAGTCCAACCGGTTTGTCAAGCGAATCGCTTTGCGCCAGAATTCGTGCGTCTTCGAGCATTGCGCACGATGCTCATCCGGCGACGCCGCCGCGGCGATGCTGCGGGCAGCGCCGCCTGCGGCCCAGGACGGCACCTTGATCTTGTACGAGTATCCGCTGAACGAACGCGTCCGGACCCTGCTGCGGCTGGAAGACCTGTTCGAGCGCCTTGAGTTCTTCGCCGGCAAGGAGCACGCGCTGGATCACCACGTGGCGCTGGTCACCCTGTTCGAGATCCTCGACGTCGCGGGCCGCGCCGATCTCAAGTCCGACCTGCTGCAGGAGCTGGAGCGGCAACGCCAGACGCTGATCGCGTTCCGCAACAATCCGGACGTCTCGGGCGAGGCGCTCGATCGCATCCTGGCGCAGATCGACGAGGCCGCGCGGGGGCTGGGCGCGATCACCGGCAAGAGCGGGCAGCACCTGCGCGACAACGAGTGGCTGATGAGCATCCGCAGCCGCACCATCATCGCGGGCGGCGCCTGCGAGTTCGACCTGCCTTCGTACTACGCCTGGCAGCATCGGCCGTTCGAGGCGCGCCAGCGCGACATCGCCGGCTGGGCGGCGCCCTTCAAGCCGCTCTACGACAGCCTCGCGATCGTGCTCCGGCTGCTGCGCGAAAGCGCCCAGCGCTCGGTGCTGTCGGCCCAGCAGGGCAGCTTCCAGCAGTCCCTCGGCGGCAAGACCTACCAGATGGTGCAGGTGCGCCTCGACGAGACCACCGGCGCCATCCCGGAGATCAGCGCCAACAAGTACCTGCTGTGGATCCGTTTCACCAGCCAGGACGGCGACCTGCGGCCGCGCCCCTTCGAGGGCACCGTCGACTTCGAGCTGGCGCTGTGCAACCTGTAGCGTGATGGCCGGGCGGGCGCAATGGCCGGACGCGTGATGGCTGGGCGGGTGTGATGGCCGGGCGGGTGGTGTCGGTGAGTTGCCCGGCATGCGGGCGCAAGGTGCCGTTCGAGCCGGCCAGCCGCTGGCGGCCCTTCTGCTCGGAACGCTGCAAGACGCTCGACCTGGGCGCCTGGGCAGCCGAGCGCTACCGCATCGCCGGCGAATCGCGCGACCCGCAGGCGCATGACGTGGACCCGGCAGCGGGCGGAACCGGCGGTGGGACGGGAACACCCCCCACCAACGGGTCCCACGACTGATACGGTCTTGCGTTCGTTCGCATCACCGCCGCCGAGACCAGCTGCAGCATGCGCCGCCGGCGAAGCGCCTGTGCGGCTCAGCGCCAGATCGAACGCATCATGGCCAAGCCGTGCGCGCCGGCACGCATGGCCTGCGAGGCGTCGCGCTCGTCGAGGCCGCCCAGCGCATAGACCGGCACGCCCGACCCCCGCGCCAGCCGCGCGAAGCCCGGCCAGCCCAGCGTACGCGCCAGCGGGTGCGTCAGGGTCGGCTTGACCGGCCCGAGCAAAGCGAAGTCGGCGCCCAGGCGTGCCGCCAGGGCGAGCTCTTCGGCATCGTGGCACGACGCTCCGACGATGCGCAGTCTCGGGCGAGAAACGCACAGGCGCAATTCGGCCGCCCGCATGTGCACTCCGTCGCAGGCCTGCGCGTAGGAGGCCGGGTGCACGCTGTTGACGATGAGCTGCGCGCCGTGGTGCCGGCAGCGCTCGCGTACGCGGTGGAACAGGGCATCGAAGCGCTCGGCGGACATGCCCGGCTCGCGCAGCTGGAGCAGCCGCAGGCCGCGCAGCAGCCGTGCCTCGAGCCGTTGCAGGAACAATTCCTCGCCCAGCTCCATCGCGCAGGAGATGGCCAGGCACTGCGGCAGGCGCAGCCAGCCGATGACCGGCACGGTGGCCGGCAGCAGCGGCGCGAGGTCGATGTGCGAGGCCTGGCGCCAGGCCAGCGCCTGGCCTTCGCGGGCCCGCGGCTCGCCCGACCAGGTCGGCACGCGCAGGAACGACAGCCTGACGTGGGCGTGCGGATAGACATGCTCGCGCACCACCCAGGGCCGCGCCTCGCGCACCGTGATGCCGAGCTCCTCGTGCAGCTCGCGCGCCAGCGCCTGCTCGACGCTCTCGCCGGCCTCGAGCTTGCCGCCCGGGAATTCCCACCATCCCGCGTAGGCCTTGCCCGGCGGACGCTGCGCCAGCAGCACGGCGCCGTCGGCGCGCGTCAGCACGCCCACGGCCACCTCGGTGATGCCGCGCGTCACCGGGCCTGCTTGCCGCCGGCGGCGCGGCGGCCGGCCGGGGCAGGCGTGCGCTGCCGGGCGGGCGCAGGCGTGCGGCCCCGGGCGGACGCGGGCGCACCGCCCGGCGCGGCCCGGCGCGGCGCACGGCCTTTCAGGCGGCCGGCGTGGTCCCTGGCGAACTGCCAGGCCACGCGCCCGGAGCGCGAACCGCGTTCGAGGGCGAAGCGCAGCGCCTCGGGGCGCGCGGCGTCGATCTCGTCTTCGCTGCAACCGAAGCTCGCCAGCCAGTGCGCCACGATGGCCAGGTAGTCGTCCTGGCGAAACGGATAGAAGGCCACCCACAGGCCGAAGCGCTCGGACAGCGAGATCTTCTCCTCGACCGTCTCGCCCGGGTGGATCTCGCCGTCGGCCTGGTGCTTCGCGTCGAGGTTCTCGCGCATGTACTCGGGCATCAGGTGGCGGCGGTTCGACGTGGCGTAGATCAGCAGGTTGTCGGACTGCACCGCCACCGAGCCGTCCAGCGCCACCTTCAGCGCCTTGTAGCCGGGCTCGCCTTCCTCGAAGGAGAGGTCGTCGCAGAACACGATGAAGCGCTCGGAGCGCGGCGCCACCAGCTCGACGATGTCGGGCAGGTCGACCAGGTCGTCCTTGTCGACCTCGATCAGGCGCAGCCCGCGGCCGGCATATTCGTTCAGGCAGGCCTTGATGAGCGACGACTTGCCGGTGCCGCGCGAGCCGGTGAGCAGCACGTTGTTGGCAGGCAGGCCCGCCACGAACTGGCGCGTGTTCTGCTCGATCACGCGCTTCTGCTCGTCGATGTGCATGAGGTCGGACAGGCGGATCGGCGACACCTGCCGTACCGGCTGCAGCACGGCCTGCACGCCCAGCACGCTGGTGCGGCGGCGCCAGCGAAACGCCGTGGACGCGCTCCAGTCGGGCTCGGGAACGCCCGGCAGCAGGCTCTCGAGCCGCCCGAGGAGCGAGTGCGCCCGATCGACGAGGTCATCGAGCTTGCGAAGATCGAACATCGACGCGCTCAGAATCAGGAACGATAGTCGGCGTTGATCGACACGTAGTCGTGCGACAGGTCGCAGGTCCAGACGGTGGTGGCCGCCGACCCGCGGTCGAGCAGGACGCGAACGCCGATCTCGGGCTGCTTCATCACGCGCTGGCCGTCTTCCTCGCGATAGTCGGGGTGGCGCCCGCCGCGCGTGGCCACGTGCACGTCGTCGAGGTACAGCTCGATGCGCTCGACGTCGAGGTCGTGCACGCCGGCATAGCCGATGGCCGCCAGGATGCGGCCGAGATTCGGGTCGGAGGCGAAGAATGCGGTCTTGACCAGCGGCGAGTGCGCGATCGCGTAGGCGATGCGCGCGGCCTCTTCTTCGCTGCGCGCCTGCTCGATGCGGACGGTGATGAACTTGGTCGCGCCCTCGCCGTCGCGCACCAGCGCCTGGGCGAGCTGCTGCGCCACCGCGACGAAGGCCTCCTTGAGCGCCGCGGCGCCGGGCGCGGCCTCGTCGGCCAGCGACACGCCGGACGCGCCGCTGGCCGCGAGCACCAGGGAATCGTTGGTCGAGGTGTCCCCGTCGACGGTGACCCGGTTGAAGCTGAGATCGGCCACCTCGCGCGCCCAGCGCGCCAGCAGCGGCTGCGGCAGCGCCGCATCGGTGGCGATGAAGCCGAGCATGGTCGCCATGTTCGGGCGGATCATGCCCGCTCCCTTGGCGATGCCGCTGACCGTCACGCGCCGCCCGCCGATCGTCACTTCGCGCGAGACGGCCTTGGGCAGCGTGTCGGTGGTCATGATCGCCTCGGCGGCATCGAGCCAGTCGCTCGCGCCCAGCTCCGCCACGGCCGCCGCGATGCCCGCGAGCAGGCGCGGCATGGGCAGCGGCTCGAGGATCACTCCGGTGGAGAACGGCAGCACCTGCTCGGGGGCGCAGCCGAGGAGCCGCGCCACCTCCTCGCAGCTGCGCCGCGCATCGGCGAGCCCCTGCGCGCCGGTGCCGGCGTTGGCGCAGCCGGTATTGACCACCAGCGCGCGGATGACGCCTGCGCTGCGCTCGAGGTGCTCGCGGCACACGCGCACCGGCGCGGCGCAGAAGCGGTTGGTGGTGAACACGCCGGCGACGCTGGCGCCTTCGTTCAGGCGCAGCACCAGCACGTCGCGCCGACCGGGCTTGCGGATGGCGGCCCTGGCGGTGGCGATGTCGACACCGGCCACCGGGCGCAGCCGCTCGCGCACCGGCATTTCGAGGTTCACGGGCATGGGATTCTCCGCGCCGCCAGGGGTCGAGCCGCCGCCCGGCTGGACTTCAGCCGAGCCGGCCGTGGCACTGCTTGTATTTCTTGCCCGAGCCGCACGGGCACGGATCGTTGCGGCCGATCTTCTGGCCGAAGCGGCGTACCGGCTGCTGGGCCGCTTCCTCGACGCGCGGCGCCTGCTGCACCGCCAGCGCGATCGTCTCGGCATCGGCCGATTCGGCGGCGGTCTCGTCGAAGTCGGCGTGCGTGTAGTTCACGTTGGCGTAGTGCGGCTGGGCGGCCTCGGCCTGCTCGACCTCGGCCGAGGACTGGATGCGCACCGTCATCAGGATGCGCGTGACGTCGGTGCGCACGCGCTCCTGCATCAGGCCGAACAGCTCGAACGCCTCGCGCTTGTATTCCTGCTTGGGGTTCTTCTGCGCATAGCCGCGCAGGTGGATGCCCTGGCGCAGGTAGTCGAGCGACGACAGGTGCTCGCGCCAGTGCTGGTCGATGGTCTGCAGCATGATCGAGCGTTCGAAGCCGGCGAAGACCTCGGCGCCCACCTGCTCCACCTTGGCCTCGTACACGCCGTCGGCGGCCTCGAGGACGGCCTTCAGGAGGTCGTCGTCGCCGAGGTCGGGGCTCTGCTGCAGCGTCGCCGCCAGCGGCACGTCGAGCTGCCAGTCGCTCTCGAGCGCCTTCTGCAGGCCGGCGACGTCCCACTGGTCCTCGACCGTGCCGGCCGGCACGTACTGGCGGAACAGCTCGCCGAAGACGCGCTGGCGCAGGTCGCGCACGCGCTCGGAGAAGACCTCGGACTCCAGCAGCGCGTTGCGATCGGCGTAGACGATCTTGCGCTGGTCGTTGGCGACGTCGTCGTACTCGAGCAGCTGCTTGCGGATATCGAAGTTGCGCGCCTCGACCTTGCGCTGCGCCGACTCGATCGAGCGCGTGACCATGCCGGCCTCGATGGCCTCGCCCTCGGGCAGCTTGAGGCGGTCCATGATCGCCTTGAGCCGGTCGCCGGCGAAGATCTTCAGCAGCGGATCTTCCATCGACAGGTAGAAGCGCGACGAGCCCGGGTCGCCCTGGCGCCCGGAGCGCCCGCGCAGCTGGTTGTCGATGCGGCGCGACTCGTGGCGCTCGGTGCCCACGATGTGCAGGCCGCCGGCGGCGATCACCTGGTCGTGCAGCGACTGCCATTCGTCGCTCAGCCTGACGATGCGCGCTTCGCGCTCGGCCTCGGGCAGCGACGCGTCGGCGCGCAGGAACTCGATCTGCTTCTCGACATTGCCCCCGAGCACGATGTCGGTGCCGCGGCCCGCCATGTTGGTGGCGATGGTGACCATCTTCGGGCGGCCCGCCTGCGCGACGATCTCGGCCTCGCGCGCGTGCTGCTTGGCGTTGAGCACCTGGTGCGGCAGCTTCTCCTTGGCTAGCAGGCCCGAGAGCAGCTCGGAGTTCTCGATCGAGGTCGTGCCCACCAGCACCGGCTGGCCGCGCTCGTAGCAGTCGCGGATGTCGGCGACGATGGCGTCGTACTTCTCGCGCGCGGTGCGGAAGACCTGGTCCTGGCGATCCTCCCGGATCATCGGTCGATGGGTCGGGATGACCACCGTCTCCAGGCCGTAGATGTCCTGGAACTCGTAGGCCTCGGTGTCGGCCGTACCGGTCATGCCGGCGAGCTTGCCGTACATGCGGAAGTAGTTCTGGAACGTGATCGAGGCCAGCGTCTGGTTCTCGGCCTGGATGGTCACGCCTTCCTTGGCCTCGACCGCCTGGTGCAGGCCCTCGGACCAGCGCCGGCCCGGCATCAGGCGCCCGGTGAACTCGTCGACGATGATCACCTCGCCGTTCTGCACCACGTACTGCTGGTCGCGGTGGAACAGCGTGTGCGCGCGCAGCGCCGCCATCAGGTGGTGCATGAGGCCGATGTTGCCGGCGTCGTACAGGCTCGCGCCCTCGGGCAGCAGGCCCATCTGCGCGAGGATGCGCTCGGCCTTCTCGTGGCCGGCCTCAGAGAGGTACACCTGGTGCGCCTTGCGATCGACCCAGTAGTCGCCGGGAGGCTCCGGCTCGCCGGACTTCGGCTCGCTGGCCATCTCTTCCAGCAGCGGAGGCAACGCATCGATGCGCTGGTAGGTCTCGGTCTGGTTCTCGGCCTGCCCCGAAATGATCAGCGGCGTGCGTGCCTCGTCGATCAGGATCGAGTCGACCTCGTCGACGATCGCGTAGTGCAGCCCGCGCTGGCGGCGGTCGCCCACCGCGTACTCCATGTTGTCGCGCAGGTAGTCGAAGCCGAACTCGTTGTTGGTGCCGTAGGTGATGTCGGCCGCGTAGGCTTCCTTCTTGTCGGCGGTGGCCTGCTGGGTGAGGATGGTGCCGACCGTCATGCCGAGGAAGCGATAGACGCGGCCCATCCACTCGGCGTCGCGGCTGGCCAGGTAGTCGTTGACGGTGACCACGTGCACGCCCTTGCCGGCCAGCGCATTGAGGTACACCGCCAGGGTGGCGGTGAGGGTCTTGCCCTCGCCGGTACGCATCTCGGCGATCTTGCCGGCATGCAGCACCATGCCGCCGACCATCTGCACGTCGAAGTGGCGCATGCCGAGCACCCGCCGCGCCGCCTCGCGGCACACCGCGAACGCCTCGGGCAGCAGGTCGTCGACCGTCGCGCCGTCGGCCAGGCGCTGGCGGAACTCGGCGGTCTTGGCCTTGAGCTGCTCGTCGTCGAGCTGCATGATCCGCGGCTCGAGCGCGTTGATCTGGGCGACCGTCTTGCGATAGGTCTTCAGCAGCCGCTCGTTGCGGCTGCCGAAGATCTTGGTGAGGACGTTCTGGATCATTCGGGGCGGGCGAGCCGAACCGCGGCCGGTCGGGCCGGGCTGGGCCACAGCCTGATGGGAAATCCTGCGAGTCTAGCACGCACCCCTGCACGAGCCGGCCACCGGCGCACCGGCCCCGCGCAGCCCGCCGCGCAGATAGGCCAGCGGGTCCTTGGGCACGCCGTCGAGGCGGACCTCGAAGTGCAGGTGCGGGCCGGTCGAGCGGCCGGTGGAGCCGACCTCGGCGATCTTCTGCCCCTGCTTGACGATCTCGCCGGCCGTCACGTCCAGGCGCGAGGCGTGCGCGTAGCGCGTCACCAGGCCGTTGCCGTGGTCGATGTCGACCTGGTTGCCGTAGGCCGGATGGCGCTCGGCGTACACCACCACCCCGGCGGCGGCCGCGAGGATGGGCGTGCCCACGGGAGCGCCGAAGTCGAGCCCCTCGTGCACCACGCGCCGGCCGGTGAACGGATCGATGCGCGCGCCGAAGGCCGAGCCCACCAGCGCGTCGGCCAGCGGCCGCGTGCTCGGCACCAGGCGCGCGGCCGCCTCGCGGTACAGCAGCTCCGATTCGAGCAGGTCCAGGGTGTCGGACTGGCGCTCGAAGGCGCTGTCGGTGCGATCGATCGCGTGCGCGAGCTCGTCCAGCGTGAGCGAGCGGCTGCCGGCGGCCAAGGGCCCGCCGCGGCCCGGCACGCGGCTCGCCGCGCCGATATCGACGGCAGGCAGGCCGGCCATGGACGCCAGCCGCTCGCCCAGGGCATCGAGCCGCGCCAGGCGCGCCTGCAGCTGACCCAGCCTGACGGCCAGGGCATCGATGTGGTGGCGCACCCGCTCGTCGCCGTCCGCAGCCAGCGGCGCCGGCTGCGGCAGCCATTGCTGCAGCCACGGCAGCTGCGCGCCCGCCGCGTGGCGCACCATCACGTAGGACAGCAGCCCCGAGGCCGAGGCCAGCGCCAGCAGCAGCGCGAGCGCGAGGGTGGTCACCGTGCCGCGGCCGATGACGATCGTGCGCGCCTGCCTGAACCGCGGATGCACGAGAATGATCTGCATCTGGTTTCTCCGCCGTGCTACCGTTGCCTGCCGACTGCGCAGACCCGACCGATGAAATCCGCGCCCGCCCGCCCCGCCGCCAGCTGGCTCGATGCCGAGGCGAGCTTTCGCGCCCTGGCCGCCCGCGTCGATCGCCTGGTGGCGCTGCAGGCCCGGCTGGCCGAGGCGTGTCCGCGCATTCCCATGGCCGTGATGTCGCTCGAGGCGGCGACGCTGACCGTCGCGACGCCGAACGCGGCCTGGGCGGCGCGGTTGCGCCAGATGGCCCCGACGCTGCTGGAAGTCCTGCGCCGGGACTGCGCGCAGGTTAGTCGAATCAGGATCGTGCCGCAACGACACGGCGCGGCGCCCGCGCCCGCCGCATCCGCGCCGCGCCCTGCCGTGCCGCCGCACGCTCTGGCCGAGCTGGCGCGGTTGACGGCCGGCATCGAAGCCTCACCGCTCAAGCAAGCGCTCGCAAACCTGATCCGCCACCAGCGCCGGGCGCGCTGACACCGCCGGCGCGCGGCCGGACGCCGGCGTGACGGGCGGCGGCACGAGACCGATGGGAGGCGCTCGCCTGCGCGGCGAGCTGGGCCGGAAGCCGCGAGCGAATTCTGCCGCCCGGCGCCCGGGCCGGTCAGAGCCGCTCGGCGATCAGCACCGCGAAGAACAGCAGCACGGCCGCCAGGCCGATCGCCAGCGTACGGCCGGCCAGGCGCAGGTAGCGGCGCTCGCGCGTGGCGAGGAAGCGCACGACGAACCAGACCACGGCGATCGCGAGCGCGACGACCGCCAGCCGGAGCGCGATCATCATCGCGGCAGCGGCCCGCGTTCAGGCATGGACCCAGTCGAGCGCGAACAGGCGCGGCGCATCGGCGCGCTCGCCGAAGGTGATCAGCTCCCAGGCCGACTCGTCGGCCAGCAGGGCGCGCAGCAGCTGGTTGTTCAGGGCGTGGCCCGACTTGTGCGCATCGTAGGCCGCCAGCAGCGGATGGCCGACCAGGTAGAGATCGCCGATCGCATCGAGGATCTTGTGCTTGACGAACTCGGCGTCGAAGCGCAGGCCGTCGGCGTTGAGCACGCGGTATTCGTCCATGACGATCGCGTTGCCGAAGCTGCCGCCCTTGGCCAGGCCGTGGGCGCGCAGCGCCTCGACGTCCTGCATGAAGCCGAAGGTGCGCGCGCGCGCGACCTCCTTCACGTACGACATCGTCGCGAAGTCGATCTCGAAGGCCTGGCCGGTGGCGTCGATGGCCGGGTGCCCGAAGTCGATCGAGAAGCGCAGCTTGAAACCGAAGTGCGGATCGAGCCGCGCGTACTTGTCGCCCTCGCGCACCTCGATCGGCCGCTTGACCCGGATGAAGCGCTTGAGCGCGCGCTGCTCGACGATGCCGGCCGACTGCACCAGGAACACGAAGGAACCGGCCGAGCCGTCGAGGATGGGGATCTCGGCCGCCGTGACGTCCACGTACAGGTTGTCCACGCCGAGGCCGGCCAGCGCCGACATCAGGTGCTCGACGGTGGCCACGCGCACCTCGCCGCCCGGACCCTCGTCGGCTGCCGAGAGGGTCGAGGCCATGCGCGTATCGGTCACGCGCGCGGCGCCGGCGCGGATCTCGACCGGCGGGTCGAGATCGACGCGGCGAAAGACGATGCCGGCATCGGCGGGCGCCGGGCGCAGCGTCAGCTCGACCCGTTCGCCGGAGTGCAGCCCCACGCCGGTCGCGCCGACCGGTGCCCGGATGGTCCGTTGCCGCATCATGGTCCGCGCGGCCCGCGCCTCACAGGCGGGCCAGCATCGGCTCGGCGCCCGAGACCTCGAACTTGCCGGCCGCCTCCACGTCGAGCGACTTGACCACGCCGTCGTCGACCAGCATGGCGTAGCGCTGCGAGCGGATGCCCAAGCCACCCTTGGTGAGGTCGAGCTCCAGGCCCAGCGCGCGGGTGAGCTCGGCGCTGCCGTCGGCCATCATGCGCACCTTGCCGCCCGCCCCCTGGTCGCGGCCCCAGGCACCCATCACGAAGGCATCGTTGACCGACACGCACCAGATCTCGTCGACGCCCTTGGCCTTGAGCGCGTCGTAGTGCTTCACGTAGCCGGGCACGTGCTGCACCGAGCAGGTCGGCGTGTAGGCCCCGGGCAGGCCGAAGATCACGATGCGCTTGCCCTTGACGAGATCGGCGACCTGGAACGCGTTGGGGCCGATCGAGCAGCCGTTGCCCTCGACCTCGATGAATTCGCGGATCGTCGCATTGGGTAGCTTGTCACCCACCTTGATCGTCATGGCCTGGTTCTCCGTGAGGCGGCCGCGAGGCGGGCCGTGGCACCCGTCCGCCTCGCGGCGGACAACCCCGAATTGTAGTGCCGGACGCGTTCCGGCGCCCGGCAGCCCGGCCGCGGAACGCGCGCAGGGACTGCGGCGCGCGGATCCCCGTGCGCGTCCGGCGGGGCCGTCAGTCGGCCTGCTTGCGCAGGAACGCCGGGATGTCGAAGCGCTCGACGCCGCTGTCCTCCAGCGCCTGCACCTGGGCGGCCGCCGACGCCCGCGGGCTGCGCCACACCGTGGGCTGCTCGAACTGCGCGTAGTCGGCCGCCTGCGCCGGAGCGGCATGGTCGGTGCCGGTATGGCGATGCGCCTGCGGCACCAGCACCGGCTTGGCGGCACGCCGCCCGATGCCGGTGGCCACCACGGTCACGCGCAGCCGGTCGGCCATGCTCTCCTCGAACACCGTGCCGTGGATGATGGTGGCGTCGTCGGCGCAGAAGTGCTTGATGGTGTTGATGACGTCGTTGGTCTCCTTCAGCTTCAGGCTGCGGTTGGCGGTGATGTTGACGATCACGCCGCGCGCGCCCTGCAGGTCGACGCCGTCGAGCAGCGGCGAGGACACCGCCTGCTCGGCGGCGATGCGCGCACGATCGAGGCCGGCCGATTCGCCGATGCCCATCATCGCCTTGCCCTGCTCGCCCATCACCGTCTTCACGTCGGCGAAGTCGACGTTGACCAGGCCCGGCACGTTGATGATCTCGGCGATGCCGGCCACGGCGTTGTGCAGCACGTCGTCGGCGCGCTTGAACGCATCCTCCAGGCTGGCGTCCTCGTCCATCACGTCGAACAGCTTCTGGTTGAGCACCACGATCAGCGAATCGACGTGCTCGACCAGCTGCTCGATGCCCTGCTCGGCGATCTGCAGCTTCTTGGCGCCTTCGAAGTCGAACGGCTTGGTGACCACGCCCACGGTCAGGATGCCCATCTCCTTGGCGATCTCGGCGATCACCGGCGAGGCGCCGGTGCCGGTGCCCTTGCCCATCCCGGCGGTGAGGAACACCATGTTGGCGCCTTCGAGCGCCTCGCGGATGTGGTCGCGCATGGCATCGGCCGCGGCACGCCCGGCCTCGGGGCGCGCACCCGCGCCCAGCCCCATGTTGCCGAGCTGGATGGTGCGCTCGGCCAGCGAGCGGCCGAGCGCCTGGCGATCGGTGTTCAGCGTGATGAACTCGACCCCCTGCACGCCGCGGTTGATCATGTGGTTGACCGCGTTGCCGCCGGCGCCGCCAACCCCGACCACCTTGATCACGGCGCCGTCGACTTCGTTTTCGATCATTTCAAAAGTCATGGTCATGCCCTCCTGGATGGTGAGAAGACAGACGGGAGAAGCTGAGCCGACCCCCGGCACATGCCCCCGTTAGCGCGGCCGAACGGCCTCGCCTCTCCAGTCGCCCTTCCCGATGCAAAACGGGGTGTTCAGAAATTCCCAAGGAACCACTCCTTCATGCGCCGCAGCGTTTCCTTGAACGATCCCGACTGCTCGGCCACCTTGCGGCCGCGCAGGCGTTGCAGCCTCGCCTCCTCGAGCAGGCCCACCGCGGTGGAATAGCGCGGCGAGCGCACCACGTCGGCCAGCCCGCCGCTGTAGCCGGGCATGCCGATGCGCACCGGCTTGAGAAAGATGTCCTCGGCCAGCTCGACCATGCCCGGCAGCAGGCTGCTGCCGCCGGTGAGCACCACGCCCGAGGAGAGCAGCTCCTCGTAGCCCGACTCGCGGATCACCTGGTGCACCAGCGAGAACAGCTCCTCGATGCGCGGCTCGATGACGGCCGCCAGCGCCTGGCGCGACAGCGTGCGCGGGGCGCGGTCGCCCAGGCCCGGCACCTCGATCTTCTCGCCGGGATCGGCCAGCACCTGCTTGGCGATGCCGAAGCGCAGCTTGATCTCGTCGGCCTCGGGCGTGGGCGTGCGCAGCGCCATCGCGATGTCGTTGGTGATCTGGTCGCCGGCGATCGGGATCACCGCGGTGTGGCGGATCGCCCCGCCGGTGAAGATCGCGATGTCGGTGGTGCCGCCGCCGATGTCGACCAGCGCCACGCCGAGCTCCTTCTCGTCCTGCGTGAGGATCGACATGCTCGAGGCCAGCGGCTGCAGGATCAGGTCGTTGACCTCCAGCCCGCAGCGGCGCACGCACTTGACGATGTTCTGCGCCGCCGACACCGCGCCGGTGACGATGTGCACCTTGACCTCCAGGCGCACGCCGCTCATGCCGATCGGCTCGCGGATGTCCTCCTGGCCGTCGATGATGAATTCCTGCGGCAGCACGTGCACGATCTGCTGGTCGGTCGGGATGTTCACCGCCTTGGCGGTCTCGATCACGCGCGCCATGTCGGCCTCGGTGACCTCCTTGTCCTTGATGGCCACCATGCCGCTGGAGTTGAAGCTGCGGATGTGGCTGCCGGCGATCCCGGTGTAGACCGTGCGGATCTTGCAGTCGGCCATCAGCTCGGCTTCCTCGAGGGCGTGCTGGATCGAGGCCACGGTGGACTCGATATTGACCACCACGCCCTTCTTCAGGCCGCGCGAGTCGTGCTGGCCCAGGCCCACGATCTCGTAGTGGCCGTCGGCACGCATCTCGGCGACGATCGCCACGATCTTCGAGGTGCCGATGTCGAGCCCGACGATCAGGTCCTTGGCGTCTCTGGTCATTCCCTGGTTCCGGTGTCCATGCAGTTCAATGCGCCCCCGCGCGTCCCCGGGCGTCGCCGTCGGCGAGCTGGGCGAGCGTGCGGATGGCGAATCCGTTCGGGTAGCGCAGGTCGACCACCTCGGCGCGCCGGCCCAGGCTGGCGGCCACCTGCGGCCAGGCGTCGACCCAGCGCGCCACGCGGCGATCGAGCGGCATGCCTTCGTCGCGTCCCAGCAGCAGCGTGGTGCCGTCGTCCAGGCGCACCGTCCAGGCGTGCCGCGGCGATAGCGCTACCGAATCGGGCTGCACGTGCAGCGGTGCGACCTGCGCACGCAGCTGCGCGTAGCGGCGCGCCACCTGCAGCGCGCTGCCCTCGGGCCCGGAGAACTGCGGCAGCTCACCGTCCTCCTCGGCCTCGGCGAGATTGGCCGCGAACAGCTCCCCGAAGGTATTGACCAGGCGCCCGTCGCCCCACAGCGCCAGCGGCCGGTGCTCCTCGATCGCCACCTCCAGCCCGTCGGGCCAGATCCGCCGCACGCTGGCGTGGCGCACCCAGGGCACGGTCTCGAACACCGCGCGCACCGCGTCGAGGTCGATCGCGAAGAAGTTGCCGCGCACGTCGCGCGCCACCGTGGCGCGCAGCAGCAGCGGCGACACGCGGTGCAGCGCATGATCCTCGGCGGCGGCGATGCGCACGCTGCTCAGCGCGAACACCGGGCGCTGCGACAGCCACCATAGCCCGGCGGCCAGCACGGCGAGCAGCGTCGCGCCCGACACCGCGTTGGCCAGCGCATTGAGCACGCGCACGTTGTGCCACAGGTTCATGCGCGCGCCCCGATCTTCAGGCTGGCTGAGGCCAGGATGCGCAGGCACAGCTCCTCGTACGACATGCCGACGGCGCGCGCGGCCATCGGCACCAGCGAATGGCCGGTCATGCCGGGCGAGGTGTTGACCTCGAGCAGCCAGGGCCGCTCGTCGGCGCGGCGCAGCATGATGTCGACGCGCCCCCAGCCTTCGCAGCCGATGGCGCGGTAGGCGTGCAGCGAGAGCTCGGCCAGCTCGTCGGCGAGCGCCTGCGACAGCTCGGCCGGGCACACGTAGCGGGTGTCGTCGCGGAAGTACTTGTTCTGGTAGTCGTAGTTCCCGGCCGGCGCGACGATCTCGATCACCGGCAGCGCGCGCGCCCGCGCCCCCGAGCCGATCACCGCGACGGTCAGCTCGCGCCCGTCGACGAACTCCTCGCACAGCACGTCGTCGTCGTGGCGCCGCGCGATCTCGAACGCCGCCTGCGCCTGGTCGGCCGACACCATCTTCGTGAAGCCGATCGTCGAGCCCTCGCGCGACGGCTTCACCGCCATCGGCAGGCCGAAGCGCGCCGCCGCCTCGCTCACCTCGGCGACGCTGCAGGCGAGCGCGAAGGCCGGCGTGGGCAGCCCGTGGGTGGTCCAGATGCGCTTGGTGTAGACCTTGTCCATCGCGATGGCCGAGGCCATCACGCCGCTGCCGGTGTAGGGGATGCCGAGCAGCTCGAGCGCGCCCTGCACGGTGCCGTCCTCGCCGTAGCGGCCGTGCAGCGCGATGAAGGCGCGCGCGAAACCCTCGCGGCGCAGTTCGTCGAGGGCGCGCTCGGCCGGGTCGAAGGGATGCGCGTCGACCCCGCGGCTGCGCAGCGCGGCCAGCACGCCGGCGCCCGACATCATCGAGACCTCGCGCTCGGCCGAACGGCCGCCCGAGAGCACCGCCACCTTGCCCAGCGCCGCCGGCGCGGGCAGCTCGCCGTCTCCGGGAGCGCGGTCCTGCGGATCAGGATTCACCGGCAGCCTCCTTCACCTGCTGCGCGACGGCTCCGATCGAGCCGGCGCCCATCGTGATCACCACGTCGCCGTCGCACGCGGCGTCGAGGATCGCCCCGGCCATCGCGCCGATCTCCTCGACGAACACCGGCTCGACCTTGCCCGCCACGCGCACCGCGCGCGCCAGCGAGCGCCCGTCGGCGGCGACGATCGGGGCTTCACCGGCGGCATAGACGTCGCCGAGCAGCAGCGCATCGGCGCTCGAGAGCACGCGCACGAAGTCCTCGAACAGGTCGCGCGTGCGCGTGAAGCGGTGCGGCTGGAAGGCGAGCACGATGCGCCGGCCCGGAAAGGCGCCGCGTGCGGCCTCCAGCGTCGCCGCCATCTCGGCCGGGTGGTGCCCGTAGTCGTCGATGAGCGTGAAGCGCCCGCCGCCTGCGCCCCGCACGGGAATCTCCCCGTAGCGCTGGAAGCGCCGCCCGACCCCGTTGAACTCGGCCAGCGCCGAGACGATGGCCTCGTCGGCCACGCCGAGCTCGTCGGCCACCGCGATCGCGGCGAGCGCGTTGCGCACGTTGTGCAGCCCGGGCGCATTGAGCACCACCGGCAGGGGATCGGCATCCTCGCGCACCAGCGTGAAGCGCATGCGGGCGCCCTCGGCGAGCACGCTGGCGGCGCGCACCTGCGCGCCCTCGGACAGCCCGTAGGTCAGCACCGGCTTGGAGACCAGCGGCATGATCTCGCGTACGTGCACGTCGTCCATGCACAGCACCGCCGCCCCGTAGAACGGCAGGCGCTGGGTGAAATCGATGAAGGCCTGGCGCAGGCGCGCGAAGTCGTGCCCGTAGGTCTCCATGTGATCGGCGTCGATGTTGGTGACGACGGCGATCATGGGCGTGAGGTTCAGGAACGAGGCGTCGGATTCGTCGGCCTCGACCACGATGTATTCGCCGGTGCCCAGCCGCGCGTTGGCGCCGGCGCTCAGCAGGCGCCCGCCGATCACGAAGGTCGGGTCGAGCCCGCTGGCCGCGAGCACCGAGGCGACCAGGCTGGTGGTGGTGGTCTTGCCGTGGGTGCCGGCGATCGCGATGCCGTACTTCAGCTTCATCAGCTCGGCCAGCATGAGCGCGCGCGGCACCACCGGCACGCGGTGCTGGCGCGCCGCGATCACCTCGGGATTGTCGCTGCGCACCGCGGTCGACGTGACCACGCAATCGGCGCCGGCGATGTGCGCGGCGTCGTGGCCCAGGCTCACCGTGGCGCCGAGCGCGTCGAGCCGGCGCGTCATGGCATTGGCCGCGACGTCGGAGCCGCTGATGCGATAGCCGAGGTTGAGCAGCACCTCGGCGATGCCGCTCATGCCGGCGCCGCCGATGCCCACGAAGTGGATGTGCTTGACCTTGTGCTTCATGCCGCCCTCGCCGCCTCCTCGCACACGTCGGCGACCCGGCTCGCCGCGTCGGGGCGCGCCAGCGCGCGCGCGCGCGCGGCCATCTCCGCGAGCGCCGGCCGCTCGAGCCCGGCCAGCAGCTTCGCCAGCCGCTCGGCCGTGAGCTCTGCCTGGGGCAGCAGCAGCGCGGCGCCCTGCTCGGACAGGAAGCGCGCATTGCCGGTCTGGTGGTCGTCGACCGCATGGGGGAAGGGCACCAGCACGCTGGCCACCCCCACCGCCGCGATCTCGGCCACCGTCATCGCGCCGGCGCGGCACACCAGCAGGTCGGCGCGCGCATACGCGTCGGCCATGTCGTCGATGAACTCGAGCACCGTCGCCTGCACGCCGAGCTCGCGGTAACGCGCCTGCAGCTCGTCGCGGCGCCCGCGCCCGCTCTGGTGCACGACCTCGGGGCGCGACGGCGGCGCGAGCAGCGCCAGCGCCTGCGGCACGACCTCGTTGAGCGCCTGCGCCCCGAGGCTGCCGCCGACCACCAGCAATTGCAGCGCGCCGCTGCGCGCCTCGTAGCGCGCCTGCGGTGCGTCGTCGCGCAGCATGCCGGCGCGCAGCGGGTTGCCGGTGCACTGCGCGCCGGGCAGGGTGCCGGGGAAGGCCTCCAGCACCCGGTCGGCCAGGCGCGCCAGCAGGCGGTTGGTCAGCCCGGCCACCGAGTTCTGCTCGTGCACCACCAGCGGACGGTTCAGCAGCGCCGCCATCATGCCGCCCGGGAAGGCGACGTAGCCGCCCATGCCCAGCACCACCGCCGGACGGGTCGCGCGCAGCGCGCGCAGGCTCTGCCAGAACGCGCGCAGCAGCGTCAGCGGCAGCAGCAGCCGGGTCGCCAGCCCCTTGCCGCGCACGCCGCCCATGCGCACCCACTGCATCGCGATGCCATGGCGGGGCACCAGCGCCGCTTCCATGCCCGAGGGGTTGCCCAGCCACACCACGCGCCAGTCGCGGGCGCGCATCTCGGCGGCCACCGCCAGCCCCGGCATCACGTGGCCGCCCGTGCCGCCGGCCATGATCATGACGGTGCGCCCGTTCATGCGGCCCCCCGCAGGAACGACCGGTTTTGGCTCCGGCCGCTCGCTGTCGCTCGCTTGACTTCGCTGCGCGAAGTCAGCCTGCGCCGAAACAGGCAACTCATGCGGCCCCCCGCATGAGTTGCCTGTTTTCGTAATCCACCCGAAGGAGCACGCCGATCGCGACGCAGTTGACCAGGATGCCGGTGCCGCCGTAGCTCATCAGCGGCAGCGTCAGGCCCTTGGTCGGCAGCAGGCCGGTGTTGACGCCCATGTTGATGAAGGCCTGGAACCCGATCCACAGGCCGATGCCCTTGGCCACCAGGCCGGCGAAGGTGCGGTCGAGCTTGATCGACTGGCGGCCGATCTCGAACATGCGCCGCGTGAGCCAGAAGAAGGCCACCATCACCACCAGCACGCCGACCAGGCCGAGCTCCTCGCCGAGCACCGCGAGCAGGAAGTCGGTGTGTGCCTCGGGCAGGTAGTGCAGCTTCTCGACCGACCCGCCGAGCCCGACGCCGAACAGCTCGCCGCGGCCGAATGCGATCAGCGAATGCGAGAGCTGGTAGCCCTTGCCCAGCGTGTTGGCGTCGTCGAACGGGTCGAGGTACGCGAAGATGCGCTCGCGCCGCCAGGGCGAGAGCCAGATCAGCAGCGAGAAGGTGGTGCCGGCGAGCACGATCAGCGCCGAGAACAGCCTGCCGTTGACGCCCCCGAGGAACAGCAGGCCCATGGCCACGGCGGCGATCACCACGAACGCGCCCATGTCGGGCTCGAGCAGCAGCAGCAGGCCCACCAGGGCGACCGCTGCGCCGATCGGCGCGAAGCCCTTGCGCACGCTCTGCATGTGGTCCTGCTTGCGCACCGTGTAGTCGGCGGCATAGAGCACCACGAACAACTTCATCAGCTCGGAAGGCTGCAGGTTGAACACATACAGCGACAGCCAGCGCCGCGCCCCGTACACCGACTTTCCGACGCCGGGAACGAGCACGATGGCCAGCAGGATCAGCCCGAGCAGGAACAGCCACTTCGCCCACGCCTGCCACTGGCGCACCGGCACCGCGAAGGCGACCAGCCCGGCGCCCACCCCGATCAACACCGCCATGGCGTGGCGCACCAGGAAGTGCGTCGAGGCATAGCTGGCGAAGCGCGGCGACTCCGGCAGCGCGATCGAGGCCGAGTACACCATCACCGTGCCGGTCAGCAGCAGCGCCGAGACGACCCACAGCACCGCGAAGTCGACGCCCTGCGCCGCGGCCGCAGGCGCGGCGCGATGCACAGCGGGCGCCCCGGCGTGACGGCGGGTGGGCAGGCGCAGGCTCAGCACGATCCGTCCATCGCGACGCCGCGCGCCTCGGCGAGGCGGCGCACCGCCTGCGCGAACGCCTCGGCGCGGTGCGCGTAGTTGCGGAACATGTCGAAGCTCGCGCAGGCCGGCGACAGCAGCACGGCCTCGCCCGACCGGGCATCGGCGGCGGCACGCTCCACCGCTTCGTCGAGGCCGGCGCAGTCCACGAGCGGCACGCCGGCACCGGCCAGCGCCGCACGCAGGCGCGGCGCATCGCGCCCGATCAGGTAGACCGCTGCGGCATGCCGGCCGACCGGGCCGGCCAGCGGCGCGAAGTCCTGCCCCTTGCCCTCGCCGCCGGCGATCAGCCGGCAGCGCCGCCCCAGCCCCTCGAGCGCCGCGATGGTGGCCCCGACATTGGTGCCCTTGCTGTCGTCGACGTACTCGACCCCGTCGATCACGGCGATCGTGCGGCAGCGGTGCGGCTCGCCCGCGTACTCGCGCAGCGCGTGCAGCATGCGTGCCAGGGGCACGCCGATGGCGCTGCACAGCGCGAGCGCGGCCAGCGCATTGAGCTGGTTGTGCACGCCGCGGATGCGCAGCGCGTCGGCGGGCATGAGCCGCCTGATCGTGAACGCCACCGGCTGCCTGCGCCGGCGCGCGCCGGCAGCCGTATCCTCGTCGGCCACCGCCTGCGCCAGCCACACCAGCGCCCCGTCGCGCACCAGGCCGAAGTCCCCGGCCGCCTGCGGCGCATCGGTGCCGAAGGTGATGCGCGCGGTCGCCTCCGGCGCGCCCTGCGCGCCCGCGCGGGCCAGCCCTTCGGCGCGCCGCGGCGCCGTGGCCGGATCGCCGCGATCGAACACGGCGACGGCGCCGTGCGCGAAGATGCGCTGCTTGGCCGCCGCGTAGCTGTCCATCGAGGCATGCCAGTCGAGGTGGTCTTCGCTGACGTTGAGGATGGCGGCGGCATCGGCCGAGAAGCTGTCGGCCAGGGCCAGCTGGAAGCTCGAGAGCTCGAGCACCCAGACCTGGGGCAGCGCTGCGGCGACGACCGCCTCGCGCAGCGCCTCGAGCATCGCCGGGCCGATGTTGCCGGCCGTGCGCACGTCCATGCCCGCGCCGCGGCACAGATGCGCGGCCAGCGCCGTGGTGGTGGTCTTGCCGTTGGTGCCGGTGACCGCCAGCACCCTGGGCACGTAGCCCGACTCGCGCAGGTCGGCCAGGGCCTGCGCGAACAGCTCCAGCTCGCCGGCCACGGCAATGCCGCGCTCGCGCGCCAGGGCATGGAAGCGCGCCGGCTCGCCGAGCTCGATCGACAGGCCGGGGCTCCATGCCACCAGGTCGACGCCGTCGAGCCAGTGCGCGCTCCAGGGCTCGCCCGAGGCGTACTCGAAAGCGTGCCCGGCCGCGCCCTCCTGCTCGCGCAGCCGCTGCCACTGCGGCAGGTCGCTGCCGTCGACGCTGCGCGTATCGGCCACGCGCACGCGCGCGCCGCAGTGCGCGGCCCAGCGCGCCATCGCCATGCCGGAATCGCCCAGCCCGAGCACCAGCACCCGCCGGTCGTGCAGGTCGAACAGGTGCAGCTGGGGCGTGGCGAAGGCTGCACTCATGGCTAGCGCAGCTTGAGCGTCGACAGGCCGAACAGCACCAGCATCATCGTGACGATCCAGAATCGCACGACCACCTGGCTCTCCTTGACCCCGCCGACCTCGAAATGGTGGTGCAGCGGCGCCATGCGGAAGATGCGCCGGCCCTCGCCGTAGCGCCGCCGCGTGTACTTGAAGTAGCTGACCTGGATCATCACCGACAGCGTCTCGACCACGAACACGCCGCCCATGACGAACAGCACGATCTCCTGGCGCACGATCACCGCCACGCTGCCCAGCGCCGCACCCAGCGCCAGGGCGCCGACGTCGCCCATGAACACCTGTGCGGGGTAGGCGTTGTACCAGAGGAAGGCGAGGCCGGCGCCGGCGATCGCCGCGCAGAAGACGGTGAGCTCGCCTGCGCCCGGAATGTGCGGGATCAGCAGGTAGCGGGCGAACACCGCGTTGCCGGTGACGTAGGCGAAGATGCCCAGCGCCGATCCGACCAGCACCGCCGGCATGATCGCCAGCCCGTCGGCGCCGTCGGTGAGGTTGACCGCGTTGCTGGTGCCCACGATCACCAGGTAGGTGAGCACGATGAAGCCGAACACGCCGAGCGGATACGCGACGTTCTTGAAGAAGGGCACGATCAGGTCGGCGCCGGCCGGCAGGTCGCTGCTCAGGCCGCTGCGCACCCAGTCGAGGAACAGGTCGATCGCCTGCGCGTTGCTCTGCGCCGGCACCGAGAAGGCGAGGTAGACCGCCGCGCCCAGCCCGATGAGCGACTGCCAGAAGTACTTCTCGCCGGCCGACATCCCCTTGGGGTTGCGATGCACGATCTTGCGGTAGTCGTCGATCCAGCCGATCCAGCCGAAGCCGACGGTCACGATGAGGACGATCCACACGAAGCGGTTCGACAGGTCCGCCCACAGCAGCGTCGCCACGCCGATCGAGATCAGGATCAGCGCGCCGCCCATGGTGGGCGTGCCCGATTTGGTGAGATGGGTCTGCGGGCCGTCGGTGCGCACCGCCTGGCCGATCTTGAGCGCGGTGAGCTTGCGGATCAGCGAAGGCCCGAACATCAGCCCGATCGCCAGCGAGGTGAGCGTGGCCAGCACGGCGCGCAGCGTGATGTAGCCGAACACCGAGAACGCGCGGATGTCCTTGGCCAGCCACTGCGACAGCTCCAGCAGCATCAGGCGTGCTCCCCGGCCGGCGCGCCGGCGAGCGCCGCCACCACGCGCTCCATGCGCATGAAGCGCGAGCCCTTGACCAGCAGCACCGTGGCCGCGTCGCACAGGCCGCGCGCGCGCTCGAGCAGCGCCTCGAGCGTCTCGAAGTGCTCGCCGCCCGCGCCGAAGGCGGCCACCGCGCCGCTGCACGCCTCGCCGAGCGCCAGCAGATGCGTCACCCCGCGCTCGCGCGCGTACTCGCCGACCTCGCGATGGAACTGCGGCCCGCGTGCGCCGACCTCTCCCATGTCGCCGAGCACCAGCACGCGGCGCGCCTCGCAGGCGGCCAGCACGTCGATCGCCGCGCGCACCGAATCCGGGTTGGCGTTGTAGCTGTCGTCGATGAGCACGGCGCCGCCTGGCGCGCGCAGCCGGGCCAGGCGTCCGACGGCCGGGCGAAAGCGCGCCAGGCCGGCGGCGATGGTCGCGCCGTCGATGCCCAGCGCGTGCGCGCAGGCCGCCGCCGCCAGCGCGTTGCGCACGTTGTGCGCGCCGTCGATCGCCAGGGCCACCTCGACGCGGGCATCGGGCAGCTCGAGCATGAAGCGCTGCGGGCGCGCATCGGCTGCGGCCTGCACTGCGAACCGCGCCGCCCGGCCCGGCTCGACCGCGGCGCCGCCGTGCCCGCCGCCGGGGCCGTCGTGCCCGCTGCCGCCGGCGTCGCTCTGCAGCCCGAACTCGATGCAGCGGCGCGCACCGGCCAGCGCGCGCCACAGCGGCGCCTGTGCGTCGTCGCCCGGGAACACCGCGATGCCCTCGGCGCCGAGCGCTGCGATCGCCGCCCCGTTCTCGCGCGCCGAGCCCTCGGCGCCATCGAGGAACTCCTGGTGCTCGCGCTGGGCATTGGTGACCAGCGCGACCGTCGGCTGCGCGATCCGCGCCAGCCACGCGACTTCGCCGGGATGGTTGGTACCGAGCTCGACCACCGCGGCGCGATGCTCCTCGCGCAGCCGCAGCAGGGTGAGCGGCACGCCCACGTCGTTGTTCAGGTTGCCTCGCGTGGCCAGGCGATGCGCCTGGCCGAAGCGCTCGACCAGGATGGCGGAGATCATCTCCTTGACCGTCGTCTTGCCGTTGCTGCCGGTGACGGCCACCAGCGGCAGCGCGAAGCGCGCGCGCCAGCCGGCGGCCAGCTCCCCGAGGGCGCGGCGGCTGTCGGCGACCTGGATCGCCGGCAGGCGCACCCCGGGCACCCAGCGATCGAACAGCACCGCGGCCGCTCCGGCGCGCTGCGCCTGCCCGACGAAGTCGTGCGCATCGAAGCGCTCGCCGCGCAGCGCCACGAACAGGTCGCCCGGCGCGATGCGGCGCGTGTCGGTCGAGACGCCGCCCATGCGCACGGCGCCGTCGCCGTACAGGCGTCCCGCCGAGAGCCAGCCGAGCGCCTCGCGCAGCTCAAACATGCACGGTCTCCAGGCGCTGCGCGAGCCAGCGGCGGGCCACCTCGCGATCGGAGAACGGCAGACGATCGCCGGCGATCTCCTGGTACTCCTCGTGGCCCTTGCCGGCGATGAGCACCAGGTCGTCGACGCCGGCGGCCGTGATGGCGTGGCGGATCGCCTCCCCCCGGTCGAGCTCGGTGAGCCAGGGCTCGCGCATGAATCCGGCGCGGATGTCGGAGACGATGCGGAACGGCGTCTCGCTGCGCGGGTTGTCGCTGGTGACCACCACCCGGTCGGCGAAACGCTCGGCGACCATGCCCATGATCGGGCGCTTGCCCGCGTCGCGGTCGCCGCCGGCGCCGAATACGCACCACAGCAGGCCGCCGCGCGCGTGCGCGATCGGCTGCAGCGCCTGCAGGACGTTCAGCAGCGCATCCGGCGAATGCGCGTAGTCGACCACCACCAGCGGGCAGCGCTCGACGACCACCTGCTCCATGCGCCCGGGCAGCGGCTGCAGCGCCTCGAGCCCCTGCATGGCCTCCTCGAAGGGCATGCCCAGGCTCATCCAGACCGTTGCCACGGCCATCGCGTTGACCACGTTGAAATGGCCGAGCACCTGCAGCCGGATCTGCGCGCGCCCCCAGTCGCCGCCCACCGACACGCGCACGCCGTCGCGCTCGTCGTGGATCTCGTAGGCCGAGAGCTTGCGGCGCGCTCGCCAGCCGTGCTCGCCGGGGAGCTGGCCGAAGGCCACCGTCTGCACCGGGCCCGGCACCGCGTCGAGGATCGCCGGTGCGCTGGCGTCGTCGCCGTTGACGATCGCGGTGCACAGGCCCGGCCACGAGAACAGCCGGCGCTTGGCTTCGAAGTAGGCCTCCTCGCTGCCGTGATAGTCGAGGTGATCGCGCGACAGGTTGGTGAACACCGCCGTGCCGATCGGCATGCCGTTGAGCCGCCCCTGGTCGATGCCGATCGAGGAAGCCTCCATCGCCACGACTTCCACGCCCGCCTGCACGAACCCGGCGAGCATGCGCTGCAGCGCGACCGCATCGGGGGTGGTCAGCCCGAAAGGCTCGAGCTGCGTCGGCGCGTCGGGGTGGCCCATGATGCCGCTGCCCAGCGTGCCGATCACCGCGGCGCGGCGGCCGGTGCGCGCCAGTCCGCGCGCGATCCACTGGGTGCAGCTGGTCTTGCCGTTGGTGCCGGTGACCGCCACCACCTCCAGGCGCGATGCGGGGTGCCCGTAGTATTCGGCGGCGATCGGCCCTGCGAGGTGCCGCAGGCCCGGCACGGCCCGGCTCGGCACCGGCGGCGCGTCCGCAGCGGGCGCCTGGCCGTCGTCTTCGTACAGCACGGCCGCGGCGCCGCGTGCCAGCGCCTGCCCGATGAACTGGCGCCCGTCTGCCGACGCGCCCGGCCAGGCGATGAAGGCGTCGCCCGGCCGCACGGCGCGGCTGTCGGCCACCAGTGCCGCCCCCGGCGCCAGCACGCTGCGCAGCCATTGCCCGAGCGAGGCCGCGAGGGGCGGCTGCCCGGCCGTTTCGTTCACAGGCTCTCCTTCACCGGCTCGGCCGGCACGTTCAGGCGGGCCAGCGGCGCGTCGGGGGGCACGCGCAGCGTCCGCAAGGTATCTCCCGCGATGCGCGCGAAGACCGGCGCCGACACCAGCCCGCCGTAGTATTTTCCCGCGCTCGGCTCGTCGATCATCACCGCGACGATCACGCGCGGAGCGGAGGCCGGCGCGAAGCCGACGAACGAGGCAACGTACTTGCCGACGTAGCGGCCGCCATCGCGCTTGTGCGCGGTGCCGGTCTTGCCCGCCACGCGATAGCCGGAGATCTGCGCCTGCGGGGCCGTGCCGCCGGGGCCGGCGGCCATCTCGAGCATGTGCCGCACCGCGCGCGCGGTCTGCGTCTTGATCACCCGGTAGCCCTCAGGGGCGCCGTCGACCTTGAACATCGACAGCGGCACCAGCTCGCCGTCGTTGGCGAACACGGTGTAGGCGCGCGCCAGCTGCAGCAGCGACACCGACAGGCCGTAGCCGTACGACATCGTCGCCTGCTCGATCGGGCGCCAGCTGCGATAGGGCCGCACGCGGCCGGCCACCGCGCCGGGAAAGCCGATCCGCGGCGCCTGCCCGAGCCCGAGCGCCGTGTACATCTCCCACATCTTCTGCGCCGGCATGTTGAGCGCGATCTTGGCGGTGCCGACGTTGGACGACTTCTGGATGATCTGCTCGACGGTGAGCGGCCCGTAGGCGTGCGCATCGCCGATGGTGTTCGGGCCTATCGTCAGGCGCCCCGGCGCCGTCTGGATCACCGTGCCCGGCGTGACCTGTCCGGTCTCGAGCGCCAGGGCGATGGTGAACGGCTTCATCGTCGAGCCGGGCTCGAAGGTGTCGGTGATCACGCGGTTGCGCAGCTGCGCGCCGGAGAGCTGGCCGCGCTGGTTGGGGTTGTAGGTCGGCCAGTTGGCCAGCGCCAGGATCTCGCCGGTATGCACGTCCAGCACGACGGCGGCGCCCGCCTTGGCCTTGTTCTCGCGCACCGCCTCGCGCAGGGCGTCGAAGGCGAGGAACTGGATCTTGCTGTCAATCGACAGCGCCAGGTCGCGGCCGTTGTGCGGCTCGCGCACCGCCTCGACGTCCTCGATGACCCGGCCGAGCCGGTCGCGGATGACGCGGCGGCTGCCCGAGCGCCCGGCCAGATCGGGATTGCGCGCCAGCTCGATGCCCTCCTGGCCGACGTCCTCCACGTTGGTGAAGCCGACCACGTGGGCGATCGTCTCGCCCTGCGGGTAGTAGCGCTTGTACTCGCGCTGCTGGTGCACGCCGGCGATCTGCAGCGCCGCCACCCGCTCGGCGACCTCGGCGTCGACCTGGCGCTTGAGGTAGACGAAGCTGCGGTCCTCGTCGGCGAGCTTGCGGCGCAGCTCGCGCTCGCTCAGCCCGAGCAGCTTCGACAGGGCGGCGAGCTGCGCCGGGGTCGCCTCGACCTCCTCGGGCACGGCCCACACGGCACGCGCCGGCAGGCTCGAGGCGAGCACCACGCCGTTGCGATCGAGGATCTTGCCGCGCGAGGCCGGCAGCTCGATCGTCTTGGCATAGCGCATCTCGCCCTGCTTCTGCAGGAAGGTCTGCGAGAACACCTGCAGCCACACCGCCCGCGCGCCGAGCGCGACGAAGGCGATCGCCACCAGCAGCATCATCAGCTGCGAACGATAGGCGGGCAGCTTGACCCGCAGCAGCGGGTTCGAGGCGAACGGCACGTTGCGCCGCGAGGTGCGCGCCATCACCGGCCTCCGGTCCGATGGGCCGGCGCGGCGGGCCGGCGGCCCGCGGCCTGCGGCTCGGCGAGCGGCGTGCCGACGCGGGCGACGCGCGCCACCGGATCGAACATGAGGTAGAGCGTGCGCTCGGCCGACACCGGCTGCATGGCCAGGTCGCGGCGCGCCCTGGCATCGATCAGCGACGCCTTGGCGAGCGCCGTCTGCTCGAGCTGCAGCTGGTTCCAGCGCACCTCGTGCTGGGCCGCCTGCGCCTGCGCGCGCTCGAGGTCGACGAAGAACTTGCGCGCGCGATGCTGCGAGGTCACCAGACCGAGCGCGCACAGCAGCAGCGCCGCGGCGAGAACGATGTTGGCCCTGACCATGATTGCCGCCCCGGTGCCGCTCAGATTCGTTCGGCCACGCGCATCAGCGCCGAGCGCGCGCGCGGATTCTCGGGCCGCGGCCGCCCCGCGCCGGCGCGCGCCGGCCGCGCCGCCGCGGCCGGTCGCACCCGCTGCAGCACGCGCAGGCGCGGCGGCGACTCGGGGCGCAGCGCGCCGGTCACCGGATCGCGCGGGGCATCGCGCCCCGCTTCCCGCACCATGAACTGCTTGACCATGCGGTCTTCCAGCGAATGAAAACTGATGACGACCAGGCGCGCGCCCCGCGCCAGGCGCGCCACCGCCTTCTCGAGGACTAGCGCGAGCTCCTCGAGCTCCTGATTGACGTGAATCCGTAGAGCCTGAAAAGTGCGGGTGGCCGGGTCCTTGCCCACCTGCGCGCGCCCCTGGCGGCGCCGGACGACACCCGCCACGAGTGCGGCAAGCTCTCCGGTTGTCCGAAGCGCGGCACTGCCGGCTTCCCGGCGGCGAGCAACAATCGCCTTTGCAATCTGAACAGCAAGCCGTTCTTCCCCATAGTCTTTCACCACCCTGGCGATCTCGTCTTCGCTTGCCCCGAGCAGCCAGTCGCGCACCGGCGCGCCGCTGCCGGGATCCATCCGCATGTCGAGCGGTCCGTCTTCGCGAAAGCTGAAGCCGCGCGCCGGATCGTCCAGCTGCGGCGAGGAAACGCCGAGGTCGAGCAGCACGCCGTCGACCTGGCCGAAACCGTGTGCATCGAGCACCGCATCGAGGTCGGAAAAGCGCGCGTGCACGATAGTGAAGCGCGCATCGCGCCAATCGCGCGCGGCCTGCACGGCCGCGGGGTCGCGGTCGATCGCGAGCAGGCGGCCCTCGGGACCGAGGCGCTCGAGGATCGCCGCGCTGTGCCCGCCGCGGCCGAACGTGCAGTCGACGTAGTGGCCGGCCGGGCGCACCGCCAGGGCCTCGATCGCTTCGTCGAGCAACACCGTCCGGTGGCCGAGCCCGGTCGCTTGCGCATCGGCTGGCCGTTCACTGTCGCTCGCCACCGCGTCAGAAATTGAAGCTGGCGATCGCCTCGGGCATGCCCTGGGCGATCGCCTCGCGCTCTTTGGCCGCCAGCGCCACGGCATCCCAGACCTCGAAGTGGCTGCCCATGCCGAGCAGCATCACTTCGCGGGTCAGGGAAGCGGCGGCGCGCAGCTCGGGAGAGATCAGGATCCGCCCGGTGCCGTCCATGTCGACGTCGAGCGCGTTGCCGAGGAAGATCCGGGTCCAGGTGCGGGCGCCGATCGGCATCGCGGCCAAACGCTCGCGGTGGCTTTCCCACACCGGCCGCGGGAACATGAGAAGACAGCCGTCGGGGTGCCGGGTGAGAGTAAGTAGGCCCTTACATTGCTCGGATAGCGCGTCCCGGTGCCGTGCCGGGATCGTCATCCGACCCTTGGCATCGAGCAGCAACGCGGAACTACCCTGGAACATGCCCTTTCCACCCGACCCGACGCGGGCGAAACCTCCTTTCAGGGCAGGCTTCGTCCCACTAATATGCACTTTTTGGCACGAACCTGCACTTTACGGAAAACAGTCGGGCAAGGCAAGTCGATAAAAGGGTTTTCCTTGCTACAACAAATACTTAGGCGCGTTATTGCAAGTATCCCGATGCAATCTTTCCCCTGTTCGATGAATGACTTGGCGCAGAAAGTGAATGTCAAGTCTGAGATCGGTGGAGACGGCGAGGCGATCGGCCGCCTCGTGGCGCCCGGCCCGGCCGGCGGGGCGGAAGGTGGAGCGGGTCTGTAGGCCGGATTCTGTGCGCCGGCGAACCGGCGTGGCGATCATTCATCTGGGCGGCCGGTTGCCCGGCCGCTCGAGCCATCTACCCGCACGCTCGGACGGGCCGTCCTGTGCGGTCCGCAGACCGCGCGCGTGCCTATTGGATGTTGCTCCGGATGGGGTTTGGCGTGCCGGCCGTGTCGCCACGTCCGCGGTGAGCTCTTACCTCACCTTTTCACCCTTGCCGTCGGCGCCGGCGAACCGGCCGCCGCTTGGGCGGTGTGCTTTCTGTTCCACTTTCCGTCGCCTTGGGCCTTGCGGCTTGCTGCGCCTGGCCGTTAGCCAGCATCCTGCCCTGTGGAGTCCGGACCTTCCTCCGGCGCCGGCGCTTTCGCCCCGGTGCCGGCGACCGCCCGACCCGCTCCGACCGCGATTCTACGACGCCCGGTCCGCCAGCTTCCAGGCCAGCGTCTCGCCGCCCGCCAGCGGCACGATGTGCTCGGCGCCGAAGGGCAGCGACTCGGGCACCGTCCAGCGCTCGCGCCGCAGCACGATGCGCGCGGTGTTGCGCGGCAACCGGTAGAAGTCGGGGCCGTTGAAGCTGGCGAAGGCCTCGAGACGCCCGAGCGCACCGGCCTGCTCGAAGGCCGCGGCGTAGAGCTCGATCGCATGCGGCGCGGTGTAGCAGCCCGCGCAGGCCGCCGCGTGCTCCTTCAGGCGCGCGGCGTGCGGCGCACTGTCGGTGCCCAGGAAGAAGCGCGGATCCCCGCTGATGGCCGCCTGCAGCAGCGCGCGGCGGTGCTCCTCGCGCTTGAGCACCGGCAGGCAGTACCAGTGCGGCCTCAGCCCGCCGGTGAAGAGGGCGTTGCGGTTGTACAGCAGGTGGTGGGCGGTGATCGTCGCGGCGATCGGGCCTTGCGCCTGCGTCACGTACTGGGCGGCCTGGCGCGTCGTGATGTGCTCGAACACCACCCGCAGGGCGGGGAAGTCGCGGCGCAGCGGCTCGAGCACGCGCTCGATGAAGACCGCCTCGCGGTCGAACACGTCGACCGCCGGATCGGTCACCTCCCCGTGCACCAGCAGCGGCATGCCGCAGGCCTGCATCGCTTCCAGCACCGGCCAGGTGCGCCGCAGGTCGGTCACGCCGGCGTCGGAGTTGGTCGTCGCGCCTGCCGGATAGAGCTTCACCGCATGCACGCCGCCGCTGTCGAGCGCGCGCCGGATCTCGTCGGCCGGGGTATTGTCGGTCAGGTAGAGCGTCATCAGCGGCTCGAACGCCGCGCCTGCCGGCAGCGCTTCGAGGATGCGCTGCCGGTACGCCAGCGCCTGCGCGACCGTGGCCACCGGCGGGCGCAGGTTCGGCATCACGATGGCGCGCGCGAACTGCGCGGCGCTGGCCCCGACCACGGCGCGCAGCGCCTCGCCGTCGCGCAGGTGCAGGTGCCAGTCGTCGGGGCGGGTCAGCGTGATCGTATCCACGGATGGCTCTGGAAGTTCATCGGAACCGACTTTAGCGCAGCCGCGGCAAGCGAAGGCAAGACTGCGGCGCGCCCGGGCCAGGGATTCACGCGGGCTCGATTCGACTCCGACGGATTCAGGGACTCAGGGACGGGCCGCGAGCGCCCGCGCCACCGCCTCGCCGACCTCCTGCGTCGAGGCGCTGCCGCCCATGTCGGGCGTTCGCGGCCCTTCGGCGGTGACGTGCTCGATCGCCGCGATCACGGCATCGTGCGCCTGCCCGTGGCCGAGGTGCTCGAGCATCATCGCGCCGCACCAGATCTGGCCGATCGGGTTGGCGATGGCGCGCCCGGCGATGTCGGGCGCCGACCCGTGCACGGGCTCGAACAGCGACGGGAACCTGCGCTCGGGGTTGATGTTGGCCGAGGGCGCGATGCCGATCGTGCCGGTGCACGCGGGCCCGAGGTCGGACAGGATGTCGCCGAACAGGTTGCTCGCCACCACCACGTCGAACCAGTGCGGGTTGCGCACGAAGTGGGCGGCCAGGATGTCGATGTGGAAGCGGTCGACCTTCACGTCGGGATACTGCCGCTGCATCTCGGCCACGCGCTCGTCCCAGTACGGCATGGAAACGAAGATGCCGTTGGACTTGGTAGCCGACGTCAGGTGCCGCGCCGGGCGCCGGCGCGCGAGCTCGAACGCGTAGCGCAGCACCCGGTCGACGCCGGTGCGCGTGAAGATCGACTCCTGCAGCACGAACTCGCGCTCGGTGCCGGCGAACATCCTGCCGCCCACGGTGGAGTATTCGCCCTCGGTGTTCTCGCGAACGACGTAGAAGTCGATGTCGCCGGGCCGGCGCCCCGCCAGCGGGCACGGCACCCCGGGCATCAGCCGCACCGGGCGCAGGTTGACGTACTGGTCGAACTCGCGGCGGAACTGCAGCAGCGAGCCCCACAGCGACAGGTGGTCGGGCACCGTGGCCGGCCAGCCGACCGCGCCGAAGTAGAGGGCATCGTGCCCCCCGATGCGCTGCTTCCAGTCGTCGGGCATCATCGTGCCGTGCAGCGCGTAGTAGTCGCAACTGGCGAAGTCGAACCAGTCGAACTGCAGCGCGATCCCGAACCGGCGCGCCGCCGCCTCCAGCACGCGCACGCCTTCGGGCATCACTTCCTTGCCGATCCCGTCGCCGGGGATCACCGCGATCCGGTGCGTGCTCATCGAGTGCTCCGACAGACTCCTGGGGAGGCGATTGTCCGGGCCGGCCCCTCACCGGGTCAACCATCGCCCGCAGCCGGGCGTTGTCATCGACATGAAGTCGGCCCCGCGACCCTCGATGCGCCGCGGCGCAGCTGCCCTGGGAGCAATCTCGGCGGTCCTGCTCGTGAGCGGCTGCGTCACCCCTGCTGCGACGTACTACTACGACCCGACGATGGCCGACCCGGTCTTGGTGACGCCTCCGGCGGTGGACGTGATGCCCGGCTACGGCTGGTACCCCTGGGCGCCGTACGGTCCTGGCTGGTGGTACGACGGCGGCTACTACTACCGCCGGCCGGTGCCTGCCTATCCTCATCGCCGGCCGGACGGACACGGGCGGCCATCGCCGGGCCCGGGCGCGCAGCCGCCGGCGCCACAGCCGTCGCCCCTCGCACCCTGGCAGCGCCCCCGGCCGCCCGGTGCTCCCCAGTGGCAGGGTCCGCGCCAGTCGGCGCCGCCCGGCGGCCCCGGCGGCGCACAGGTCCGGCCGCGCCCCAGCAACCCGGGCGGACCGCCCCCCGATCGCATCCGGCCCAGCAACCCCGGCGGACCACCTGCCGATCGCATCCGGCCCAGCAATCCGCAGGGCCCACCCGGCGGCGGATCACCGGGCTGACCTGCATTCGAAGGAGCCTGCGGGCCCGTCGGGCCCGCAAGGGCCCGGACGGCCGTCCGAGTCGAATAAGGCTCCTAGCCCGTGACGCCGAGCGCGTCCTCGCCGCGCTCGCGGTCGCGCTCGGCCTCCTCGTCGCGGAGAGTGCCCGCCGCGTCGCTGCCGCCCTCGCGCGACGCCGATGCGTCGTCGGCGTGCTGCATCGCCCACAGGCGCGCGTATTCGCCGCCCAGCGCGAGCAGGACATCGTGACTGCCCCGCTCGACGATGCGCCCCCGCGCCATCACCAGGATCTGCTCGGCATCGACGATGGTCGACAGGCGATGCGCGATCACCAGCGTGGTGCGATCGAGCGCGACGCGGCGCAGCGCGTCCTGGATCGCCTGCTCGTTGCGGCTGTCCAGCGCCGACGTGGCCTCGTCGAGGATCAGGATGGGCGGATTCTTCAGCAACGTGCGCGCGATCGCCACCCGCTGCTTCTCGCCGCCCGAGAGCTTGAGCCCGCGCTCGCCCACGTTGGTGTCGTAGCCCTGCGGCAGCGACATGACGAACTCGTGCAGCTGGGCGGCGCGCGCCGCCGCCTCGATCGCCGGCTGGTCGGCCTCGGGGCGTCCGTAGCCGATGTTGTAGCGGATCGTCTCGTTGAACAGCACGGTGTCCTGCGGCACGATGCCGATCGCCGCGCGCAGGCTCGCCTGCGTCACGTCGCGCAGGTCCTGGCCGTCGATCGTGATGCGGCCGGTGCCGATGTCGTAGAAGCGGAACAACAGGCGCGCCAGCGTCGACTTGCCCGCGCCGCTGGCGCCGACCACCGCCGTGGTCGTACCCGGTTCCATGGTGAGGTCGACCTCGTGCAGGATCGGGCGCGCCGCATCGTAGGCGAAGGACACCCGCTCGAAGCGGATCAGCGGCGCCGCGGCCCCCGCCGCGCGGGCAGGATCGCCGCGCGCGGTCGCGCCGACGCCGGGTTCGCCCCGGGCCGCCAGCGCGAGCGGACGCGCGTGCGGCGCATCGGCCACCTCGCGGTGCTCACCCAGCAGACGGAACATCCGCTCCAGGTCGATCAGCGCCTGCTTGATCTCGCGATACAGAACGCCCAGGAAGTTCAGCGGGACGTAGAGCTGGATCATGAACGCGTTGACCAGCACCAGATCGCCCAGGCTCATGGTGCCGGCGACCACGCCGGCCGTGGCCCGCCACAGCAGCAGCGCCACCGCGGTGGCGACGATCAGGCCCTGGCCCGTGTTCAGCAGCGACAGGGACGACTGCGACACGATCGCCGCATGCATGCGCGCGAGCAGGTTCTCGTTGTATCGGCGCGCCTCGAACTCCTCGTTGCAGAAATACTTGACGGTCTCGAAGTTGATCAGCGCGTCGACCGCCTTGGTGTTGGCGCGCGAATCCTCCTCGTTCATCCGGCGCCGGAACTGGGTGCGCCACTCGGTGACGCTCACCGTCCAGGCGATGTAGAGGGCCAGCGCGCCGAGCGCGATCGCCGCGAACGAGGCGTCGTAGTGCGTCACCAGGTAGCCGATCACCAGAGTGATCTCCACCAGCGTCGGCAGGATGCTGTAGAGCGTGTACGAGATGAGGCTGGTGATGCCCTGCGAGCCGCGCTCGATGTCGCGCGACATGCCGCCCATCTGGCGATCGAGGTGGAAGCGCAGCGACAGCGAGAACAGGTGCCGGAACACCTGCAGCATGATGGTGCGCGAGGCATCGTGCGTGACCCGCGCGAAGAGCAGCTCGCGCAGCTCGGTGAACACCGTCACCGCCAGGCGCAGCGCACCGTAGGCCACCAGCAGCGCCACCGGCACCACCAGCACGACGCGCACGTCGCCCGCCTTCAGGTCGAGCGCATCGACGATGTGCTTGAGCACCAGCGGCACGCCCACGTTGGCGAACTTCGCCGTCACCAGGCAGCCGAGCGCCAGCGCGACCCGCCAGCGATAGGCCCACAGGTAGGGCAGCAGGCGGGCGATCGTGTGCCAGTCGCCGCTCACGGGCGGCTTGCCCGGCGCCTGGGCCGGGCCGATGACGGTGGAGGTGCGTCGCACGGCGATTCCGGTCAGGCCGATCGGAGCGTCAACGCGCCGGGAGCCTGCCGGGGCCGAATCGGGCCCGATTCAACTCCGGCGGACTCCTGCGGCTACACTCGGAGCCGGGAGGCACCCCGGCCTCTACGCAACCCGCCCGAGACCCGATCGCCATGACCGAGACGACCAGCGCACTGCCCGAAGGACGGATCCCCGAACTGCGCGTCGTGCCCATGCCGGCCGACGCCAATGCGCACGGCGACGTGTTCGGCGGCTGGATCATGGCGCAGGTCGACATGGCGGGCGCGCTGCCCGCGATGCGGCGCGCCAACGGGCGTGTGGCGACGATTGCGGTCAATTCCTTCCTCTTCAAGCATCCGGTGTTCGTGGGCGACGTGCTCAGCCTGTACGCCGACGTGGTGCGCGTCGGACGCACCTCGCTCACCGTCTTCGTCGAAGTCTACGCGCAGCGCAACCGCCTGCACGACGAGGTGGTCAAGGTCACCGAGGCCACCCTCACCTACGTCGCCACCGACGACCAGCGCCGGCCGCGGCCGCTGCCGCCGGCCTAGGGCCCGTTCACCTTGCGGGCCGGGGTCTGCCGCGGCTCGCAGGACGATCGGAGGATCGACACGCCCTAGTCCAGAAAGAAGTCGGGCAGGAACGCCGTCGTGCCGGGCTTGACCGCGTAGCGATCGAGGTCGACCACGCCGGCGGCGCGCAATACCTCGTCGTCGACGTGGAAGTTGCCGCTCGCGGCCGGATCGCGCGCGTCGCGCGTGAGGATCAGGTAGGCGGCGTCGGCCAGGATCTCGGGCGTGCGGCACAGGTTGCGATCGACGCCCGGAATCATCTGCAGCGCGGCGGTATCGATCGCCGTGCGCGGCCACAGGGCGTTGACCGCGATGCCGTAGGGCCGGAACTCCTGGGCATGGCCGAGCACGCACATGCTCATGCCGTACTTGGCCATCGTGTAGGCGACGTGCGGGCCGAACCACTTCGCCTTCATGTTGAGCGGCGGCGACAGGGTGAGCACGTGCGGGTTGCGTCCCTGCTCGCCGGCACGCTTCAGATAGGGCAGCAGCACTTGCGTGCACAGGTAGGTGCCGCGCACGTTGACGCCGAACATCAGGTCGAAGCGCTTGATGGGGGTGGCCTCGGTGCCGGTGAGGCTGATCGCGCTGGCGTTGTTCACCAGGATGTCGATGCCGCCGAACTTCTCGGCGCCGCGGCGCGCCGCCTCGATCACCTGCGCCTCGTCGCGGATGTCGCACATCACCGGCAGGCAGCGGCCGCCGGCGGCCTCGATCTCGGCGGCAGCGGTATGGATGGTGCCGGGGAGCTTCGGGTTGGGCTCGCCGCTCTTGGCCGCGACGATGATGTTGGCGCCGTCGCGTGCGGCGCGCCTGGCGATCGCCAGGCCGATGCCGCGCGACGCGCCGCTGATGAACAGGGTACGGTCTTTCAGGTTCATGGACATCTCCCCGGCACCGGCCCCGGCCGGCGCCGCTTCAGCCGAATTTCGAGAAGTCGGGCTTGCGCTTCTCGAGGAAGGCGGTGAACGCCTCGCGCGCTTCCGGGGCGGTGAGCATGGCGCGGAACTGGTCGTTCTCCTCGCCCATCCGCTGCGCGATCGCCGCGCCCAGCCCCGACCTCATCAGCCGCTTGGTGGCGCGCAGCGACGAAGCCGGCAGCCTCGTCAGCTTCGCGGCCTGCGCCAGCGCATGCGGGATCGTCTCCGCGGCCGGCAGGACCTTGTTCACCAGCCCCATCTCGCGCGCCTCCTCGGCGCCGAAGGGCTCGCCGAGCATCAGCTTCTCGGCGGCGCGCTGGTGGCCGGCGAGCATCGGCAGCAGCAGGCTCGAGGCAAGCTCGGGGCACAGCGCCAGCTGCGAGAACGGCAGCGCGAAGCGCGCATTGTCGCCCGCATAGACCAGATCGCAGTGCAGCAGCATGGTGGTGCCCACGCCGACCGCCGGGCCGGCGACGGCCGCCACCAGCGGCTTGGTGCAGCCCGCGATCGCGGCCATGAACCGGAATACCGGCGCGCTCTCGTCCTGCGGCGGATGCTTCAGGAAGTCCTCGAGATCGTTGCCGGCGGTGAAGGCCTCGGACGTACCGTGGATCACGATGCAGCGCACCGCGCCCTCGGCGTCGGCCGCGCGCAGCGCGTCGGCCATCGCCTGGTACATCGGCGCGGTGATCGCATTCTTCTTCGCCGGGCGGTCCAGCGCGATCGTCGCGATGCCGCCGGCGCTGCTCACCAGGACGTCCATGGCCAGGCTCAGTCGGCGTACACGCCGGCCTTCTTGATCACCGGGCTCCAGCGGTCGATCTCGGCGGCCAGGTGCTTGCGCAGCCCGTCGGGTGTCGCCCGCTGGCTGCTCGCGGTCTGTGCGCCCAGCTCGGCGAAGCGCTTGTTCAGGCCGGGGTCCTTGAGCGCCTGCTGCAGCGTGGCCACGAGCTTGTCGAGCACCGGCTTGGGCGTGCCCTTGGGCGCGTACATGCCGTGCCAGATCGACACGTCGAAGCCGGGATAGCCCGACTCGGCCATCGTCGGCAGGTCGGGCAGCGACTCCAGCCGTGCCGGCGACGTGACCGCCAGCGCGGTGACCTTGCCGGCCTTGATCTGCGGCGTGGTGTTGGTGGTCTGGTCGCACAGGATGTCGACCTGCCCGCCCATGAGGTCGGCCAGCGCCGGCGCCGTGCCCTTGTACGGCACGGTGACCAGCTCCTGCCCGATCGCCGACTGGAACAGCAGCCCGCACAGGTGCGAAGCCGAGCCGATGCCAGCATTGGCCAGGGTCACCTTGTCCGGATGCTGCTTCACGTAGGCGACCATCTCCTTCACCGACTTCGCCGGGAAGCCGTTCTTCACCAGCAGCGTCATCGGGACGTCGTTGATGAGGCCGACGTACTCGAAGTCCTTGAGCGGATCGTACTGGAGCTTGCGATAGAGGGCGGGCGCGGTCGCCATCCCGATGTGGAACACCAGCAGGGTGTAGCCGTCGGGGTTCGCGCGCGCGACCTTGCCCACGCCTATGGTTCCGCCTGCGCCGGCGGCGTTCTCGACCACGATGTTGGCGCCCGGCATCGCCTTGGTCATCGCATCGGCCACCGAGCGCGCGACGGTGTCGGTGGGGCCGCCGGCGGCGAACGGCACGACCACCGTGATCGGGCGGCTGGGATACTGCTGCGCGCCGGCCTGCGGAAGGGCGACGAGCGCGGTGGCGGCGACGGCCGCCGCGGAGATCAGGTTTCTGAGCATGGTCGGGTTCCTTTTTAACCTGCGGAGAATACCCCAGGAGGATCGCATCCGGGCATCGGGAACGACCCGGATCGGTCAGGCCGCCGGCGCGGCGCAGCGCGCGTCCAGCCACTCGGCGGCCACGGGCCAGAGGCTGTCGCGATGGCGTGCCCGGAAAAACCCCATGTGCCCGACCGGCCCACCGGCCTCGGCCGGGGAGATGCGGCGCGATTCGCGCCTGACGCCGCGCAGATGCGCATGCAGCCGCTCCACGTTTCCCTGCGGCATCATCGTGTCGTCGGCGAAGGTGAGCGAGAGCACGTCGAAACGCGCCTGCGCGTAGGCCTCGCGCGCGCCGGGCTCGACCCCGATCAGGTAGTCCTCGTCCAGGCACCAGCGGCGCCATTGCCGCATCACGCCCGCCGGCAGGTCGCCGAGGATACGCAGCCGCCGCCCCGGGAAGTAGCCCGCCAGCGGAATCGACAGCGGCGCGACGCCGTGCAGCATCAGCAGCATCTGCGCGCGCATCCGCGGGGGAAATCCGCGCCAGTAGCCGCTGCCGCCGGCCACCGCCACCAGCGCGCGCACCGCATGCGCCGACGGCGGCAGCGCCGCGAGCTGCGCGCCCAGGCTGTGCCCGACCACGAACAGCGGCAGCCCGCCGGTCGACTCGCGCGCATGCGCGAGCGCCGCTTCGAGATCGAAGCGGGCCCAGTCGTCGATCGTCGCGCGAAAGCGCCGCAGCGAAGGCGGCGCCGACTGCCCGATGCCGCGGTAATCGAAGGTGAGCGTCGTGTAACCGCGTTGCGCGAGCCAGCCGGCGAAGTCGCGATAGAAGTCCTGCGGCACCCCGAGCGCCGGCGCGACCACCACCGCCGCACGCGGCCGCGGCGCATCGAACCGCCGCCCGGCCACCGCGGCGCCGTCGCCGGTGCGCAGCACCAGGCCCCCGCCGTCCGCGCCGCTCACCTGCGCCCCCTCAAAACGTCTTTCAGGTCCGCTCGAAGATGCCGGCCGCGCCCATGCCGGTGCCGACGCACATCGTCACCATGCCGTACTTCAGCTGGCGCCGGCGCAGCGCGTGCACCACCGTGGCCGCGCGGATCGCGCCGGTGGCGCCCAGCGGATGGCCGAGCGCGATGGCGCCGCCCATCGGGTTGACCACCTCCGGGTTCAGGCCGAGATCCTGGATCACCGCCAGCGCCTGCGCGGCAAAGGCCTCGTTCAGCTCGATCCAGCCCAGGTCGTCGAGCTTCAGCCCCGCAACCTTCAGCGCCGCCGGGATCGCCTCCTTGGGCCCGATGCCCATGATCTTCGGCGGCACGCCGCGCACCGAGAACGACACGAAGCGCGCCAGCGGCTTCAGGTCGAACTGCTTGAGGATGCGCTCGGACACCAGGATCAGCGCGCCGGCGCCGTCGGAGGTCTGCGAGCTGTTGCCGGCGGTGACGCTGCCCATGCCGGTCGGCTTCCCGCTCGTGTCGCGCGCGGCCGCGAACACCGCGCGCAGCTTCGCCAGCGCCTCGAGCGTGGTGTCGGCGCGCGGGCCCTCGTCGAGCTCGAGCAGGCGCGTGCGCACGTCGACCACGCCGCGGGCCAGGTCGGGAAAGCGCTCGACCACCTCGATCGGGCTGATCTCGTCGGCGAACTCGCCGGCGCGCTGCGCGGCGATCGCCTTCTGGTGCGAGGCGAGCGCGAAGGCGTCCTGCGCCTCGCGCGTCACCTTCCACTGTTGCGCGACCTTCTCCGCGGTGAGCCCCATGCCGTAGGCGATGCCGAGGTTCTCGTCGCTCTCGAACACGCGCGGGTTGATCGACGGCTTGTTGCCCATCATCGGCACCATGCTCATCGACTCGGTGCCGGCGGCGATCATCACCTCGGCCTCGCCGACGCGGATGCGGTCGGCAGCCATGGCGATTGCAGTCAGCCCGGAGGCGCAGAAGCGGTTGACGGTGACGCCGCCGACCGTGTCGGGCAGCCCGGCCAGCAGCGCGCCGATGCGCGCGACGTTCAGCCCCTGCTCGGCCTCGGGGATGGCGCAGCCGACGATCGCGTCCTCGATCGTCTTCGGATCGAGCGCCGGCACCTGGGCCAGCGCCGAGCGGATCGCGTGCACCAGCAGGTCGTCGGGGCGGACGTTGCGCAGCGCGCCCTTCGGCGCCTTGCCGATCGGCGTGCGCGTGGCCGCGACGATGTAGGCGTCCTGTACTTGCTTGCTCATCGTGAACTCCTGGATTGCGTCGGGTCGCGCCGCTCAGTTGCGCACCGGCTTGCCGGTCTGCATCATGCCCATGATCCGTTCCTGGGTCTTGGGATGCGTGAGCAGGCTGGTGAAGGCCTTGCGCTCGAGCGCCATCAGCCACTGCTCGTCCACCAGCGAACCCGGCTCGACGTCGCCGCCGCACATCACCTCGGCGATGGTGCGGCCGAGGTGGTAGTCGTGCGCCGAGATGAAGCCGCCGTCGCGCATGTTCAGCATCTGCGCGCTCACCGTGGCCACGCCCGAGCGCCCGGCCACCCGGATCATCGACTTGCGCGGCGGACGGTAGCCGGCGTCGCTCATCGCCCTGGCCTCGCGCACCGCCGCGTAGAGCAGCTCCTGGCGATGGAACACGATGCGGTCCTCGGGCAGCAGGTAGCCCATCGCCTGCGCCTCGATCGCCGAGCGCGACACCTGCGCGGTGCCGGCCGCCAGCACGTACTTCTTCAGGAAGTCGAGCAGGTAGGCGTCCGGGGCCGCCGCCTGCTCCTCGGCCGCGCGCCGCGCGCCGAAGGCCAGGCCGCCGCCGCCCGGCACCAGGCCCACGCCGACCTCGACCAGGCCGATGTAGGTTTCCAGGTGCGCCACGCGTCGCGCGCAATACATCGCCAGCTCGCAGCCGCCGCCCAGCGCCATGTTGGCCAGCGCCGCCACGGTCGGCACCTGGGCGTAGCGCAGCCGCAGCATCGCGTCCTGCAGCGCCTTCTCGGCCTCGCCGATGGCCCCGGCGCCGCCCGACATGAACACCGGCAGCATCGCCTGCAGGTCGGCGCCGTAGGAGAACGGGTCGTCGGGCGACCAGATCACCAGGCCCGAGTAATCGCGCTCGGCGAGCTCGGCGCCCTTCACCAGGCCGGCGATCACGCCGGGGCCGATGGCGTGCACCTTGGTCCGGATCGAGGCGATCAGCACGCCGTCGACGCCGTGGTCGTCGAGCGTCCAGAGGCGGATCGACTCGTCCTCGAACACCGTGCGGCCGCCGTCGCGGCCGCTCGCGCCCTCTTCGCCGGCCACCCGCACCGGGAACAGCTGGCGCTGGTAGACCGGATGCGCCGTGCGCGGCACGAATTCGCCGCGCGCCGGCGACCACGAGCCCTCGGGCTGGTGCACGCCGCCGCGGCGCGCCACCGGCCCCTCGAAGACCCAGCCCGGCAGCGGCACGGCGGCGAGCGCCTTGCCGGCGTCGATGTCGGCCTTGATCCATTGCGCGACCTGGCTCCAGCCCGCCTGCTGCCAGGCCTCGAACGGCCCCTGCGCCATGGCGAAGCCGAAGCGCATCGCCAGGTCGACGTCGCGCGCGTTGTCGGCGATCTCCTCGAGCTTGCAGGCCGCGTAGTGCCAGCCGTCGCGCAGGATCGCCCACACGAACTGCGCCTGCGGGTTGGGCGACTCGCGCAGCAGCTTGAGCCGCTCGGCCGGATCCTTCTTCTTCAGGATGCGCACCACCGTCTCGTCGGCCTTGGCGCCGGCGGGCACGTAGTCGCCCTTGGCCGGATCGAAGCGCAGCACCGCCTTGCCGTCCTTGCGGTAGAAGCCCGCGCCGGTCTTCTGGCCGAGCGCGCCCCTGGCGATCAGGGTCGCGAACGACTCCGGCGTCGCGTAGAGCGCGGCGAACGGGTCGGCCTTCAGGTTGTCCTGCATCGTCTTCATCACGTGGCCGATCGTGTCGAGACCGACCAGATCGGCGGTGCGGAAGGTGCCCGACTTGGCGCGCCCGAGCTTCTCGCCGGTGAGGTCGTCGACCACGTCGAAGCCCAGGCCGGCCCTGGCGGCCTCGGCCACGGTGGCGAACATGCCGAAGGTGCCGAGGCGGTTGGCGATGAAGTTCGGCGTGTCCTTCGCGCGCACGCAGCCCTTGCCCAGCGTGGTGGTCAGGAAAGTCTCGAGGCGATCGAGGATCGCCGGGTCGGTGGCCGGGGTCGCGATCAGCTCGACCAGGTGCATGTAGCGCGGCGGATTGAAGAAGTGCACGCCGCAGAAGCGTTCGCGCAGCCCGGCATCGAAGCCTTCCGAGAGCCGGCCGATCGACAGCCCCGAGGTGTTGGTGGCGAAGATCGCGTCGGCGCCGATGAAGGGCGCCACCTTGCGGTACAGGTCGTGCTTCCAGTCCATGCGCTCGGCGATCGCCTCGATGACGAGGTCGCAGCCGCGCAGCTGCTCGAGATCGTCGTCGTAGTTGGCCTGGCCGATCCAGGCGGCCAGATCCGGGTGCCCGAGCGGCGCCGGATTGAGCTTCTTCAGCCCCTCGATGGCCCTGGCCACGATGCCGTTCTTCGGCCCTTCCTTGGCCGGCAGGTCGAACAGCACCACCTCCACCCGCGCATTGACCAGGTGCGCAGCGATCTGCGCGCCCATCACGCCGGCACCCAGCACGGCGACCTTCCTCACCAGGAAGTTCGCCGCACGCCCGTTCGAATCACCTTCTCTTGCCACCTCGTTACTCCTCGCGAATCCAGGTCTGGGTACGCCCGAGCAGCGGCATGCCGATGTAGCCGCGCACCTCGAGCTTGCGTCCGCCCTCGACGAGCTTCATCTGGCTGCGATATACCTTGCCGTTGTTCGGGTCGAGGATGCGGCCGCTGCCGAACAGGCCGGTCTCGGCAGCATCGCGCTTCATGCCGGTGACGATGGTCATGCCCTGCACCGGCTTGTCCTTGCGCTCGTCGGTGCACTTGTCGCACACCGCATCGGTCTTGTCGGTCAGGATCTTCTCGATGCGGCCGCTGAGCACGCCGTCCTTCTCGCTGATGCGGATCAGCGCCTTGGGCTGGCCGGTCTCGTCATCGATGTTCTTCCACAGGCCGACCGGCGAGGCGGCCGGATCGGCGTGCAGCGCCGGGGCCGCCAGGGCGAGCGCGGCGGCCGCCAGCATCGGTGCGGCAAGGGCGCGCAGGCCGTGCCGCAGGGGTATCGGGGTCATCCGTGCCTCCTTGGTGTCGATCGGTGCATGCATGTCAGAACAGGTCCACCTCGATGTCCATCAGCGAGGCGGCGCCGGAGCGCGCGCTGCGGATCAGCGAGGCGGTCTCGGGGAACAGGCGGGCGAAGTAGAACCGCGCCGTGGCCAGCTTGGAACGATAGAGCGGATCGCCCGAATCGACGCGATCGAGCGCGAGGCGCGCCATGCGCGTCCAGAAGTAGCCGAGCACCAGGTGGCCGATGACGCGCAGGTAGTCGACCGCGGCGGCTCCCGCCTCGTCGGCGTTGCCGAGCGCCTTCATGCCGATCTCCATGGTCAGCTTCTCGACCTTGCCGGCCAGGTCGGCGAGCGGATTGACGAACTCCGCCATGTCCTCGCGGGTGCCCTCGGTCTCGATCAGGGCGGCGACCAGCTTGCCGAACTTGCGCAGCTTCGCGCCGTTGTCGCCGAGCACCTTGCGCCCGAGCAGGTCGAGCGACTGGATGGTGTTGGTGCCCTCGTAGATCATGTTGATGCGCGCATCGCGCACGTACTGCTCCATCCCCCATTCGCGGATGTAGCCGTGGCCGCCGTAGACCTGCATCGCCAGGTTGGCGGCGAGGAAGCCGTTGTCGGTGAGGAAGGCCTTCACCACCGGCGTGAGCAGCGCCAGCATGTCTTCGGCATCCTTGCGCGCATCGGCGTCGGGATGGTGCTGCGCGATGTCGGCCTGCAGCGCGGTCCAGTAGGCGAAGGCGCGCGAGCCCTCGGCATATGCCTTCTGCGTGAGCAGCATGCGCCTCACGTCGGGATGCACGATGATCGGGTCGGCGGGCTTGTCGGGCGCCTTAGGCCCCGTGAGCGAACGCATCTGCAGGCGCTCTTTCGCGTAGTCGAGCGAGTTCTGGTACGCCACTTCCGTCAGCCCGAGCGACTGCATCCCTACGCCGATACGGGCGGCGTTCATCATCACGAACATCGCCTGCAGGCCCTTGTTGGGCTCGCCGACCAGCCAGCCGACGGCGCCGTCCAGGTCCATCGCGCAGGTTGCGTTGGCGTGGATGCCCATCTTCTCCTCGATGCGCGCGCACTTCACGCCGTTGCGCGCGCCCAGGGTGCCGTCGGGGTTGGGCACGAACTTCGGCACGATGAACAGCGAGATGCCGCGCGTGCCCGCGGGCGCGTCCGGCAGGCGCGCCAGCACCAGGTGCACGATGTTCTCGGCCAGGTCGTGCTCGCCCGACGAGATGAAGATCTTCGAGCCGGTGATGCGGTAGCTGCCGTCGGCCTGCGGCTCGGCCTTCGAGCGCAGCAGGCCGAGGTCGGTGCCGCAGTGCGGCTCGGTCAGGCACATGGTGCCGGTCCACTCGCCCGAGACCAGCCTGGGCAGGTAGAGCGCCTTCTGCTCGGGCGTGCCGTGCGCGTGCAGGCAGTCGTAGGCGCCGTGAGTGAGGCCGGGATACATCGCCCAGGCCTGGTTGCCCGAGTTCATCATCTCCTGGAAGGCGATGCCCACCGCCATCGGCAGCCCCTGGCCTCCGTGCTCCGCGTCGCAGGTCAGGGTCGGCCAGCCGCCGGCCTTGAACTGTTCCCAGGCTTCCTTGAAGCCCTTTGGCGTGGTGACCACGCCGTCGCCGGCGTAATGGCAGCCTTCCTCGTCGCCGCTGCGGTTGAGCGGGAACAGCACCTCGGCGCAGAAGCGGCCGCCCTCGGCCAGCACCTGGTCGATCACGTCGCGGCCGGTGTCGGCATGAGGGGGCAGCGCCTCGAGCGCCGTCTCGACTTCGAGCAGCTCGTGCAGGACGAACTGCATGTCGCGCAGGGGGGGAGTGTAACGGGCCATGTCTGCTGCTCCGGTTCGGTCTGGATTCAATGGGTCGGGTCGGCGAGTGCGTGCCGACGGCGCGGCTGGGCGGTGCGCCAGGAATCGATCACGCGCTCGAAGCTGCGGCGCGCCCGGCTCACGGCGTCGGGGCTGTTCAGCAGTCGCCCGTCGTGGTGCACGACGAGGATCACGCCGTACAGCTGGAACACCAGCTGCTCGGCATCGACATCCGCCAACAGGTCGCCGGCCTCGATCGTCTGCCGGATCGCACGCAGCAGCTCGCCCTGCCAGGAGCGGACCATCGCCACCAGCTCCTCGCGCACCGGGCCGGGCCGATCGTCGTACTCGGTGGCGCCCGAGATCCAGATGCAGCCGCGCGCGGCCTCGATCGCGGTGAGGTCGAGCCAGCGCTCGAAGATCGCGCGCAGCCTCGGCAGCCCACGCTTCTCCTTCAGCGCGGGCACCAGCACCTCGTCGACGAAGCGCTGTTCGTAGGCCTTGAGCACCGCGATCTGCAGCTCCTCGCGTGAGCCGAAGTGCGCGAACACGCCGCTCTTGGACATGCGCATGCGCTCGGCGAGCGCGCCGATGGTCAGGCCCTCGAGGCCGTCGCGCGCAGCCAGCTCCAGCGCCGCGCTGACGATGGCTGTCCGCGTCTGTTCGCCTTTTCGCATTCTGAAAAATTAGATTTACGAACGTTCGTGCTATTTGCGCTAGGGTACCGGACTTCGTCGACCGGGGTGTGCAGCGGGAAGACGATTTAGGTCCGGGGCTCTAATGGTGCGGCGCAATACAACCCAGGGGGTCGGACTCCTCCTCCGCCCGTTTCCGCTTGATCTGAAGCAGGTACGGCAGCGCGTCTTCGGAAAAGAATCGCCCCCAACGATCGCGAGGAGTCGTCGATGTGCGGCCTGGATCAGCTGATTTCGGGTCTGGGAACGGAGCGCTTCTGCTCCGACCTGCTGAGCTTTGTCGGTTCGACCGGCACCGTGGATCACGCGGCGGTGATCCGCTTCGACGCGCAGGCGCAGGCCCGCGTCACGGTATCGGCCACGCGGCCCGCGCTGCGCATCAACGGGCAGCATGTCCGCGATGCCTACGAGCGCCGGTTCTTCCGCGCCGATCCGAACCGCTCGGCCCGCGCGCTCTCGGCCGGCGACTCGAGAGCGGTGTTGCGCCGCCTGCGGCCCGGCTCGCTCTCCGACGAGAACTACCGCTTCCACTGCTTCGAGCTGCCCGCCCTGGTCGACCGCCTGAGCGTGATCACGGCCGCGCGGGAGTTCGTCTACTGCCTCAACCTGTACCGATGTTCGTGCAGCGGCCCGTTCTCCGACGCGGAGATCGCCGCCGTCGAGGCGAGCGCGCCCGTGCTCGCCGCACTGTCGGTGAAGCACGACGAGATGGCGCGCAGGAGCAGCGCGCCGCGCGGGCGCGGCGAGCGCATCGCGGACCTCGTCCAGCGCCTGGCGGCGCTGCGCAAGGGGCTGACCCCGCGCGAGCTCGAGATCGCGGCGCGCATCGTCGCCGGCATGGGCGCGGAGGCGATCGCGCTCGACCTCGGCATCGCGCCGAGCAGCGTCGTCACCTACCGCAGGCGGGCGTATGCCCGGCTCGGGATCGCGGCCCAGAACGAGCTGTTCGCCCTCTGCTATTTCGGGTAGGCGCGCCGGTACCCGCACGGACGCTGTCCCCTTCCGGGGGGACAGCCGCTCGCCGGCCCGCCGTCCAGACTATGCGCAGGCAAGCCGCGAGGACGGAGAGGTGGACGAGAGCGCTGCACGAGGACCGGAGGTCTACGCGACCCCCAATTCGACGACGCCGGGGCAGCCGGTGGTATTCGACGCGGCCGTGTGCACCGGCTGCAACATCTGCGTCCACGTGTGCCTGGAGGACGTCTTCATCCCCCATCCGCGGAAAGGCGAGCCGCCCATCCTGCTGTACCCGGAGGAATGCTGGTACTGCGGCCCGTGCGTGTCGGCCTGCCCCCACGAGGGCGCGATCCGCCTGAACCATCCGCTGCAGCAGCGGGTGCGCTGGAAGCGCAAGTCGACCGGCGAGCACTTCAGGGTATGAGCGCGATCCATGACGACGGCCGCCTGCTGCGCTGGCCGTACCCGGTGCGCTACGGCAACGAGCAGCGCGTCGAGGCCGACGTGCTGGTGCTGGGCGGAGGCATCGCGGGCGTCTGGGCGGCCATCGCCGCAGCGCGCTGCGGCGCGCGCGTGGCGATCCTGGAGAAAGCCGCCACGGTGCACGCCGGCGCCGGCGGCGCGGGCGTGGACCACTGGCAATGGGCCGCCGACAACCCCGCTTCGCGGGTGCGCCCCGAGGAGCTCGCGCAGGCGCTGGTCGACAACCAGGGCGGCTATCGCAACGGCATCTCGACCTACGTGCAGTGCGCATCGGCCTACGAGACGCTCGAGGAGATGGAGCGCATGGGCGGGAAGGTGCGCGACACCGCCGACGAATACCGCGGCGCCGACTTCCGCGACGAGGCGAGCAGGCTGCTGTTCGCCTACGACTACACCAACCGCTTCGTGATCCGGGTCTGGGGCGCCGACTACAAGCCGTTGCTGAGGAAGGAATGCCTGCGCCTGGGCGTGCGCATCCTCGACCGCACCGCCGCCACCGCCCTGCTGACCGAGGACGGCCGGCACGGCGCCCGCGTCGTCGGCGCCACCGGGCTGAACACCCGCACCGGCGCCTTCGTCGTCGTGCGGGCGAAGGCGGTGATCCTCGCCACCAGCCGCCCGCAGCGCATCTGGACCTTCTCCACCGAGCTGCGCGGGCTTTCCACCTTCCGGCCCCCTTCGGACGCAGGCAACGGCTACGCGATGGCATGGCGCGCCGGCGCGCAGTTCACGATGATGGAGAAGTCGATGCGCTCGCCGTTCGGCAGCGCCTATTCGTTTCCCGCCTACGGCAGCGGCAACGCGATCAACACCTGGTACCCCTGCACCATCGTCGATGCCACCGGCAAGGAGGTGCCCTGGGTCGACGGCGACGGCCGCGTCCTGCACAACGTCGCCGAGCGCTGCCGCCCGGCGCCGGGGCAGCGCTTCTTCATCATGGGCGGCGGCTCGAGCTCGCTGCCCCATCCCGGCCTGAAGCAGTATGCCGGGCCAAAGCCCATCCCCGATCTCGAGGAGCGCATGCGCCGGGGGGAGTTCACGCCGCCGTTCTATGCCGACCTCGCCGCGATGCCGGAGCTGGAGCGCAAGGTGATCTGGGGCCTCATGGTGGGCAACGAGGGCAAGACGCGCATCCCGGTGATGCAGACCTACGCGCAGTCCGGCTTCGATCCGGAGCGCGACATGCTGCAGACCTACGACTTCCTACGCGGCTCGGGGATGCGCGAACCGGTGGTGCCGCAGGAGCGCACGTTCGGCGAATCCGGCGTGTGCGGCGGGCTGCTCACGGACTGGGACCTGATGTCCACCCTGCCCGGGCTGTTCGGCGCCGGCGACCTCGTCTTCGGCGGGCAGGACCACTCCCACGCAGCCGCCACCGGACGCTATGCAGGCGCCCGCGCGGCGCTGTTCGCCCGGGCGCACGCCGCCGCCGGCCTCGACGAACGGCAGCTCGCCGACGAGAAGCGCCGCGTCTACGCGCCGCTGTCCGTGCGCGGCGCTCGCACCATCGACTGGAAGGAGCTCAACGCGGGCATCGCGCGCGTGATGCAGAACTACTGCAGCGAGCCGAAGAACGACGAGCTCCTGCGGCTCGCCGAGACCTGGCTGGCCGACCTGCAGGCCAACGAGGCGCCGCTGGCCGGCGCGGACAACCCCCACAAGCTCATGCGCACGCTCGACGTGGCGGACATCCTCACCTGTGCCCGGATAATCGTCCACGCCTGCCGCGCGCGGCGCGCGAGCAGCGCCTACCTGCACTTCAACCGGCTCGACTACCCGGACGTGGATCCCCCCGAGTGGCACAAATGGATCACCGTGCGCCAGGGCGAGCACGGGATGGAAACCAGCGAGCTGCCGATCGCGTTCTGGGGCGGGCTGGAAGACAACTATCGACCACGCCATCGCGCGAACCTCGCGGCGATGGGCAGCGGCGGCGCTGCACATCGCCGCAGCGCCTGAAGGCCGTGGCCACCATCGCGCACCGCACGCGCGGAAGAAGGAGGAGGAGAACGATGCATCGCATGCCGACGAGACGATGGGCGGCAGGGCTCGCAGCGGGGCTCGCGCTGCTCGGCCTGGCCGCGCAGGCCCGGGCCCAGGACTATCCGGCACGGCCGGTGACCCTGGTGGTGTGGACCGCGCCCGGCGGCAGCATCGACGTGCTCTCGCGCATGGTGGCCGAGAAGCTGTCGCAGCGCTGGAAACAGCCCGTGGTGGTGGAGAACAAGCCCGGGGCGAGCGGCATCCCGGCCAGCGAGTACGTCGCCCGCGCGCCGGCAGACGGGCACACGCTGCTGGTGACGATCAACACCACGCACATCAACAACCCGGTGCTGCGCTCGAAGCTGCCCTACGACCCGGTGCGCGACTTCGAGCCGGTGTCGCAGCTGGCGATCGGCAGCGTGGTGCTGATCGCGCCGGCGGCGCATCCGGCCGACAACGTCGCCGAGCTGCTGGCGCTGGCCGGGCGCAAGGGCACGAGCGTGAGCTACGGATCGTGGGGCATCGGCTCCTCGGCGCACCTGTTCGGCGAGCTGCTCCGCCGCAGGAGCGGTGTCGACCTGGTCCACATCGCCTACAAGGGCGAGATGCCCGCCATCACCGACATGCTGGGCGGCCACCTCGACGTCACCTTCGCCGGCGGCGGCACGACGCGCGCCCAGCTGCCGGGCGGCAAGATCAAGGTCCTGGGCATCACCGGCCCGCGGCGCATCCGCGCCCTGCCCGGCGTCGCCACCTTCGCCGAGCAGGGATTGCCCGGCTTCGAGCTGGCCGGATGGGTCGCCGTCTATGCACCTGCCAGGACACCGAAAGCTCTCGTCCACAGGATCGCCGCCGACCTGGCCGAGGTCGTGGCCGCGCCGGACGTGCAGGCACGCATGATCGAGAACGGGTTCGAGCCGGTCGGCAGCACGCCGGAACAGTTCGAGGCCCTGTACAAGGCCGAATACCCGAAGTGGGCCGAGCTCATCAAGGCTTCCGGCGCGGCCACCGAATAGTAGTAATAGTGCCCGGCCGGCCGCCGTTCGGTGGCCGCCCGGGCGCAGCGGAAACGAGGGCGGATCTCAGCGCGCCCGCGGTCTCCCGCGGATCTGCGAGCGCAGCACCTCGATGAAGCTCTGCGCCGCCGGCGACACCGATGCGCCGCGGCGCGTGACGACGCACAGGTTGCGGGTGACGACCGGATTCACCAGCCTGATCGCAGCCAGCCGCCCTCCGTGGAAGTAGCGGGTCAGGTAGGCGGGCAGGACGGAGATGCCCAGGCCGTGGAAGGTCAGGGACAGGGCGGTGGCCAGGTACGACACCTCGTAGGTCGGCTCGAATGACAGCCCGAGGCGGCCGAGCGTGTCGTCGATGAGGGTCCGGATGCCGCTGCCCTTCCTGACCGTGACCGTCGGGTGGCTGGCGATCTCGCTCCAGGCGACGCCCCTGCGGCGCGCGAGCGGCGAATCGCGCAGGCAGACCACGCACATGCGGTCCTCGATCAGGGTGGCGAGGTCGACCTCGGGCGACGGGCCCTCGGGCGTGCCGATGCTGAATTCGACGGCGTTGCCGGCGACCGAGGCGACCAGCTGCTCGGGGGCCAGGTCATGGAGGGTGACGTCGACCTGCGGAAAGCGCCGGCGGAACTCCATCAGCGCCGGAGGCAGCAGCACCGAGGCCACTGCCGGCGTGGCGCCGACGTCGACCCGGCCCCTGCGGCGGGTCGCCACGTCCTTGAAGCCCGCCGCCAGCTGCTCGAGATCCTCGAGGATGCGCTCGGCCTTGGCGATCGACTCGTGGGCGGCCGCGGTCGGGTGCAGCGAGCGCGTGGTCCGGTCGAACAGCCGGACACCGGCGGAATCCTCCAGCTGCCGGATCAGCACGCTCACCGCGGGCTGGGTGAGGAACATCTGCTCGGCCGCGCGGGTCAGGCTGCCGAGCCGGTATACGGCGACGAAGGCCTGGAGCTGGCGGAGGTTCAGATTCATGTATGACATTCATGAATCCAGCTAAATAATTAATTTTACCCGCCTGCTCTCCCGTGCAAGCATCCCGATCAATAGACCGGGAAAGGAGCCGCGGATGAGCCTCGTCGTCGACGTACACACCCACATGCTGAACAAGGCATGGCTGGATCTGCTCAGGCAGCATGGCGGCCCGAGGTACACGGTGCAGCGCGTCGCGCCGGACGTCGAGGCCGTGCACAAGGACGGCACGCCGTTCATGACCCTGACACCGGGCATGTTCGACTACGAGCTGCGCATCCGTAACATGGACCGGGCCCGCGTCGACATGGCGATCGTCTCGCTCACCTGTCCGAACGCCTATTGGGGCGAGCCGGCGGTCAGCCTCGAGGCCGCCCGGATCGTCAATGACGACATGGCCGCGGCGCAGAGGCACCATCCGGGGCGCATCCGCTGGTTCGCCTCGCTGCCCTGGCAGCACCGCGACCTCGCCCTGCAGGAGCTCGAGCGCGCCTGCGGCGCCGGCGCGGTCGGCGTCATGGTGCTCGCCAACATCGGCGGCAAGTCGCTCACCGACCCGGCGTTCGCCGACATCTGGCGGGCGATCGACGAGCGCGGGCTCCCGGTGCTGGTCCACCCGACGGACCCGCCGGGGGTCGGAGAGATGGACATGGCGGACCACAATCTCGTGCCGCCGATCGGATTCACCTTCGACACCTCGCTGGCGATCGCCCGCTGCATCTACGACGGATTCCTCGATCGCTATCCGAACCTGAAGCTGATCGCCTCCCACGGCGGCGGAGCGCTTCCCTACCTGATCGGGCGCCTCGACATCTGCCACGAACGCATCCCGCGCTGCCGCGCGCGCACCCAGGAGCGTCCGAGCAGCTACATGCGCCGGGTCTACGTCGACACCGTGGTGTTCACGCCGGAGGCGCTCGCGATGTGCGTGAAGGTGTGCGGCCCCGACAACGTGCTGTACGGCTCCGACTATCCGCACAACATCGGGGACATGACCGGCTGCCTGGCGCGGGTCGACGACCTGCCGGACGCGATCCGGCACCAGGTCCGCGGCGGCAACGCGCTGCGCATCTTCGATCTCGACTGAAGGCATCGCGGTGGGCGAGCCCCGGGGCCGGACCGCCCGGCAGATTACAAACAAAGGAGAGGAGACGATGAGACGACGCAGGCTGCTCGAAGGTCTGGGCTGTGCCATGGGCATGGCGGCGACGGGAACGATACCGATGCGCGCGCTGGCGCAGCAGGACAGGCCGGTCACGCTCGTCGTGCCCTATGCCCCCGGCGGCACCAGCGACATGCTGGGGCGCCTGCTCGCGCAGCACCTCGGGACCATCCTCGGCCGCACGGTGGTGGTCGACAACCGCCCGGGCGCCGGCACGGCGGTGGGCGCGAGCTACGTGGCGCGGGCAGCCCCGGACGGCGGCACGCTGCTGCTGGCCACCAGCACGACGCTGGCGATCAACCCCTCCCTCTATCCCAAGCTGACCTACGACCCGGTGAAGGACCTGGCCCCGATCGGCCTGGTCGCCGCGGTGCCCTTCGTGGTGGTGGTGCACCCGTCGCTGAAGGCCAGGACCCTGGCCGAGCTGGTGGCGCTGGCCAGGGCCCAGCCCGGCGCCCTGATCTACGGCTCGGCCGGCAACGGCAGTCCGCAGCACCTGATCGCCGAGATGTTCAAGTCGACCACCGGCGTCCAGATGCGCCACGTGCCGTACAAGGGCACTGCGCCGGCGCTCACCGACCTGCTGGGCGGCCAGATCAACGTCGTGTTCAGCGACGTCGCACCCGCCCTGCCGCACATCAGGAGCGGCAGGCTCGTCGCGCTCGCAGTGACCACCGCCAGGCGCCAGCCCTCGGTTCCCGAGATTCCGACGATCGCCGAATCGGGCGTGTCCGGCACCGGAGATTTCGAGGCGGTGGCCTGGCAGGGCATCGTCGCTCCGGGCGCGACGCCGGCCGGTGCCGCGGCGGAACTGAACCGCCAGCTCGCCCGAGTCTTGTCCCAGCCCGAGGTGCAGGCACGCCTGCAGGAGGTCAACGTCGAGCCGCGCACCAGCGCGAGCCCGGAGCAGTTCGCGGCCTACATCAGGAGCGAGACCGAGCGCTGGAGCAAGGTGATCAAGGCCTCGGGCGCAACGGTAGACTGATCCGCCGCATCGGCCCGACCCGCGGCTACCGGACCCGCGGCCCGGGCGGCAGCGGCGTCCCGCACGGCACGCCCGGCGCATCGGCGCCGGGACCCGGCGCGCACGGCCAACCTCCCCGCGTATAATCGCCGCTCGGCGCTCGCCCGCCGGCGCCCTTCCTGCCATCGCCGGCGCCTCTGCATCGAGCAGCGTCCGCCCGGCGGACATGCGAACGGCGAACCGAACCCTCGCCGCGGCCCGAGCGCCCCGGCCATGGCCGACTCCCGGCGAACCGCGCGTTCGCCCCTACCCGGGAGTTCCGGCAGAGCCGATCAGTGGCGCGGCATCATGCGCCGGAACGGAGAGTGCGACGCATGAAGGAACAACTGTCCGGGTTGAAGGCGTTCATCGCACCCTATGCCGACGAGTGGCGGCTGCTGCTGTCGATCGCCGGCGTGGTGCTGATCGCCTTCATCGCGCGCCACGTCTCGGTGCGCGTGCTGCGCGGGTTCTTCGCGCACGCGATCGAACGCGCTGCGACGGTCGAGGAGAAGCGCCGCGTCGAAACGGTCGGCAAGGTGGTGCGGCGCTCGGTGTCGACCCTGGTCGTGATCGTGGCGGCGATGGTCGTGCTGAACCAGGTCGGCATCTCGATCGCGCCGATCCTGGGCGCCGCCGGCGTGGTCGGCATCGCGATCGGCTTCGGCGCGCAGAGCCTGGTGAAGGATCTCTTCGCGGGCCTGTTCCTGCTCACCGAGAACCAGATCCGCGTCGGCGACGTGGTCGAGATCGCCGGCAAGTCGGGCACGGTGGAGGAGCTGAGCCTGCGGCGCACCAAGCTGCGCAGCTACGACGGCAGCGTGCACTACATCTCCAACGGGCTGATCACGATCGTCACCAACATGTCGACCGACTTCGCGTACGCGGTGGTCGATATCGGCGTGGCCTATCGCGAGAACATCGATCACGTCTACGAGATCATGCGCGAGACCGCGCGCGCACTGCGCAGCGACCCCGAATTCACCTCGAAGATCGTCGGCGACCTCGACATCGCCGGCGTCGAGCAGTGGGGCGAATCGGCGGTGATGATCCGCGCGCGCATCCGCACGCAGCCGCTCGACCAGTGGAGCGTGCGGCGCGAGTACCTCAAGCGCCTGAAGGCCGCCTTCGACCGCGAGGAGGTCTCGATTCCCTTCCCGCACCGCACGGTGCTGGTCACCGGCGGCGCGCCCGCACCCATCCCTGCGCCCGCGCCGGCGCCCCCGCCCAACCGATGAAGGAGGCCCGATGAGCGCGCCCCGCAGGAGTCCGAGATGACCGGCGACAGCCGCTCCGAGTTGTTCTTCCTGCCCTCGTGGCCGCCGGTTCCCGACGCCGTGCTGTGGGTGTCGCTCACCATCGTGGTGGCCGGCCTGATCGGCGAGTTCGTGTTCCGCTCGTTCCGGCTGCCGCGAGTGGTCGGTTACGCCGTGGTCGGCACGGTGGTTTCGGCGTTCGGACTGGGACCCTCGGACACCATCCTCAAGCCGAGCTTCCGCCTCATCGTCGACCTCGCGCTCGCCCTGCTGCTGTTCGAGCTCGGCAGCCGCATCAGCCTGCGCTGGCTGCGCACCAATCCCTGGCTGCTGGCGACCAGCCTGCTCGAATCCGCGCTGACCTTCGTCGCGGTGTATTTCACGCTGACGTTCCTCGGCGCCGAAGCGCGCGTGGCCACGGCCGTGGCGGCGATCGCCGTGGCCGCCTCGCCGGCCGTGGCCATGCGCGTCGCCTCCGAGTTCGAGGCGTCGGGCCAGGTCACCGAGCGCATGATCCTGCTCACCGGCCTGAACACTTTCTATGCGGTGCTGGCGACCCGCTTCGTGTTCGGCTGGCTGCACGCGCAGCACGCGGGCATCTGGCTGGGCGCCATCGCGCATCCGCTGTACCTGTTCGCCGGGTCGGCCGTGGTGGCCGCGCTGCTCGCGTACTCGGTGTCGCTGATCGCGCGCCGCCTCGACCTGCGCAACGAGAACTCGGCGCTGCTGCTGCTCGGCATGATCCTGCTCGCGCTCTCGCTGACCAAGATGGCCAACCTCTCGACCCTGCTGGTGCCCCTGCTGGCCGGCGTGCTGCTGCGCAACAGCAGCGAGCGGCCGTGGATCTGGCCGCGCCACTTCGGCACCGCCGGCGGCGCCCTGGTGCTGATGCTGTTCGTCATCACCGGCTCGGTGTGGTCGTTCGATGCGCTGATGGCGGGCGCCGGCCTCGGGCTGGCGGTAATCGCGGTGCGCCTGCTCGCCAAGATGCTGGTCACGGTGGCCCTGGCGCGGCCGAGCGGCATCTCCTTCCGGCAGGGCGTGGCGCTGGGCGTGGCGCTGTCGCCGATCTCGGGCGTCGCGCTGGTCATCATGGCCGACCTGCAGGGGCTGTATCCCGAGTTCGCGGCCGAGCTGACCGGCATCGTGTTCAGCGCCATCGCGGTGCTCGAGCTGATCGGCCCGATCGCGGTGCAGGCGGCGCTGCGCTACGTCGACGAAGACAACATCCGGTAACCGTTACGGAGCGGCCGATGCCCCTGGAACCCTTCGCCGATTCGCGGGCGCTCACGCTGGGCGTCGAGCTCGAGCTGCAGATCGTCAACACGCACGACTTCGACCTCGCGCACGGAGCGCCCGACCTGCTGCGGCTGGTCGGCCGGCGCAAGCTGCCCGGCGAGGTGAAGCCCGAGATGACCAACAGCATGATCGAGCTGTCGACCGGCGTGTGCACCGACTATACGGGCGCGCTGTCGCAGCTGAGCGAGATCCGCGACGTGCTGGTCGAGTGCGCCAGCAAGCTCAACATCGGGCTCTCGGGCGGCGGCACGCACCCGTTCCAGCACTGGAGCGACCGGCGCATCTTCGACACCCCGCGCTTCAACATGCTCTCGGAGCTCTACGGCTACCTGTCGAAGCAGTTCACCATCTTCGGCCAGCACGTGCACGTCGGCTGCCCGGGCCCGGACGCGGCGCTGGTGCTGCTGCACGGGCTGTCGCGCTTCATCCCGCACTTCATCGCGCTGTCGGCCTCCTCGCCGTTCGTGCAGGGCACCGACACCGGCTTCCATTCCGCGCGCCTGAACTCGGTGTTCGCCTTTCCGCTGTCGGGGCGCGCACCGTTCACGCTGACGTGGGAGGAATTCGGACGCTTCTTCGACAAGATGACGCGCACCGGCGTCGTGCAGAGCATGAAGGACTTCTACTGGGACATCCGGCCCAAGCCGGAGTTCGGCACGATCGAGGTGCGCGTGCTCGATACGCCGCTCACCATCGAGAAGGCCGCCGCGCTGGCCGCCTACATCCAGTGCGTGGCGCGCTGGCTGACGTTCGAGCAGCCGTTCCGCCCCGCCGAGGACGACTACCTCGTCTACACCTTCAACCGCTTCCAGGCCTGCCGCTTCGGATTCGACGGCACCTTCGTCGATCCGCAGACCGGCGAGCACCGCACCATTCGCGAGGACATCGCGGCCACGCTGGCCGAGATCGAGCATCATGCAATCGAGCTCGGCGCCGAAGACGCCTGCCGGCGCGTGCGCGACGACATCGGCGCGCTGGGCAACGACGCCACCTGGATCCGCCAGACCTACGAACACGAGCACCTGCTGGCCGAGGTGGTCCGCCAGCAGTGCCTGCGCTGGAGCCGCTGAACCCCCATGCCCGTGCCCGCGCGGCCGCTGAAGATCGGCCTGTCGGCACGCCTGCTGCACACGCCGCCGGCGGAATTGGGCTTCCGCAACAAGACCCTGCAATACCTCGAGCAGACCATCGCGCACTGGATCATGGCCCACGGCGCGCTGGTGCTGATGATCCCGACGATAAGCACCAGCGCCGAGGTGAGCCGGCGCGGCATCTCGGTGCGCGCCTACGTGCGCGAGCTGGACGGGCTGGTCCTGCAGGGCGGCGCCGACGTGTGCCCACGCTCCTACGGAAAGCAGCCGATGCGCGCCGAGTGGGCCGGCGACATCGAGCGCGACCGCTACGAGATGGAGCTCCTGCACGAGTTCATGGCGCAGGGCAAGCCCGTGCTCGGCATCTGCCGCGGCGCGCAGCTGATGAACGTGGCGCTGGGCGGGACGCTATTCCAGGACATCGCCACCCAGTGTCCACAGGCGATCCCGCACGTCGACACCGACCTGTACGACCAGCTCTACCACGAGATCAGCTTCGAGCCGGATTCACGCCTGCGCGGGCTGTACGGCGACCTCGGCCACGCCAGCGTCACCAGCATCCACCACCAGGCGGTCGACCGCCTCGGCAGCGACCTGGTGGTCGAGGCGCGCAGCACGCGCGACGGGATCGTCGAGGCGATCCGCTGGCGCGGCGCCGGCTACGCGATCGGCCTGCAGTGGCATCCGGAATTCCATACGGCCGGCCACGACCTGCTCGACAGCTCGCCGATCGTGCTCGACTTCCTCGCCGCAGCCGAACGCATGCGCGAGCCGGGGTAGGGCGCACTGCCACGCGCCGGCCGGCAGCGGGAAGGCCGCATCGAGCCGCCAGTGCCGGGCGGTGACGGCGCGGATACGGCTGAAATGGACGCTCATCATTCGGGACCTCCTGCTGCGCTGCACGATGCCCGGGCAGTGTCGCGCGCCAGGATGACCGCCGCGTGACGCCACGCGCTCCACGCCGACGCTGCCGCGCGGCACCGCGCGGTCCGCGCCGACGCGAGCGAGCGGCCGGTCGTGTCGCGGCGCCTGGAGCCGCCGCCCACCCCGGTGCCGCGACTCAGCGCGCCGCGGCGGTCGCACCGCTGCCCTGCTCGAGTTGTTCGATGCGCGCCTGCAGCGCCCGGATCCGGCGCTGCAGGGCAGCCACATCGACGAAGCGGGCGGCGTCGGCCGGCGCATCGAGGGTGTTGCCCCAGGCCTGCCAGCCGCCGACGTACAGGCGCACCTGGCCGAACCCGAGCGCCGCCAGCATGGCCGCGGCCGGCGCCGCCTCGGCCGGCGCATGCGCGTAGACGATCGTCTCCTTGCGCGCATCCAGGCCGGCGAGCCGGGCCTGCCAGCGCGCGCGCGCCTCGGCCTCGAGCGCGCCGGGACCGGCCGGCAGCGGCAGGTTGAGCGCACCCGGCACGTGGCCGCCGCGCAGCGCGCGCACGTCGCGCGCCTCGAATTCGGCCGGCGAGCGCACGTCGAGGATCTGCGCCCAGGGCTGGTTCAAGCGCGTGCGCAGACCCTGCGTGTCGATGATGCGGAACGGATCGGCGGCGAGCGTCACCCGCACGGCCGCGGCCTCGGCCAGCCCGCTCTCGAGCGGACGCCGTGCTGCGCGCCAGTCGTCGATGCCGCCGTCGTAGACGGCGGCACGCTCGACCCCCCAGGCGCGCAGCGCCTGCTGGGCGAACCAGGCCGCCGGCGAGCCCCGGCCGCCGTAGACGACGATCTCGCGGGCGGTGTCGATGCCCGCGTTGCCGAGCAGCGCCGCTGCGCCTGCTTCCGGAAGCAAGTGCTCGCCATCTGCCGCAAGCAAGCTGTGCATCACGTCACCGACCGAGCGCGCGCCGGGCAGATGCGCTTCGGCAAAGCTGCGGGGATCGCGCACGTCCCACAGCAGCGCTCCGCGCGCCAGCGCCTGCTCGACTTCGAGATGCCCGGACAGCACCGGCAGCGCCGACGCCCGCCCCGAGGCGCCGCCCGCCCACGCCGGAGCACCCACGACGAATGCGAGCGCGGCGAGCACGGCCGCCAGGGCGCCGCGGCCCAGCCGGGCGAGGACGGCATCGACGAGGGCGGCCGGCAGACGAGCGGGCAGACGCGGCATGACGGCGCTCCGTGGCGGAAAGGAGTGGAGGGCCGGCCAGTGTGTCGTGCCGCGGGCGCCCCGGCCAGCATCGCGGCGACGCCGAATATCGATATGCCGCGCGGCGCGCCGGCGCCGCGGCGCGTGATCACGGCGTGGGCAGGCCCTACACGGAAGGGTGGATCAGCTCCAGGTCGGCCACCAGCGGACTGTGGTCCGACAGGCGCGCCCACTCCAGCCCGCGCAGCACCCGCACGTTGCCGACGTGAAAGCCGCGCTGGTAGATGCGGTCCATGCGGAACCAAGGCACCAGCGCCGGGAAGGTGCGCGCGGTGCGTACCATGCGGGGCACGCGCGGCCTGGCGGCGGCCGGCACGTCGATGCCCGGCAGCACGTCGCGCACGAAGTAGGCGGCGCGCTGCATGAGCTCGGCGCGAGGGCGCGCCGCATCGAACACCTCGACCACGCCGATCTCCCGGCACAGCCGGTCCGAGAGCTGGTTGCGCCAGTCGTTGAAGTCGCCGGCGATGATCAGCGGCGCGTGCGCATCCACTTCGCGGGAGACCCACTCGATGAGCGCGCCGAGCTGGCGCTCGCGGCTGCCGGCGAGCAGGCCAAGGTGAACGACGAAGCAGTGCACGTCGACCGAGTCGATGCGGACGGTGCAGTGGAGCAGGCCGCGCTTCTCCAGCGCGTGATCGGAGATGTCGCGGTTCTCGAGGCCGACGATCGGGTAGCGCGACAGCAGCGCGTTGCCGTGATGGCCGTGCAGATAGCTGGCATTACGCCCGTAGGCGGTCTGGAAGCTCTTCTCGAGCGTCGGCGAATGCGCGAGGAAGACGTCCTGCGGCTCGCTGGGCCATTGCTCGAAGCGCCGCGCGTAGCGCTTGTGCATGCCCTGCACTTCCTGCAGGAAGATCAGGTCGCTGCCGAGCTCGTGCAGCCGCGAGCGCAGCTCATGGATGCGCGGCACCCGGCGCAGGCCGAGGAAGTCGCGCAGCACGCCCTTGTGGATGTTGTAGGTGGATACCCGCAGCACCGCCGGCGCGGCGAGCGCGGAGGCCGCGGCGGATGCGGCGGGCGCAGCCGGCGCCGCGGCGCGGGGTTCGGTGCGCCGCGGAACGCCGGCGCGGCGCGTCTCGCCGTGCTTGCCCGCGCGGGCGGGGCGCGGTGCGGTCGGTCCGGTACGCATCGGCTCCATCGTTCAGTGCCGCGCCGCGCCCGAACGCCGCGGCAGTTGCCGGATCGCCTCCACGTTGCTCCACGAGAAGCAACGCTCGGCTGCCTGTTCCCAGGGCAGCCAATCGTAGCGCAGGTGCTCGCGCGGCTCGAGGGTGACCGCGAGCGGCGCGGGCAGGCGCAGCCCGAACACGTGCTCGGTGTTGTGCGTGACGCCGTCCGGATAGCGATGTCGCCAGTGCGCGTAGATCTCGTAGCGGTTCTGCAGGTGCCAGTCGCTCAGCTCGTAGCGCTCGACCTCCAGCCCGGTCTCCTCGTGCACCTCGCGCCGGCAGGTCTGCTCCAGCGGCTCGTCGGGGCGCGCGCGGCTGCCGGTGACCGACTGCCAGAAGCCGGGGTGGTCGGCGCGCTCGAGCAGCAGCACCTCCAGGTCGGCCGTATGGATGACGACCAGGACCGATTCGGGGATCTTGGTGCCGCTCACGCTTTCGTCGGTTCGGGCACGCGCAGCCGGATGTGCAGCTCGCGCAGCTGCTGCTCGTCGACGCTCGAGGGCGCCTGCGTGAGCAGGTCCTGGGCACGCTGGGTCTTGGGAAACGCGATCACGTCGCGAATCGACTCGGCGCCGGCCATCATGGTGACGATGCGGTCCAGCCCGAAGGCGATGCCGCCGTGGGGCGGCGCGCCGTACTGCAGCGCATCGAGCAGGAAGCCGAACTTCTCGCGCGCCTCCTCGGGGCCGATCTGCAGCGCGCGGAACACCTTGCTCTGCACCTCCTCGCGATGGATGCGCACCGAGCCGCCGCCGATCTCCCAGCCGTTGAGCACCATGTCGTAGGCCTTGGCCATGCAGCGGCCCGGATCGGTCTCCATGTAGTCTTCGTGGCCGTCCTTCGGCGAGGTGAACGGATGGTGCACGGCGAGCCAGCGCCCTTCCTCCTCGTCGTGCTCGAACATGGGGAAGTCGGTGATCCACAGCGGCTTCCAGCCGGCCTCGAACAGGCCGCTGCGGCGCCCGAACTCGGAATGCCCGATCCGGGTGCGCAGCGCGCCGATGGCATCGGCGACGATCTTCGCGCGATCGGCGCCGAAGAAGATGAGATCGCCGCTGGCCGCGCCGGTACGCTCGAGGATCGCCGCGATCGCCGCGTCGTGCAGGTTCTTGACGATCGGCGACTGCAGGCCCTCGCGACCCTTCGCGGCGTCGTTGACCTTGATCCACGCCAGGCCCCTGGCCCCGTAGATCGCGACGAACTGGGTGAGCGCGTCGATCTCGCTGCGCGGCATCTCGGCGCCTCCCGGTACCCTCAACGCCACCACGCGTCCGCCCTCCTGGTTGGCCGGCCCGGCGAACACCTTGAAATCGACGTCCTTCATGACGTCGGTGAGCTCGGTGAACGCGAGCTTCACGCGCAGATCGGGCTTGTCGGAACCGTACAGCCGGATCGCCTCGGCGTACGGCATCGCCGGGAAGGGCGCGGGCAGCTCGACGCCGATCGCGTTGCGGAACACGGTGCGGATCATCTCCTCGAAGATCGCGCGGATCTCGTCCTCGGAGAGGAAGGAGGTCTCGCAATCGATCTGCGTGAACTCCGGCTGCCGGTCGGCGCGCAGGTCTTCGTCGCGGAAGCACTTGGTGATCTGGTAGTAGCGGTCGAAGCCGGCCACCATCAGCAGCTGCTTGAACAGCTGCGGCGACTGCGGCAGCGCGAAGAAGTGGCCGGCGTGCACGCGCGAGGGCACGAGATAGTCGCGCGCGCCCTCGGGGGTCGACTTGGTGAGCATCGGCGTCTCGATGTCGACGAAGCCCAGGGCATCGAGGTACTTGCGCACCTCCATGGCGACCCGGTAGCGCAGCATGAGGTTGCGCTGCATCGACGGGCGGCGCAGGTCCAGCACGCGGTGGGTGAGCCGGGTGGTCTCGGAGAGATTGTCGTCGTCGAGCTGGAACGGCGGCGTGACCGACGGATTGAGGATCTCGAGCGCCTGGCACAGCACCTCGACCTCGCCGCTGCGGATGTTCGGGTTCACCGTTCCCTCGGGACGCCGGCGCACCTTGCCGACCATCTTCACGCAGTATTCGTTGCGGACGCGCTCGGCCACCTCGAACACCTCGGGGCGGTCGGGGTCGCAGACGATCTGCGCCAGCCCCTCGCGGTCGCGCAGATCGATGAAGATCACGCCGCCGTGATCACGCCGCCGGTGGACCCAGCCGAACAGGGTGACCACCTGGTCCAGATGGCCGGCGGACACTTCGCCGGCATAGCAACTGCGCATCTTCTTCATCTCCGCTTCATGCTTTGTTGGCGGTGGCGATCGCCACGGCGCCGCGATCGACCGGCGCCACCACGCCCATCGACACCACGTACTTGAGCGCCTCGTCGACGCTCATGCGCAGCTCGACCGTCTCCTCGAGCGGCACCATCAGGAAGAAGCCCGACGTGGGGTTCGGCGTGGTGGGCACGTAGACCGAGACCATCTCGCCGGCCACCTTGCGCCGCACCTCGTCGGCCGGCGTGCCGGTCTGGAAGGCGACCGTCCAGACGCCGGCGCGCGGGTACTGCACCAGCAGGGCGCGGCGGAAGGCCTGGCCGTTGGGCGACAGGATGGTGTCGCTCACCTGCTTCACGCTGGAATAGATCGTGCGCACGATCGGGATGCGACCGAGCAGACCCTCCCAGAATTCCAGCAGCCGCTCGCCCACGAAGTTGCGCGCCAGCAGGCCGGTGCCCACCACCACCAGGATGGTGAGCAGCATGCCCAGGCCCGGGATGTCGCGCCCGAACACCACGTGCGGCTGCCAGCTCGCCGGCAGCAGCTGCAGGCTCTGGTCCATCGTGGACACGATCAGGTTGAGCACCCAGAGCGTGATCACGAGCGGCACCCAGATCAGCAGGCCGGTGACGAGGTACTTGCGCATCTGGATGACTTCCCCGATGGAAGATCCGGGACGCATGCCGCGCCCCGCTTCGTGTGCGTGCCGCGGCTCAGGAACCCTTGGGCCCGGCCGCGCTGCCCGCTGCGGAAGCCGCCGGCGCCGCACGCGGCGGCTGCGCCGCGGGGGCGGCCGCAGCCGGTGCCGGCGCCGCGGCCTGGCCGTCGCTTCCGGCAGCGGCCGGAGCCGGCGCGCCCTCGGCGGGTTTTGCCTCCGCGGAAGCGCCTTCGGGGGCTGCCGCCGGCTTCTTGGCGCCGTCGCGGAAGTCGGTGACGTACCAGCCGCTGCCCTTCAGCTGGAAGGCCGGCGCACTGAGCTTCTTGTGGAACGATCCGGCGCCGCACTCGGGGCACACGGTGAGCGGCGCATCGGAGAGCTTCTGCAGCACGTCTTTCTCGACGCCGCAGCTGTCGCAACGATAGGCGTAGATCGGCATGGCGTACACGACTCGTGAATGGATGCACCCGGGGCCGGCTCGAGCGGGCCCCGGGCGAGAAAGAAAACTTTGAATTGTAACGAAAAACTGGCGGGAAGCCGTCGCCGCGGGAAATCGCCGCCCCGGTGACGGGGATGATCAGGAGCGCGCAGCGGCGGCGTCGATCGCCGCCCGCAGCTCCGGATAGCTGCGCGTGACCGGGAACTGGGGGAACTGCTGGGCGATGGCCGCGGGCGGATGGATGAAGAAGCCCGCGTCGGCGGCCAGCAGCATGCCGGTGTCGTTGTAGGAATCGCCGGCGGCGTACACCCGGAAGTTCAACCCCTTGAGGGCCTGGACCGCCGCCCGCTTCTGGTCCGGCATGCGCAGACGGTAGCTGCGCACGAAGCCCTCGGCATCGATCTCGAGGCGGTGGCACAGCAGGGTGGGCCGGCCGAGCTGGCGCATCAGCGGATCGGCGAACTCGTAGAAGGTGTCCGAGAGGATGAACACCTGGTAGTGCTCGCGCAGCTCGTCCAGGAAGGCTCGCGCGCCTTCCATGGGGCCCATGCCCTCGATCACGCGCTGGATGTCGGCCAGCTTCAGGCCGTGCCTGGCGAGCAGCTCGAGGCGAAAGCGCATCAGCCGGTCGTAGTCGGGTTCGTCGCGGGTGGTGCGCGCGAACTCGGCGATCCCGGTGCGCCGCGAGAACTCGATCCAGATCTCCGGCACCAGCACTCCCTCGAGATCGAGGCAGACGACCTGCATGGACACGCTCCTGGGAAATAGACGGAAATTCGGGGCGGAAACTCGGACGGAAATTCGATCGGGCGGCTGCGCCGCCGCCCCGGGCCGCGCGCGGGCGCCATGGTAGCGCAAGCCGCGGACCCGCCTGCCGACCCATGACCCAGGTCAAACTGCACCGCGCCCGCGCGTTTGTAGACTGCATGATGATCACCGCAAGCGCAGCCGGCTACCGGTTCGATCCATGGAACTGGTGGCGCCACACCGACGACCTGTGGCGCTGGGGCGTGCGGCTGCGCGAGCTGTGGCTGGAAGGGCTCGCCGACGAGGCCATGCGCGAGGCCCTGCGCCAGCAGCGCATCGCGGCCCTGCTCGCGCACGCACGCAGCCGCTCGGGCTTCTACCGCGAGCACTATCGCGACGTGGCCCACGATTGCACCGACCTCGCCTCGCACCCGGCGGTCACCCGCGCGCAACTGATGCGGCACTTCGACCAATGGGTCACCGACCCGGCGCTGCGCCTGCACGAGCTGCAGGCCTTCATCGCCGACCCGGCCCGCGTGGCCGAGCCCTACCTCGGCCGCTACACCGTCTGGACCAGCTCGGGCACCACCGGGGTGCCGGGCGTCTACGTGCAGGACCCCGACGCCATGGCGGTGTACGCCGCGCTGCTGAGCGCGCGCTTCGAATTCGATCCGAACGCCGGCGATCCGTGGCGGATGATGGGCGGCGCCTCGCGCGTGGCGCTGATCGCCGCCACCGGGGGCCATTTCGCCGGCGTGGTGTGGTGGGAGCGCATGTGCCGCATCCACCCGGCCGTGGCCGCCAACGCGCGCGTGTTCTCGATCATGCAGCCGCTGGCGCAGCTGGTTGCGCAGCTCAACGACTGGCAGCCGGTGTTCCTGGCCAGCTACCCGACCATGCTCGGCCTGCTGGCGCAAGAGCAGCGCGCCGCACGGCTGCGGATCCGGCCGCGCTCGTTGTGGAGCGGCGGCGAGGGGCTGACCGGCGCCGACCGCTCGGCGATCGGCGAGGCCTTCGGCTGCGACGTGATCGAGGACTACGGTGCCTCGGAATGCATGAACATCGCCTTCGGCTGCCGCCACGGCGGCCTGCACCTGAACGACACCTGGGTGGTGCTCGAGCCGGTCGACGAGCACCTGCGCCCGGTGCCGCCCGGCCAGCCCTCGGCCACCGTGCTGCTCACCAACCTCGCCAACCAGGTGCAGCCGGTGATCCGCTATGACCTCGGCGACAGCATCGCGCTGGGCACGGCGCCGTGCCCGTGCGGCGCGCGGCATCCGACGCTGCGCGTCGAAGGCCGGCGCGACGACGTGCTCGAGCTGCAGGCCGCGGGCCGCTCGCGGGTCCGCCTGCTCCCCCTGGCCATCGAGACGGTGCTCGAGGAAGAGGCCGGCATCGCCCGCTTCCAGCTCACGCAGACCGCCCCGGATGCGCTCAGCCTGCGCATCGAGGCGCGCAGCGAGCGCCAGCGCGCCGCCGCCTTCCGGCGCGCCGCGAAGGCGCTCGGGCGCTACTTCGAGCAGCAGGGGGCGCCGGCGGTGAGGCTCAGCTGCGAGGCCGGCGCGCCCCAGGCCAACCCGGTCAGCGGCAAGCTGCGCCGGGTGCGCGCGCTTTCGGCGGCCCAGCGCCTCGCCTGACGACGGCAGCAGCCGGACCGGCGCGGGCCGGCTTCAACTCCGACAGACTCCTAGAACGGAATGTCGTCGTCCATGTCGTCGAAGTTCGGCGCCGGCTTCTTCGGCGCGGCCGGGCCGCCGCCCGCGCGAGCGCCGCTGCCCGAGGCCGACGGCTCGCGCGTGTAGCCGGGATCGTCGCCGGCCGGCGCGCCGCCGCCGTCGCGCGAGCCGAGCAGCTGCATCGACTCGGCGATGACCTCGGTGGTGTAGCGGTCGTTGCCGTCCTTGTCCTGCCACTTGCGCGTCTTCAGGCGGCCTTCGACGTAGACCGGCCGGCCCTTCTTCAGATACTCACCGGCGATCTCGGCCAGGCGGTCGTAGAACACCACGCTGTGCCATTCGGTCTCCTCGCGCTTCTCGCCCGAGGCCTTGTCCTTCCAGTTGCGCGTGGTGGCGATGCGCACGTTGCAGATCGCGCTGCCGCTGGGGGCATAGCGCGTCTCGGGGTCGCGGCCGAGATTGCCGATCAGGATCACCTTGTTCACCGAAGCCATGCTGCTTGTCTCCCGCTGAATCCGCTTGCACACGTTCTCAAGTGGCGCTCAGGCCGCCGCGCGCCGAACGCGGCCAGCGCCGGTGGCTCACCGCCACCACCAGCCACAGCGCCATGAGCGCCGCGCAGAACCCGAACACCGACGCCTGGCCCCAGCTCTGCTGCACCCAGCCGCCGAGCAGGCCGCCGCAGAACAGGCCGAGCGACTGCGTGGTGTTGTAGACGCCGAGCGCCGTGCCTTTCGCCTCCGGGGGAGCCAGCCGCGACACCAGCGACGGCAGGCTCGCTTCCAGGATATTGAACCCCACGAAGAAGGCCAGCAACAAGGCTGCCAGGGGAACTAGGCCGGCCGGCTGACCCGCCAGCAGCAGCTGCACCGCCAGCACCAGCACCACCGCCCCGATGAACAGGCCGCGCGACCGGCCGCTGCGCTCGCCCCAGAGCAGGGGCGGCAGCATGAGGGCGAACGACAGCAGCACCACCGGCAGGTAGATCTTCCAGTGCTCGGCGAGCGGCACCCCGGCCCGGTCGGCCAGCCAGGTGGGCAGCACGACGAACATCGCCATCTGCACCGCGTGCAGCGAGAAGATGCCGAAATTCAGCCGCAGCAGGTCGGGCTCGAGCAGCACCTCGGCGAACGTCGTGCGCCGGGCGTCGGCGGCCGGCGCCACCAGCGGCGCCGCAGGAACGACCAGCGCGACCACGACGATCGCGGCGAGCGCGAGCGCGCCGGTGAGCGCGAAGATGCCCCCCATGCCGATGGCCTCGTACAGCAGCGGCGCGCCCACCAGCGACAGCGCGAAGGTCAGGCCGATCGAGCCGCCGATCATCGCCATGGCCTTGGTGCGCTGGCTGTCGCGGGTGCTGTCGGCGATGAAGGCGGTGATCGCCGCGGAAATGGCGCCCGCGCCCTGCAGTGCGCGCCCGAGGATGGTCACGTAGATGTCGTGCGCACCGGCGGCCACGAAGCTGCCCAGGGCGAACAGCAGCAGGCCGAATACGATGACCGGCTTGCGTCCGAAGCGGTCGGAGGCCACGCCGAACAGCAGCTGCAGGAAGCCCTGGGTCAGGCCGTAGATGCCCAGCGCCAGGCCGATCAGCCGGGCGTCTTCGCCGCCCGGCAGCGTGCGCGCATGCAGCGCGAACACCGGCAGGATCAGGAACAGGCCGAGCATGCGCAGCGCGAACAGCGAGGCGAGCGAAACGCTCGCGCGCAGCTCGCGCGGGGTCATGGACTCGGGGGGATCGGCAGGCATCACGTGGCGGTTCGCGACCGGGTATATTAGCCGATTGGCCTTCGCAGCCCTGCATGGACGCCATCCGGATCCGGGGTGCCCGCACCCACAACCTGAAGAACGTCAGCCTCGAGCTGCCGCGCAACCGACTGGTGGTCATCACCGGCCTGTCCGGCTCGGGGAAATCGTCGCTGGCCTTCGACACGCTGTACGCCGAGGGCCAGCGCCGCTACGTCGAGTCGCTGTCGGCCTACGCGCGGCAGTTCCTGCAGCTGATGGAGAAGCCCGACGTCGACCTGATCGAGGGCCTGTCGCCGGCGATCGCCATCGAGCAGAAGGCGACCAGCCACAACCCGCGCTCCACCGTGGGCACGGTCACCGAGATCCACGACTACCTGCGGCTGCTGTTCGCGCGCGTCGGCACGCCGCACTGCCCGGACCACCCGGAGCAGACCCTGGAGGCGCGCAGCGTCTCGCAGATGGTCGATGCGGTGCTGGCCCTGCCCGAAGGCACGCGCCTGGCGATCCTCGCGCCGGTGCTGGCCAACCGCAAGGGCGAGCATGCCGAGCTGCTGGCCGGGCTGCAGGCGCAGGGCTTCGTGCGGGTGCGCGTGCGCACCGAGGGCGGCGAGCCGCGCACCGTGGAGCTCGACGGGACGCTGGCGCTCGAGCGCCAGCGCAAGCACTCGATCGACGTGGTCGTCGACCGGGTGAAGGTCGCGCCGGCCATCCGCCAGCGCCTGGCCGAGTCGTTCGAGACCGCGCTGCGGGTGGCCGACGGCCGCGCCGTGGTGCTCGACCTCGATCGCGGCAGCGAGCAGGCATACTCGAGCCGCTACGCCTGCCCGATCTGCAACCATGCGCTGCCCGAGCTCGAGCCGCGGCTGTTCTCGTTCAACAATCCGGCCGGCGCCTGCCCCGAGTGCGACGGCCTGGGCACGGTGCAGTTCTTCGACCCGAGGCGCGTGGTGCAGTTCCCCAACCTGAGCCTCGCCTCGGGAGCGATCAAGGGCTGGGACCGGCGCAACCAGTTCTACTTCGACCTGCTGCAGAGCCTGGCCGCGTTCTACCATTTCGACATCGAAGCGCCCTTCGAGGCGCTGCCCGAGCGCGTGCGCCACGTGGTGCTGTACGGCTCGGGGAGCGAGAAGATCCCGTTCAGCTACGGCACCGACGGCAAGCGCCCCGCGGTGCGCGAGCACGCCTTCGAGGGCGTGATCCCCAACCTCGAGCGCCGCTACAAGGAGACCGACTCGGCCCAGGTGCGCGAGGAGCTCGGCAAGTACCTCAACTCGCGCACCTGCCCGGCCTGCCAGGGCACGCGCCTGCGCCTCGACGCGCGCTTCGTGCGCGTGGGGCCGCGCGGCGGCGACCTCCCGATCTACGAGATCTCGGCGCTCACGCTGCGCGAAGCGCTGCAGTGGTTCGAAGCCCTCCAGCTGCCCGGCGCGCGCCAGGCGGTCGGCGAGCGCATCGTGCGCGAGATCGTCAACCGCCTGCGCTTCCTCAACAACGTCGGGCTGGACTACCTCTCGCTCGATCGCCCGGCCGAGACCCTGTCCGGGGGCGAATCCCAGCGCATCCGCCTCGCCTCGCAGATCGGCTCGGGGCTGACCGGCGTGATGTACGTGCTCGACGAGCCGTCGATCGGCCTGCACCAGCGCGACAACGATCGCCTCATCGGCACCCTGAAGCACCTGCGCGACCTCGGCAACTCGGTGCTGGTGGTCGAGCACGACGAGGACGCGATCCGCGCCGCCGACCACGTCGTCGACATGGGGCCGGGCGCCGGCGAGCACGGCGGCCACGTCGTGGCCGAAGGCACGCCGGCGATGATCGAGGCCAGCCCCGCCTCGCTCACCGGCCGCTACCTGGCCGGCACCCTGCGCATCGAGGTGCCGGCGCGGCGCAAGCCGCCCGGCGGGCAGTTCCTGACGGTGCGCGGCGCCAGCGGCAACAACCTGCGCCAGCTCTCGGTGCAGGTGCCGCTCGGGCTGCTGGTGTGCGTCACCGGCGTGTCGGGCTCGGGCAAGTCGACGCTGGTCAACGACACGCTCTACGCGGCGGCCGCGCGCGCGATCAACCGCTCTTCCGTCGAGCCCGCGCCGCACGAGGCGATCGACGGGCTCGAGCAGCTCGACAAGGTGATCAGCGTCGACCAGAGCCCGATCGGGCGCACGCCGCGCTCGAACCCGGCCACCTACACCGGGCTGTTCACGCCGATCCGCGAGCTGTTCGCGCAGACGCCCGCCGCGCGCGAACGCGGCTACGGGCCGGGGCGCTTCTCGTTCAACGTCAAGGGCGGGCGCTGCGAAGCCTGCCAGGGCGACGGCGTGATCCGCGTCGAGATGCACTTCCTGCCCGACGTCTACGTGCCGTGCGAGGTGTGCCGCGGCCGGCGCTACAACCGCGAGACGCTCGAGGTGCGGTACAAGGGCCGCAACATCGCCGAGGTGCTCGACATGACGATCGAGCAGGCCGCCGGGCTGTTCGAGCCGGTGCCCGCCATCCGCCGCAAGCTGCAGACGCTGCTCGAGGTGGGCCTGGGATACGTGCGCCTGGGCCAGAGCGCGACCACGCTCTCGGGCGGCGAGGCGCAGCGCGTCAAGCTCGCCGAGGAGCTGTCCAAGCGCGACACCGGCCGCACGCTCTATATCCTGGACGAGCCCACCACCGGCCTGCACTTCCACGACATCGCGCTGCTGCTCGAGGTCATCCACACCCTGCGCGACCACGGCAACACGGTGATCGTCATCGAGCACAACCTCGACGTGATCAAGACCGCCGACTGGGTGATCGACCTGGGGCCCGAGGGCGGCGACGGCGGCGGCACGGTGGTGGCCGCCGGCACGCCCGAACAGATCGCGGCGTGCGCGGCCAGCCATACCGGGCGCCACCTCGCGCGCGTGCTGCGCCGCGCGGACGCGCAGGCACCGCTTCCGGCACGGCCGGCGGCCGTCGTGCGGGCCGGGCGCTAGGCCGCCGACGGATCGGGGCGATAGCGCGCGAAGCGCGCATGCACCCGCGCCATCTCGGCGGCGTCGAGCAGCACCGGCTCGCCCACCTGGAGCGCCTGCCAGTAGGCGCGCGCCAGCCATTCCACCTCCACCGCCAGCTCGAGCGCGCCCTCCAGCGTGCCCGCCAGCGCCACCATGCCGTGCTGCGCCAGCAGGCAGGCGCGGCGCCCGAGGAGCGCCGCGCACGCGGCCTGCGAGAGCTGGCGCGTGCCGAAGGTGGCGTAGGGCGCGCAGCGGATGTCGTCGCCGCCGGCCAGCGCGATCATGTAGTGGAAGGGCGGAATGCCCTGCGCATGCACGCGCGGCAGGCAGGCCAGGGTGGAGGCGTACGACGGATGGGCGTGCACGATCGCCGCGGCGTCGCTGCGCCCGGCGTAGAGGTCGCGGTGCAGGCGCCACTCCGAGGACGGCGCGCGCCGCCCGTCGAAGCGCAGCGGCTGCGCGGCCTCGTCCTCCTCGCCCGCGGGCGCCGCCAGCGGCAGCCAGGCGATGTCGTCGATCGTCATCGCCGCATAGGCCAGCGCGCTCGGGGTGATCAGCAGCCCCTCCTCGCCGCCGCGATGCCAGCGCAGCGACACGTTGCCGGCGCGTCCGGTGTTCACGCCGCGCGGCTCGAGCTGGCGCGCGGTGTCGACGACGGCCTGGCGCGCCCGGTCTTCGCTGCGGCAGGGCGATGCCGCGGCCCCGGCGCTCATCGCGGCGGCTCCTGCAGCACGCCGCGCAGCCCGTCGGCGGAGGCATCGCACACGCCGCGCTCGGTGATCAGGACCGTCACCAGCCGCGCCGGCGTGATGTCGAACGCCGGGTTCGCGCAGGCGCTGCCCGGCGCCGCCACGCGCACGCTGGCCAGCGTGCCGTCGTCGAGCCGCCCGCTCACGTGCGAGACTTCGCGCGCGTCGCGCTCCTCGATGCGGATCGCCGCGCCGTCGGGCGCGTTGGCGTCGATGCTCGAGATCGGGCAGGCGACGTAGAAGGGGATGCCGTTGTCGCGGGCGGCCAGCGCCTTGAGGTAGGTGCCGATCTTGTTGGCGACGTCGCCGTTGGCGGCCACGCGATCACAGCCGACGATCACCGCGTCCACGCGCCCCTGCATCATCAGCAGGCCGCCGGCGTTGTCGGCGATCACCGTGTGCGCGATCCCGCGTTCGCCCAGCTCCCAGGCGGTGAGCGCGGCACCCTGGTTGCGCGGGCGCGTCTCGTCGATCCATACGTGCACCGGCACGCCCTCGTCGTGCAGGCGGTAGACCGGCGCCAGCGCCGTGCCATGGTCGATCGTGGCGACGCGCCCGGCATTGCAGTGGGTGAGCAGGTTCAGCGCGATCGAGTCGGCCCCGGCCACGCCGGCCAGCGCCGAGCGCTGGTCGGCCAGCGCGTGCAGCAGGCGCGCGCCGTGCTCGCCGATCTTCGCGTTGCAGGCGACGTCCTCGTCGCAGATGAGGCCCGCTTCGTCCCAGGCCAGCGACGCGCGCGCCTCCGGCGCCGCCGGTGCCACGCGCCGCACCACGCGATCGAGCGCCCAGCGCAGGTTCACCGCCGTGGGCCGCGCCGCCAGCAGCCGCTCGTAGGCCTGGCGCAGTGCCGCGTCGCCCGGGTCGGCGCGCACGGCGAGCGCCAGCCCGTAGGCACCCACGGCGCCGATCAGCGGCGCCCCGCGCACGCGCATGTCGCGGATGGCGGCTTCGCAGTCGTGCAGCGAGCCCAGCACCAGCTCGCGCCGCTCGAAGGGCAGCACGGTCTGGTCGATGGTGTGCGGAAGTCGGTCGTCGCCGATCCAGAGGGTTCTTGACATCGTGCAAGACGGTTGTTGGCGGTCGCGGTAGCATGCGCCGGTGAGCCGCGGCACGCCCCGTTCCGGCTCGAGTTTAATCCCTGTCCCGATACGCATGATCGGCGCTTCCCTCCTTTCGGTGTTCCTGCTCGGCCTGTTCGGCGGCGTGCATTGCGCGGGCATGTGCGGCGGCATCGTGGCGCTGCTCGGCTCGCGCCATCGCATCATCCCGATCCACCCCCAGCGCGGCGCCGCCGTGGCCGCCGTGCACTCGGGCGCGCCGCTGCAGCTGGCCTACAACGCCGGACGCATCGGCAGCTACACGGTGGCCGGCGCGATCGCCGGCAGCGTGGGCTCGGCCGCCTGGCTGGCCGGGCACGTGCTGCCGGTGCAGCAGATCGCCTTCGCCGCCGCCAACCTGGTGATGATCGCGCTGGGCCTGGCGCTCGCCGGCGCGGGCGGCGGGCTGCGCCGCCTCGGGCCGCTCGAACGGCTCGGCGCCGCGCTGTGGCGCCGCATCGGCCCGGCGGCCACGCGGCTGCTGGGCAGCGCCACGGTGCCGGGGGCGCTCGCGGCGGGGGCGGCCTGGGGCTGGGTGCCGTGCGGCATGGTCTACGGCGTGCTGGTCGCCGCGCTCGTTTCGGGCAGCGCCGCCGACGGCGCCCTGCTGCTGCTCGCCTTCGGCCTCGGCACCCTGCCCAACCTGCTGGCGCTCGGCTTCGCGGCCCGCGGCGGCGCGAACTGGCTCGGGCATGCACGCCTGCGCCTGGCCGCCGGCCTGACGATCGCCGCCTTCGGACTCGCCGGGCTCGCCCGCATCGATCCGCTCGCCCATCTGCACGCGGCGCTCGACGCCTGCGTGAGCTGGCTGCCCTGATGCGCTCCGCATCGAGGCAGGACGGCGGCGCAGCGCAGGCGCCGGACACCGGCGCGCCGCCGCCCTGCTTCCACTGCGGCCAGGCGGTGGCGCAGCCCGGCCGCTGGCGCGTGCCGATCGACGGCGCCGAGCGCGAGATGTGCTGCGCCGGCTGTCAGGCGGTGGCCGCGGCGATCGTCGCGGCCGGGCTGGCCGACTACTATCGCGCGCGCAGCGCGCCGGCCGCCGGAGCGGCCGTGGTGCCCCCGGCCCTGCAGTCGCTGCAGGTCTACGACGACGCCGAGGTGCAGGCCCGCTTCGTGCGCACGCAGGACGGCGATCGCGAGTCCACGCTGCTGATCGACGGCCTGCGCTGCGGCGCCTGCGTGTGGCTGATCGAGCAGGGCCTGCGACGCTGCCCGGGCGTGGTCTCGGCGTCGGTCAACCTCGCCACCGGGCGCGCCACGCTGCGCTGGCGGCCCGAGGCCACGCGCCTGTCGGCGTTGCTCGAGGCGATCGGCCGGCTCGGCTACCGCGCCCTGCCCTTCGATGCGCGCGAGCGCGAGGCGCACATCCAGCGCGCCGGCAAGGCGCTGTTCCGGCGCCTGTTCATCGCCGCGCTGGGCATGATGCAGGTGATGATGTACGCCTTCCCGGCCTATGTCGCCGCGCCGGGCGACATGGAATGGCAGTACCAGAACCTGCTGCGCTGGGCGAGCCTGCTGCTGACGCTACCGGTCATGCTGTACAGCGCGAGCCCGTTCTTCGCCGGCGCCTGGCGCAGCCTGCGCGCACGCACCGTCGGCATGGACGTGCCGGTGGCGATCGGGCTGCTCGCCGCCTTCGGCGCCAGCGTGCGCGCCACCGTCACCGGCCGCGGCGAGGTCTGGTTCGATTCGGTCACCATGTTCGTGTGCCTGCTGCTGGCGGCGCGCTACCTCGAATGGATCGCCCGCCGCCGCGCCGGCCGCGCCATCGACGCGCTGGCAGCCGCCGCGCCCGACACGGTCGAGCGCGTCGATGCGGCCTCGGGCGCAATCGAGCGCGTGCCCGCTACGCGCCTGGCGCCCGGTGACCTGTTTCGCGTCGCCGCCGGCGAGCGCGTCGCGCTCGATGCCGAGATCGTCGAGGGCCGCACCTCGATCGACCAGTCGCTGCTCACGGGCGAATCGTTGCCGGTGGCATGCGCCCCCGGCGAGACGGTGCCCGGCGGCGCCGTCAATGCCGGCAGCCCGGTGCTGATGCGGGTGGTGCGCGCGAGCGCCGACAGCGCGATCTCCACCATCGAGCGGCTGGTGGATCGCGCCTCGGCCGACAAGCCGCCGCTGGTCGGCATCACCGAGCGCGTGGCGCGCTGGTTCGTCGCCGCGCTGCTGCTGCTGGCCGCCGCCGTCTGGCTCGTCTGGCTGCAGATCGATGCGCCGCGCGCCGCCCAGGTGGCGATCGCGGTGCTGATCGTCTCGTGCCCGTGCGCCCTGTCCATGGCCACGCCGGCGGCGCTGGCCGCCGCCACCGGCGCGGCGATGCGCCGCGGCATGCTGATCGCGCGCGGCGATGCGCTCGAGCGCATCGCCGACTGCACCGACGTGGTGTTCGACAAGACCGGCACGCTGACGCGCGGCCGCCCGGAGGTGGTGCGCATCGAGGTGCTCGCGGCCGGGCACTCGCCCTCCGACGTGCTCGCCGTGGCCGCAGCGCTCGAGGCCGGCCAGTCGCACCCGCTGGCCGAAGCGATCCGCCGCGCCTGCCCCGAAGGCGCGCAGGATGCGCGCTTCGTCCCGGGCGAGCGCACGACGGTGCCCGGGCTCGGCGTCGAAGGCGTCGTCGGCGACCGCCGCTGGCGCCTAGGCGCGGCCGCATTCGTGGCCGGCTGGCATCCGTCGGTGGCCGACGCCTCCGACGGCGGCGACACGGTGGTCTGGCTGGCCGATGCCGAGGCGCCGATCGCGCGCCTGCATTGCCGCGACCGGTTGCGCGAGGAAGCCCGCACGGTGGTCGAGCAGCTCGGCGCGGCGGGGCTGCGCCTGCACCTGCTGTCAGGCGACCGCCCCGCCGCCGTGGCGCAGGTCGCGCATGCGCTGGGCATCGCGCGCAGCGTCGCCGGCGCCACGCCGCAGCGCAAGCTCGACTACGTGCGCGAGCTTCAGGCGCAGGGCCGGCGCGTGCTGATGGTCGGCGACGGCATCAACGACGCCCCGGTGCTGGCCGCCGCCGACGTGTCGGTGGCAGTCGGGCGGGCCACCGCGCTGGCCCGCATCGCGGCCGCGGTGGTGCTGCTCGGCGCCTCGCTGGGCGAGCTCTCGGCCCTGCGCGCCCTGGCGCTGCGCACCCGCACGATCGTGCGCCAGAACCTCGGCTGGGCGATGCTCTACAACGCGATCGCCATCCCGGCGGCCGCCGTGGGCTGGGTGCCGCCGTGGCTGGCCGCGCTCGGCATGTCGGGCAGCTCGCTGCTGGTCGTGCTCAACGCGCTGCGCCTGATCCCGCGCACGCGGGCGCTGCCGGCAGCCGGCGCGACCGACTGGCATAATTCGCGCCGTGCCGCCGCGCGCGGGGGTGCGTAGGGTGTCGGGTGGGTTGGACGCATCGTCATGGAAGCCTTGTACCTGCTGATCCCGCTCAGCCTGGCCATCGTCGCCCTGGCCGCCTGGATCTTCCTGCGGATGTCCGAGAGCGGGCAGTTCGACGACATGGAAGGGCCGGCGCACGGCATCCTGTTCGACGACGACCGGCCTGCGCCGGCGCAGCAGGCCGATGTTGCCGATCCCGCAACAGGGGTAGCCCATCACCGAAATCCGCATTGATTCAGCTCAAGAGATTCCCACCCGAGGCTCCCCGATAATGCGGTACAGCGGCGCGGGTTCGGGATTCAGACCGCGAAGAAACTCCTAGGGGGAATGAATGACTAGTGCCGTTTCGGGCGGTGCCACGGCCTACAACTACCGGGTCGTGCGCCAGTTCACGGTGATGACCGTGGTCTGGGGAGTGGTCGGCATGCTGGTCGGCGTGTGGATCGCCGCCCAGCTGGCATGGCCGCAGCTGAACTTCGACATCCCGTGGATCACCTACAGCCGGCTGCGACCGCTGCACACCAACGCGGTGATCTTCGCGTTCGGCGGCAGCGCGCTGTTCGCCACCTCGTACTTCGTCGTGCAGCGCACCTGTCAGGTGCCGCTCTTCGCGCCCGGGCTGGCCGCCTTCTCGTTCTGGGGCTGGCAGGCGGTGATCGTCGCGGCAGCCATCACGCTGCCGATGGGTCTGTCCACCACCAAGGAATACGCCGAGCTGGAGTGGCCGATCGACGTGCTGATCGCGCTGGTGTGGATCGCCTACGCGATCGTGTTCTTCGGCACCATCGCCCGGCGCAAGACGCCGCACATCTACGTGGCCAACTGGTTCTTCGGCGCCTACGTGATCACCATCGCGGTGCTGCACATCGTCAACAGCGCCGCGCTGCCGGTCACCTGGACCAAGTCGTACTCGGCGTACGCCGGCGTGCAGGATGCGATGGTGCAGTGGTGGTACGGGCACAACGCGGTGGGCTTCTTCCTCACCGCGGGCTTCCTCGGGATGATGTACTACTTCATCCCCAAGCAGGCCGAGCGCCCGATCTACTCGTACCGCCTGTCGATCGTGCACTTCTGGGCGCTGATCTTCACCTACATGTGGGCCGGCCCGCACCACCTGCACTACACGGCGCTGCCCGACTGGGCGCAGAGCGTCGGCATGATCTTCTCGCTGATCCTGCTGGCGCCGTCGTGGGGCGGCATGATCAACGGCATCATGACCCTGTCGGGCGCCTGGCACAAGCTGCGCGACGACCCGATCCTGAAGTTCCTCGTGGTGTCGCTGTCGTTCTACGGCATGTCGACCTTCGAGGGCCCGATGATGTCGATCAAGACCGTCAACGCCCTGTCGCACTACACCGACTGGACCATCGGCCACGTGCACTCGGGCGCGCTCGGCTGGGTCGGCTTCATCACCATGGGTTCGCTGTACTACCTGCTGCCGCGCCTGTTCAACCGCACGCAGATGTACAGCGTGCGCGCCATCGAGGTCCACTTCTGGGTCGCGACGATCGGCGTGGTGCTGTACATCGCCGCGATGTGGATCGCCGGCGTCACCCAGGGCCTGATGTGGCGCGCCACCAACGCCGACGGCACCCTCACCTACGCGTTCATCGAGTCGGTCAAGGCCACCTACCCCTACTACTACATCCGCGTGCTCGGCGGCCTGCTGTACCTGGCCGGGATGCTGATCATGCTGTGGAACTGCGTCATGACGATGCGCGCGGGCTCGCCGGTCGATGCCGAAGTGCCGCGCAGCGCGGTCGCCGCGGCCTGACCGCGCGCCGGAGATCGCAACGATGAAACTCTCCCACACCCTGATCGAGAAAAACCTGCCGCTGCTGTTCGTGCTGATCGTCGTCGCGATCAGCTTCGGCGGCCTGGTCGAGATCGTGCCGCTGTTCTTCCAGAAATCCACCACCGAGGCGGTAGCCGGCTGGAAGCCGTACGGCGCGCTCCAGTTGGCCGGGCGCGACATCTACATCCGCGAGGGCTGTTCGAACTGTCACTCGCAGATGATCCGGCCGTTCCGCGCCGAGACCGAACGCTACGGCCACTACTCGGTGGCCGGCGAGTTCGTCTACGACCGCCCGTTCCTGTGGGGCAGCAAGCGCACCGGGCCCGATCTGGCCCGGGTCGGCGGCCGCTATACCGACGAATGGCATCGCGTGCACCTGATGAACCCGCGCGACCTCGCCCCCGAATCGAACATGCCGGGCTACCCGTGGCTGGCGAAGGGCATGGCCGACGACGGCACGATCCAGCGCAGGATGCAGGTGCTGCGCACCCTCGGCCACCCCTACACCGACGAGGAGATCGCCCAGGCGCCCGAGGCGCTGAAGGACCGCACCGAGATGGACGCGCTGATCGCCTACCTGCAGGTGCTCGGCACCTCGATCAAGAGCACGGCGCGCTGAGCCGCACGGGGACGCGCGATGGACATCAACATAGTGCGCGGAATCCTGGCGGTGGTGTGCCTGGTGTCGTTCCTCGGCATCGTCGCGTGGGCCTGGAGCAGGCACCAGAAGGCGCGCTTCGACGAGGCTGCCAACCTGCCCTTCGCCGAAAAAGACTGAGCAACGGAGCATTCCGACATGGCCGACTTCACCAGCTCGGGCTGGAGCCTCTACATCTCGATCATCACGCTGCTCTCGATCGCCTTCTGCGTCTGGCTGGCCCTGGTGCTCGCGAAGGGCCGCGCGCCGGGCGCGCAGGTCGGCACCACCGGGCACCAGTGGGACGAGACGCTCGAGGAGTTCAACAACCCGCTGCCGCGCTGGTGGCTGTGGCTGTTCCTCATCACCTGCGCATTCGCGCTGCTGTATCTCGTGCTCTACCCCGGCCTGGGCACCTTCCAGGGCGTGCTCGGCTGGAGCCAGAAGGGCCAGTACGAACGCGAGGTGGCGCGCGTCGACGAAGTGGTCGAGCCGCTGTTCGCCAAGTACCTCGCGCAGGACATCCCGGCCGTCGCGGCCGACCCGCAGGCGCGCGAGATCGGCGAACGCATGTACCTCACCTACTGCGTGCAGTGCCACGGCTCGAACGCGCGCGGCAGCCGAGGCTTCCCCAACCTCACCGACCGCGACTGGCTGTGGGGCGGCGATCCGGCCGCCATCGTGACCACCATCACCGAGGGGCGTACCGGCGCGATGCCGCCGATGGGTGCTGCGGTGGGCTCGCCCGAAGACGTGCAGAACCTCGCCAACTACGTCGCCTCGCTCTCCGGCGGCGGCCACGACGCGGCGCGCGCCGCGCTCGGCAAGCCCAAGTTCACCGATGCGGGCTGCATCGCCTGCCACGGCGCCGACGGCAAGGGCAACCCGGCGCTCGGGGCACCCAACCTGACCGACAAGACCTGGCTGTACGGCGGCAGCATCGCCACCATCGGCGAGACCATCGACAAGGGCCGCACCAACCAGATGCCGGCATTCGGCCAGATGCTCGGCAAGGGCAAGATCCACCTGCTGGCCGCCTATGTCTGGGGCCTGTCCAACGTCACGGATCGGCAGGAAGGCGGCGGACGTTGACCGCACCGCAGGTTCCGGCGCGGGGAGGCCCGGCCGGCGAGGTCGAGGCAGCCCTCTACGAGGTACGGCGCAAGATCTACCCGCGCGCCGTGCACGGCTGGTTCGCGCGCTGGCGCTGGGCGCTGGTCTGGTTCACGCAGGCGATCTTCTACGGCCTGCCCTGGCTGAGCTGGGGCAGCCGCCCGGCCGTGCTGTTCGATCTCGAGGCGCGCCGGTTCTACCTGTTCGGCATCGTGCTGTACCCGCAGGACTTCATCTACCTGACGGGGCTGCTGGTGATCTCGGCGCTCGCGCTGTTCCTGTTCACCGCGGTGGCCGGCCGCCTGTGGTGCGGCTACGCCTGCCCGCAGACGGTGTACACCGAGATCTTCATGTGGATCGAGCACCGCATCGAGGGCGACCGCACGGCCCGCATGAAGCTCGACCGCAGCCCGATGAGCGCGCGCAAGCTGGCCCTCAAGGGCACCAAGCACCTGCTGTGGATCCTGGTCGCGCTGTGGACCGGGATCACCTTCGTGGGCTACTTCACGCCCATCCGCGAGCTGCTCGGCGCGCTGCTCACGCTGTCCACCGGCCCGTGGCAGACGTTCTGGGTGCTGTTCTACGGCTTCGCCACCTGGGGCAACGCCGGCTTCCTGCGCGAGCAGGTCTGCAAGTACATGTGCCCCTATGCGCGCTTCCAGGGCGTGATGTTCGACAAGGACACCCTGGTCATCACCTATGACCGCGAGCGCGGCGAGCCGCGCGGCCCGCGCTCGCGCAAGGCCGACCCGCGCGGCGCCGGGCTCGGCGACTGCGTGGACTGCAACATCTGCGTGCACGTGTGCCCGACCGGCATCGACATCCGCGACGGCCTGCAGTACGAGTGCATCGGCTGCGCGGCCTGCATCGACGGCTGCAACCAGGTCATGGACCGCATGGGCTATCCGCACGGCCTGATCCGCTACACCACCGAGAATGCCCTGGAACGCAAGCTCGAGCCTGCCGCGATCGTGCGGCGCGTGCTGCGGCCGCGCGTGCTGGTGTACTCGGCGGTGCTGCTGGCGGCCACGCTGGCGCTGTTCGGCCATCTCGCGCTGCGCGCGCCGCTGAAGCTCGACGTGATCCGCGACCGCGCGCTCGGGCGCGAGGTCGAGGACGGCCGGATCGAGAACGGCTATCAGCTGCAGATCATCAACTCCGCGGAGCGCACGCGCCGCTTCCGCGTCACGGTCTCGGGCATCGACACCATCTTCGTCGCCGGCGGCTCGGAGTTCGAGGTCGGCCCGGCAGGCGTGCGCATGGTGCCGCTGCCGGTGCGCGTCGAAGCGGGCCACGGCGAGCCGGGCAGCAACCGGATCGCCTTCCATGTGCACGCCGAGGACGACCCATCGGTGTCGGCCGAGGCACACTCCACCTTCTTCGTTCCGCGATGAACCGGATGGGCGCAACGACCGTGCAACCGCACACCCCCTGGTATCGCCACCGCTGGCCCTGGCTGCTCGCCATCGCGCCGGCAGTGGCCCTGGTCGGCGGCCTCGTCACCTTCTGGCTCGCCTTCACCACCAGCGACCCGATGGTGGTCGACGACTACTACCGCGAAGGGCGGGCGATCAACCAGCAGCTGGCGCGCGATCGCCAGGCCGCGGCGCTCGGCCTGCACGCGACGGTCTCGCTGCGCGCCGGCGCAGCGGGCGCCGCGCAGGTCGAGGTCACGCTCTCGGCCGAGCGCGGCAGCGGCTGGCCCGAGCACCTCGACCTGCGCATCGTGCACGCCACGCGCTCGGATCTCGACGCCGAGTACGTCCTGCGCAGCGCCGGCGGAGGGCGCTATCGCGGCACCGGCACGCTGCCTCCGGCAGGGCGCTGGCTGGTCCAGCTCGAGGATCCGGGGCGCACCTGGCGCCTGGTCGATCCGCTCGTCACGCGCTTCGACGCGCCGATCGAGCTGCGGGCCCCGGCGCCATGACGACCGCATCCGGACAGCAGGAAGGGACGATGCCGGGAGCACCGCGACCGCCCGGCCGGCACAGGGTCGGCCGCTTCATGATGCAGGTGCTGTGGCCGGCCTTCCTGATGGCCGTCGTCGCGGAGGGGATCTTCTTCTCGCTGATCGATCCGCGCGAGCTGGGCATCGTCGGCGCCCGCCTCGCCGACAGCCGCGAAGCCGCCTACACCCTCGGCTTCTTCGTGTTCTGGCTGCTGTTCGCCTGCGCCAGCGGCATCACCTACGTGCTGAGCCACGGCATCGGCGATCCGCCCGATGCCGGGCGCGACGAAGAAAGCTGAGCGCGCCGCGCCGTCCTCCGCGATCAGGGCTCGTCCAAGCTGCGATCGCCACGCCCGAGCCGGAGACGTAATGCGGGACATGGCGAAACGAAAGACGTTTTCAGGTATTTTAGGCGCCCCGGCCGGACCATTCCGGCCCCTGTGGAGAGTCGTTCATGACCGTGCCCTTCAAGGAGCGCTACTTCGAAGACTATCGACCGGGGGAGGTCGTCGAGTTCGGGGACTATCTCGTCACGGAGGAGGAGATCATCGACTTCGCCCGCCGCTACGATCCCCAGCCGTTCCACCTCGACAAGCGGGCCGCGGCCGAGTCGATCTATGGCGGCCTGATCGCCAGCGGCTGGATGACCGGCAGCATCATGATGCGGCTGCTGGTCGATCACTTCGTGTCGCCGGTCTCGAGCATGGGCTCGCCCGGCGTCGACGAGATGCGCTGGCTCACGCCGGTGCGCCCGGGCGACCGGCTGCGCGTGCGCCTCACCGTCATCGACACCAAACGCTCGCAGAGCAAGCCCGATCGCGGCATCATCCAGGTGCAGCAGGAGATGATCAACCAGGACGGCGATACGGTGATGAGCATCCGCGGCCTGAGCCTGTCGAAGTGCCGCACCCCGCCGCCGTCTTCTTGACGCCCGAACTTTCGCTCACATAGACTCCACGATCGCCAGCCGGCCCGTCGATCGGCTGCCTGGTGCCCCGTCGCACCTCCCTACTCCCCGGAGCATATCGATGTCGAGATTCGCGATCGCGGCCGTCCTTGCCGCGGCGCTGGCCGCGCCCGCCGCATCGGCCCAGGAAACCACCCTCAAGGTGGTCAGCGCCTTCTCCGAGAACAGCATCTACGTCAAGCGCCTCGAGACCTGGATGCAGAAGGTCAACGCCGACGGCAAGGGCGTGCTCCAGCTCAACTTCATCGGCGGGCCGCGAGCGGTGCCCACCTTCGAGGTCGGCAACGCGGTCAAGACCGGCGTGGTCGACATCGCGCTCACCACCGGGGCCTTCTACACCAACCTCATGCCCGAGGCCGATGCGCTCAAGCTCGCGCAGTCGACCATCGCCGAGCAGCGCCGCAACGGCGCCTTCGAGGTGATCAACAAGATCTGGAACGAGAGGGCCAACATGTACTATCTCGGCCGGCCGGTCGAGGGGCAGACCTTCCACCTCTATCTCAACAAGAAGATCGACAAGCCCGACCTGAGCGGCCTGAAGATCCGGGTCACGCCGGTGTACCGCGACTTCTTCCAGGCGCTCGGGGCGCAGGTCGTCACCACGGCGCCGGGCGAGGTCTACACCGCGCTCGAGCGCGGCGTGGTCGACGGCTACGGCTGGCCGATCGGCGGCATCTTCGACCTCGGCTGGCAGGAGAAGACGAAGTACCGCGTCGATCCGGGCTTCTACAACGTCGAGGTGTCGCTGGTGATGAACCTCGACGCCTGGAAGCGGCTCACGCCGGCGCAGCGCGATTTCCTGACCAAGGAAGTGCTGGCGTTCGAGGCGCAGAACGGCTTCTGGAAGGGCGACAACGAGGCCGAGGCCAAGCGGCAGGCGCAGGCCGGCGTCCAGACCATCACCTTCGATGCCGCCACCTCCAAACGCTACCTCGACACCGCCTACGAGGCCGGCTGGAAGGCCATCCTCAAGGCCAGCCCCGACAACGGCGCCAAGCTCAGGGAGGCGCTGTCCAGGAAGTAGCGGTCGGCCCCGATGCAACGGCTTTCCGCCGCCTACGACCGGCTGCTCGCCGGGCTGGCGCTGCTCGCGAGCCTGCTGCTCGGGGCGATGATGCTGATCATCTGCGCCGATGTCCTGCTGCGCAACGTCGCGCTGATCCCGGGCATGCGCGGCATCGAGTGGTCCAACGAGGTCTCGGAGGCGCTGCTCTACCTGATCACGCTGCTGGCCGCGCCCTGGCTGCTGCGCCAGGGACAGCACATCCGCGTCGACCTCCTGCTGCGCGCCCTGCCGCGGCGGGTGGCGTGGCAGGGCGAGATCGTCGCCGACGTGCTGGCCTTCGGCTGCTGCGTGGCGCTCGTATGGTACGGCGCGCGGGCGACCTGGGCGAGCTACGCCGCCGGATCGACCACCATCAAGACGCTGATCACGCCCGAATGGTGGTCGCTCGTGCCGCTGCCGCTGGCCTTTGCGCTGCTGGCCGTCGAGGTGGTGTTCCGCATGCAGCGCCTGCTCACCGGCGAACGCGCCCCGCGCGACGACGCCGTCTCCGCTTCTTAGGCAGACTCCCGACATGGCCTGGCAGACGGCGGCGTGGTTGCTGCTCGGCGGTTCGACCGTCCTGCTGTTCCTCGGCCTGCCGGTCGCCTTCTCGTTCCTGGTGATCAACCTCGTCGGCGCCTGGCTGTTCCTCGGCGGCGAATCGGGCATGATCCAGCTCGCGCGCAACAGCGTCGCCTCGGTGCAGAGCTTCGCGCTGACGCCGATCCCGCTGTTCGTGCTGATGGGCGAGATCCTGTTCCACACCGGCATCGCGGTGAAGGTGATCGACGGCATCGAGCGGCTGATCCGCCAGGTGCCCGGCCGGCTCGCCGTGGTGGCGGTGGTCGCGGGCACGGTGTTCTCGGCCATCTCGGGCTCCACCATCGCGACGACCGCCATGCTGGGCAGCCTGATGCTGCCGATGATGCTGGCGCGCGGCTACCACCCGACCATGGCGACCGGCCCCATCATGGCCATCGGCGCGGTCGACATGCTGATCCCGCCCTCGGCGCTGACGGTGCTGCTGGGCAGCCTGTCGGGCATCTCGATCTCCAAGCTGCTGATCGGCGGCATCGTGCCGGGCCTGCTGCTGTCGGTGGCCTTCATCGCCTACATCGTCATCCGGGTGGGGATGAACCCCTCGCTCGCGCCCAAGGCGCAGTTCACCGTGCACCGCGGCTGGGAGCATTGGCGGCCCTTCGTGCAGTACGTGATCCCGCTGGTGTCGATCTTCGCCGTCGTCGTCGCCTCCCTCACCGCCGGCTGGGCGACGCCGACCGAATCGGCCGCCATCGGGGCGCTGGCCACCATCCTGCTGGCCCTGGCCTACCGCGCGCTGACGGTGACCAACCTGCTCCAGGCGCTGCGCGGCACCGTCGGCATCTCCGGGATGATCCTCTTCATCATCGTCGGGGCGACCACCTTCGCCCAGATCCTCTCGTTCTCGGGCGCCAGCAACGGGCTGGTGCAGATCATCACCGGGCACGGCCTGTCCACCGCCGCGGTGGTGGTGGCGATGATGCTGGTGCTCATCTTCCTCGGCCTGTTCGTCGATCAGGTCAGCATGATGATGATCACGCTGCCGATCTTCATGCCGGTGGTGCAGCGCCTGGGCATCGACCCGGTCTGGTTCGGCGTGATGTACCTCATCTGCATGCAGCTCGGCCTGCTGCTGCCGCCGCACGGCATGCTGCTGATGACCATGAAGGGCGTGGCCCCGCCGCCGGTGACCATGGCCCACATCTTCCAGGCGGTGATCCCCTATGTGGCGATGAGCCTGCTGGTGCTGGTGCTGGTGTTCCTGTGGCCGGCGGTCGCGGTATGGCTGCCGACCCTGCTCGGCTGAGAACGAACGCGAAACCGTATCAGCGCGGCAGGTCGGTCGCGCCCATCAGGTACTGGTCGATCTCGCGCGCGCACTGGCGGCCTTCACGGATGGCCCACACCACCAGCGACTGGCCGCGGCGCATGTCGCCGGCGGCGAACACCTTCTCCACGCTGGTGCGATAGCAGCCGTCGCCGTCGGTCGTGGCGCGGGCGTTGCCGCGCGCGTCCCTGGCCACGCCGAACGCCTCGAGCACTGCCGTGCTCGGGGAGACGAAGCCCATCGCGAACAGCACCAGCTCGGCCGGCAGCTCGAACTCCGAGCCCGGCACCTCGCTCATCTGCATGCGCCCGGATTCGTCCCGCGTCCACTCGACGCGCGTCGCCGCCAGCGCCCTCACCCTGCCCTGCGCATCGCCGACGAAGGCCTTGGTGGTGACCGCCCAGTCGCGCCCGCAGCCCTCCTCGTGCGAGGAGGAGGTGCGCAGCTTGTAGGGCCAGTACGGCCAGGTGAGCGCCTTGTTCTCGCGCGCCGGGGGCTGCGGCATCAGCTCGAACTGGGTGACCGACTTCGCGCCCTGCCGGTTGCTGGTGCCGACGCAGTCCGAGCCGGTGTCGCCGCCGCCGATCACGATCACGTGCTTGCCGGTGGCGAGGATCTGCTCCGGGACCCGGTCGCCGGCGACGATGCGGTTCTGCTGCGGCAGGAACTCCATGGCGAAGTGCACGCCCGCCAGCTCGCGGCCCGGCACCGGCAGGTCGCGCGGCTGCTCGGCGCCGCCGGTGAGCGCGACCGCATCGAACTGCGCCAGCAGTTGCTCGGGCGACACGATCTCGGCGGCCAGGTTGAGGATGCCCTCGAGCGCGCCTGCGCGCCCCACCATCATGCCGGTGCGGAAGCGCACGCCCTCGGCCTGCATCTGCTCGACGCGCCGGTCGATGTGGTGCTTCTCCAGCTTGAAGTCGGGGATGCCGTAGCGCAGCAGGCCGCCGATCCGGTCGTTCTTCTCGAACACCGTGACCTCGTGGCCGGCACGCGCCAGCTGCTGCGCGCAGGCCAGCCCGGCCGGGCCGGAGCCGACCACCGCCACCGTCCTGCCGGTCTTGCGCGTGGCCGGCTGCGGCAGCACCCAGCCCATCTCCCAGCCCTTGTCGATGATGGCGTGCTCGATCGACTTGATGCCCACCGGGTCGTTGTTGATGTTCAGCGTGCAGGCCGCCTCGCAGGGCGCAGGGCAGATGCGGCCGGTGAACTCGGGGAAGTTGTTGGTCGAGTGCAGGGTCTCGAGCGCACGCTTCCAGTCGCCGCGGTAGACCAGGTCGTTCCAGTCGGGAATGATGTTGTTGACCGGGCAGCCGCTCTGGCAGAACGGCGTGCCGCAGTCCATGCAGCGCGCACCCTGCACCGCCGCGTCCTGGTCGGACAGGCGCGAGACGAATTCGCGGTAATGGCGCACGCGCGCCTTGGCGTCTTCGGCCGCCTCGTGCAGGCGCTGGAACTCGAGGAACCCGGTGATCTTTCCCATGTCGCTGAATCTTCGCTAAGCGCCGCCCCAGGCGGCCCGCCGCGCGCCATCGGGCCGACCCGATGGCGACGCGCTCACGCCGCCGTCTTCTGCTGCTTCGGCTGGCCCTGCTCCTGCCCGTGGATCTGCCCCAGCGCCCGCTTGTACTCGTGCGGGAACACCTTGACGAACAGCGCACGACGCCGGTCCCAGTGATCGAGGACGGCGCGCGCCTTCTCGCTGCCGGTGTACCTGAAGTGCTTCTCGATGAGGTTCTTGAGGATGATCTCGTCGCATTCGCCGTGATGCCACAGCGCGGGATCGACCTGCACCAGCTGCTCGGCCGTCGACAGCACCCGCTCCAGCCCGACCATGGCGGCGTTGCAGCGCGCCTGGAAGGTGTCGTCGGGGTCGTAGACGTAGGCGATGCCGCCCGACATGCCGGCGGCGAAGTTGCGCCCGGTGCCGCCGAGCACCACCACGGTGCCGCCGGTCATGTACTCGCAGCCGTGGTCGCCGGTTCCCTCGACGACGGCCGAGGCGCCCGAGTTGCGCACGCAGAAGCGCTCGCCCGCCACGCCCGAGAAGTAGGCCTCGCCCTCGATCGCGCCGTACATCACCGTGTTGCCGACGATGATGTTCTCGTCGGCCTTGCCGCGGAAGTCGTTGGTCGGGCGCACCACGATGCGTCCGCCCGAGAGGCCCTTGCCGACGTAGTCGTTGCCTTCGCCGACCAGGTCGAGCGTGATGCCCCGGGCGAGGAAGGCTCCGAAGCTCTGCCCGGCCGTGCCGTTGAGCTGCACGTGGATGGTGTCCTCGGGCAGCCCTTCGTGGCCGAAGCGCCGCGCCACTTCGCCCGAGAGCATGGTGGCGACGGTGCGGTTGACGTTGCGCACGGGCAGGATGAACGAGACCTTCTCCTGACGCTCGAGCGCCGGCCTGGCGAGCTCGATCAGCTTGTGGTCCAGCGCGTGCGCCAGGCCGTGGTCCTGGGCCTCGACGCAATGCCGCGGCGCGTCGGCCGGCACCGCCGGCTGATGGAAGATGCGCGAGAAGTCGAGCCCGCGGGCCTTCCAGTGCTCGATGCCCTTGCGGGTGTCGAGCAGGTCGGCGCGGCCGATCAGGTCGTCGAAGCGCCGGATGCCCAGGCGCGCCATCAGCTCGCGCACCTCCTCGGCGACGAAGAAGAAGTAGTTGACGACGTGCTCGGGCTTGCCCGCGAACCTGCGCCGCAGCACCGGGTCCTGCGTGGCCACGCCCACCGGGCAGGTGTTCAGGTGGCACTTGCGCATCATGATGCAGCCCTCGACGACCAGCGGCGCGGTCGCGAAGCCGAACTCGTCGGCCCCCAGCAGCGCACCGATGGTGACGTCGCGGCCGGTCTTCATCTGCCCGTCGGCCTGCACCACGATGCGCCCGCGCAGCCCGTTGAGCACCAGCGTCTGCTGGGTCTCGGCCAGGCCCAGCTCCCAGGGCGTGCCGGCGTGCTTGATCGAGGACCAGGGCGAGGCGCCGGTGCCGCCGTCGTGCCCGGCGATCACCACGTGATCGGCCTTGGCCTTGCTCACGCCCGCGGCCACCGTGCCCACGCCGACCTCGGAGACCAGCTTCACCGACACCGAGGCGCGCGGGTTGGCGTTCTTCAGGTCGTGGATCAGCTGCGCCAGGTCCTCGATCGAGTAGATGTCGTGATGCGGCGGCGGCGAGATCAGCCCCACGCCGGGCACCGAGTAGCGCAGCATGCCGATGTAGTCGGACACCTTGTGCCCGGGCAGCTGGCCGCCCTCGCCCGGCTTGGCACCCTGCGCCATCTTGATCTGCAGCTGGTCGGCGCTGGAGAGATACTCGGCGGTGACCCCGAAGCGCCCCGAGGCCACCTGCTTGATGCGCGAGCGCAGCGAATCGCCCTCCCGCAGGACGGTGTCGGACTCGATGCGCTCGGCGCCGATCACGGTGCCGATGGTGTCGCCGTCGCGGACCACCGGCTGGCCGGCACGCATCTCGGCGCGGTAGCGCAGCGCGTCCTCGCCGCCTTCGCCGGTGTTGGACTTGCCGCCGATGCGGTTCATCGCGATCGCCAGCGTGGTGTGCGCCTCGGTGGAGATCGAGCCGAGCGACATGGCTCCGGTGGCGAAGCGCTTGACGATCTCCACGGCCGGCTCGACCTCCTCGATCGGCACCGGCGTGCAGGCGTCGAAGCGCAGCTCGAACAGGCCGCGCAGCGTCATGTGGCGCCGGCTCTGGTCGTTGATCAGCTGCGCGTATTCCTTGTAGGTGGTGTAGTTGTTCGCCCGCGTGGAGTGCTGCAGCTTGGCGATGGATTCCGGCGTCCACATGTGCTCGTCGCCGCGCACCCGCCAAGCGTACTCGCCACCCGGATCGAGGAAGCCCTCCAGTGTGGCATCCTGGCCGAACGCGGCGCGGTGCAGGCGGATCGCCTCCTCGGCGACCTCGAAGATGCCGATCCCGCCCACGTTGCTCGGGGTGCCGGTGAAGTACTTGTCGACCATCGGCCTGGCCAGCCCGATCGCCTCGAAGATCTGCGCCCCGCAGTAGCTCATGTAGGTGGAGATGCCCATCTTGGACATCACCTTCATCAGCCCCTTGCCGACGGCCTTGATGTAGTTCTTGACCGCCTTGTCGGGGCCGATGCCGCCGGGCGCCCCGCGATGCAGCTCGACCAGCGTCTCCATCGCCAGGTAGGGGTGGATCGCCTCGGCGCCGTAGCCCGCCAGCAGCGCGAAGTGGTGCACCTCGCGCGCCGAGCCGGTCTCGACCACCAGCCCGGTGCTGGTGCGCAGGCCGCGGTTGATCAGGTGCTGGTGGATCGCGCTGGTGGCCAGCAGCGCCGGGATCGCGACGCGCTCGCGCGAGACGCGCCGGTCGGATACGATCAGGATGTTGTAGCCCGAACGCACCGCGTCCTCGGCCTCGGCGGCCAGCGAGGCCAGGCGCGCCTCGATGCCTTCCTTGCCCCAGGCCACCGGATAGCAGATGTCGAGCTCGTACGACTTGAACTTGCTGCCCGTGAACGCGTCGATGTCGCGGATCTGCGCGATGTCGTCGAAGTCGAGCAGCGGCTGCGTGACCTCGAGGCGCATCTGCGGGTTGATGTTGTTCAGGTCGAGCAGGTTGGGCCGCGGTCCGATGAACGACACCAGCGACATCACCAGCTGCTCGCGGATCGGGTCGATCGGCGGGTTGGTGACCTGCGCGAACAGCTGCTTGAAGTAGTTGTAGAGCGGCTTGTTGCGGTCGGAGAGCACCGCCAGCGGGGAGTCGTTGCCCATCGAGCCGATCGCCTCCTCGCCGGCGCTCGCCATCGGCAGCAGGATGAACTTCAGGTCTTCCTGCGTGTAGCCGAACACCTGCTGGCGATCGAGCAGGGGCGTGGCCGAAGCCGGAGCGCCGGCCCCGGTGTCGGGCTGGCCCGGCCCGGGCGTGAGCTCGTCGAGCTTGATGCGGATGGCCTCGATCCACTCGCGGTAGGGCTTGCTGTTGGCGAGCTGGGTCTTGAGCTCGGCATCGTCGACGATGCGGCCCTGCTCGAGGTCGATGAGGAACATCTTGCCCGGCTGCAGCCGCCATTTCTTGACGATGCGGCTCTCGGCGATGGGCAGCACGCCGGCCTCCGAGGCCATGATCACCATGTCGTCGTCGGTGATGCAGTAGCGCGCCGGGCGCAGGCCGTTGCGATCGAGCGTGGCGCCGATCTGGCGGCCGTCGGTGAAGGCGATCGCCGCCGGCCCGTCCCAGGGCTCCATCATCGAGGCGTGGAACTCGTAGAAGGCGCGCCGCTTGGGATCCATCAGCGCGTGCTGCTCCCACGCCTCCGGGATCATCATCATCATGGCATGCGCGATCGGGTAGCCGGCCATCACCAGCAGCTCGAGGCAGTTGTCGAACGTGGCGGTGTCGGACTGCCCGGCGTAGACGATGGGGTAGAGCTTCTTCAGGTCGTCGCCGAGCACCGGCGAGCGCATCACGCCCTCGCGCGCGCGCAGCCAGTTGTAGTTGCCCTTGACGGTGTTGATCTCGCCGTTGTGCGCGATGAGCCGGTAGGGGTGCGCCAGCGGCCACTCGGGGAAGGTGTTGGTCGAGAAGCGCTGGTGCACCAGCGCCAGCGCCGACACCACGCGCGGATCGCGCAGGTCGCGGTAGTACTGCCCGACCTGCCCGCACAGCAGCAGGCCCTTGTAGACGATGGTGCGCGCCGACATCGACGGCACGAAGTACTCCCGGCCGTGCTTGAGGCCGAGCTGCTGGATGGCGTGGCTGGCGGTCTTGCGGATGACGTAGAGCTTGCGCTCGAGCGCGTCGGTGACCATCACGTCGGGGCCGCGGCCGATGAACACCTGGCGGATGACCGGCTCCTTGGCCTTCACCGTGGGCGACATCGGCATGTCGTGGTCCACCGGCACGTCGCGCCAGCCGAGCAGCACCTGGCCCTCGGCGCGCACGGCGCGTGCCAGCTCCTGCTCGCAGGCCAGCCGCGAGGCGTGCTCCTTGGGCAGGAACACCATGCCCACGCCGTACTCGCCGGCCGGCGGCAGGGTGACGCCCTGCTGCGCCATCTCCTCGCGCAGGAACTGGTCGGGCATCTGGATCAGGATGCCCGCGCCGTCGCCCATGAGGGGATCGGCGCCGACCGCGCCGCGGTGGTCGAGGTTGCACAGGATCTGCAGCCCCTGCTCGATGATGCGGTGGCTCTTCCTGCCCTGGATGTGCGCGACGAAACCCACGCCGCAGGCGTCGTGCTCGTTGGCCGGGTCGTAGAGCCCCTGCCCGTCGGGGCGTCCCGCGGCGCGGCCGAGGTCGAGCGGTGTCGACGACGAGAACGAATCATCCATGATGCGAACTCCAGAATTCTCCGCCCGGCGTACGCCGGGCACGGTGCCGCACGGGCCTGCCCTGGCGCATCGGGCCGGGCCCCGAAAACGATAAAAACGATATTAAGTCAGCGCTTGCTGACGCGCAGAACGGCTTCCGGAAACGGTTTGCCGCAATGCAGCGCGAAAATTGCGAACGAACTTATCAGTATACTCCGCGCGCCCGCCAAATTGAAGGACGGGCATCGCGCGATCAGGGATGGTCCGGCAGGCCCGGCCCGAAGGCGGTCTCGCCGGTCAGGCGGGCGTACTCGCGCAGCGCGAAGCGATCGGTCATGCCCGCGATGTAGTCGGCCACCGCGCGCAGGCCCAGCGCCTCGACGCGCCCGCGATGCTCCTCGGGCAACAGGGACGGGTCGGCGGCGTAGGCCTCGAAGAGCCGCCGCATCACGGCGCGGGCGCGCGCCATCACCTCGTCGACGCGGGGGTGGCGGTAGAGCGCCACGTGCAGGAAACCCTTGAGCTGCGTGGCGCGCTCGCGCATCGGCGCCGAGAAGGCGGCCAGCGGCGCGGCCGCGCGCACGTCGTCGATCGAGCGCGGACCCGCCGCCGCGATGCGCCGGCGGGTCTCGCCGATCAGGTCGGTCACGAGGTCGTTGATCATGCGCCGGATGGTCTCGTGCACCAGGCGCCGGCCGGCGATGCCGGGATACGCCCGCTCGACCTCGCGGCGGTGGCCGGCGAAGAGATCGATGTCGTCGAGCTGCTCGAGCCGGATCAGCCCCGAGCGCAGGCCGTCGTCGACGTCGTGGTTGTTGTAGGCGATCTCGTCGGCGAGGTTGGCCACCTGGGCCTCCAGCGAGGGCTGGCGCCGCTCGAGGAAGCGGGCGCCGAGCTCGCCCAGGCCTGCCGCGCTCTCGCGCGAGCAGTGCTTGAGGATGCCTTCGCGCGTCTCGAAGCACAGGTTCAGGCCGTCGAACCCGCCGTAGCATTGCTCCAGCTCGTCGACCACGCGCAGCGACTGCAGGTTGTGCTCGAAGCCGCCGTGCGTGCGCATGCAGGCATCGAGCGCATCCTGGCCGGCATGGCCGAACGGGGTGTGGCCGAGGTCGTGCGCCAGCGCGATGGCCTCGACGAGGTCTTCGCACAGGCCGAGGCCGCGCCCGATCGAGCGGGCGATCTGCGCCACCTCGATCGAGTGGGTGAGCCGGGTGCGGAACAGGTCGCCTTCGTGATTGACGAAGACCTGCGTCTTGTATTCGAGCCGGCGAAACGCGGTGCAGTGGACGATGCGGTCGCGGTCGCGCTGGAATTCACTGCGCGGGGTCGGCGGCGGCTCGCGATGGCGGCGCCCGCGGCTGGCCAGCGGGTCGGCCGCCCACGGCGCGAGCGCCGAGGCAGCGCGAGACGGCGGCGTCGACGAGGCCACCGCGCCGCGGCCTTCTCAGCCTGTGCAGGCCGCCAGCGTCGCGCGCAGCGCCGCGTCGGGCACGCGGCGCTGCGACGCCTGGCCCAGGCGCTCGAGCACGACGAAGGTGGGCAGGCCCTGCTGCGCCTTCTTGTCGACGCTCATCAGCTCGAGGTAGCGCTCGGCCGGCCAGGCCGGCCCGCGCACCGGCAGGCGCGCGGCGGCGATCGTCCCGCGCAGGCGCTCCACCACCGCCGCCTCGATCAGGCCGATGCGCTGCGACAGGTCGGCCGCCATCACCATGCCGGCGCCGACCGCCTCGCCGTGCAGCCACTGGCCGTAGCCCATGCCGGTCTCGATGGCGTGGCCGAAGGTGTGGCCGAAGTTCAGCGTCGCGCGCACCCCGGTCTCGCGCTCGTCGGCGGCGACCACCGCGGCCTTGATCTCGCACGAGCGCAGCACCGCCGCGATCAGCGCCACCGGCTCGCAGCTCAGCAGCGCATCGAGGTCGCGCTCGAGCCGTTCGAGGTAGGCGGGGTCGGCGATCGCGCCGTGCTTGATCATCTCGGCCAGGCCGGCCGAGAGCTCGCGAGGGGGAAGCGTACGCAGCGTCTCGACGTCGGCGAGCACCAGCCGCGGCTGGTGGAACGCGCCGATCATGTTCTTGCCGAGGCGATGGTTGATCGCGGTCTTGCCCCCCACCGACGAATCGACCTGCGCGAGCAGGGTGGTGGGCACCTGCACGAAGTCGACGCCGCGCTGGTAGAGCGCCGCGGCGCAGCCGGTGAGGTCGCCGATGACCCCGCCGCCCAGCGCCACCAGCAGGCAGCGGCGGTCGAAGCGGTGCTCGAGCAGCTGCGTGAACACCCGGTCGAGCGATTCGTAGTTCTTGTACTGCTCGCCGTCGGGCAGCCGGATCGACAGCCGCGACGCCGCTCCCGCCAGCGCCGCGGCCAGCCGCGGCTCGTAGAGATCGCCGACCGTGTCGTTGCTGACCACCGCCACCTGGCGGCCGGCGGCCAGACGCGCCAGCGCCTCCGAGCCGGCCAGGATGCCGGCGCCGATCAGGATCGGGTAGCTGCGATCGCCCAGCGACACGCGCAGTTCGCACACGGACATCGGGTCGGGCCCGGGCGCCGTTCAGGGCGCCCTGAATTCGTCGGGAAGACGCTCGATTATATCGGCGACGAGCTGCTCCACCGGCTGGCGCTCGCTGACCTGCGTCAGGTGCGCCACCTCGCGATACAGCGGCTCGCGCTGCGCCAGCAGCTCGGCCAGCCGGGCGCGCGGATCGTCGGTCTGCAGCAGCGGGCGGGTGCGGTCGCGCCGCAGCCGGTGCCAGAGCTCGGTTGCCGACGCCTGCAGGTAGACGACCAGCCCGCGCTCGTGCAGCAGGCGGCGGTTGGCCGCGCCGGTCACCGCCCCGCCGCCGGTGGCCAGCACGATGGCCGGCAGCCGGGTCAGCTCGTCGAGGACCGCCGCCTCGCGGCGGCGGAAGCCTTCCTCGCCCTCGAGCTCGAAGATGGTGGTGATGGAAACGCCGCAGCGCTCCTCGATCACCTTGTCGGCATCGACGAAGCGCCGCCCCAGCCGCGCCGCCAGGCGGCGCCCGACGGTGGACTTGCCCGAACCCATCATGCCCACCAGCACGATGGGGCGGCCCGGCGGGTCCGCCCCTTTCGTGTCCGGGCTCGCCGCCGGCCCGGTCATCGTCGCGCGCGCCGCACAGGCGCGCCGGCGCGCGGCTTCATCGCGCCATCGCGGTATCGGTGACCACGCGCGGCGTCAGGAACACCAGCAGCTCGGTGCGGTTGTTGATGCGCGAGTTGTTCTTGAAGGCGTTGCCGAGGATCGGGATGTCGCCCAGCAGCGGCACCTTGTTGACCTGGTCGCGCTCGAACTGCTCGTAGATGCCGCCGATCACCACCGTGCCGCCGTTCTCCACCAGCACCTGCGTCTGCACGCGGCGCGTGTCGATCGCGAAGCCGGCCGGGGTGAGCTGGCCCACCGCGTCGCGGTTGACCTGCACGTCGAGGATCACGTTGCCCTCGGGCGTGATCTGCGGCGTGACCTCGAGCTTCAGGTTGGCCTTGCGGAACTGGATCGCGGTGGCGCCGCTGGAGGTGGCCTGCTGGTAGGGCAGCTCGGTACCCTGCTCGATGATCGCCTTGCCCTGGTCGGCCGTGAGCACGCGCGGGCTGGACACCACCTTGCCGCGCTGGTCGGCCTCGAGGGCGGAGATCTCGAGGTTGAGGAACTGCGTCAGGGTGGAGTTGAACAGGCTCAGCGAGAAGGTGGCCGGATTGACGCCGCCGATGTTGTCGGCCGGCAGGTTCACGAAGTTGGTGTTGCTCAGCGCGGTCGAGCCCGGGCGGCTGCCGGCGGAACCGGTGGACGCCGAGCCGGGCAGCAGCGCGAGGTCGTGCGTGCCCTGCAGGTTGCCCGACACGGCGGTGCCGCCGGAGGTGCCGGCCGGCACCTTGTTCAGGCCGAAGCGCACGCCGAGGTTGCGCGTGAAGCGGTCGTCGGCCTCGACGATGCGCGCTTCGATCAGCACCTGGCGCACCGGCACGTCGATCTGCGCGATGATCCGGCGCACCTCTTCGAGCCGCGACACGGTGTCCTGCACGAACACCTTGTTGGTGCGCTCGTCGATGACGACGCTGCCGCGCTTGGACAGCACGCGCTGCTTCTCGTTGGAGAGCAGCCGCTGCAGCGCATCGGCCTTCTGGTAGTTGAGCTGGAAGGTCTCGGTGCGCACCGGCTCGATGTCGGAGATCTGCGAGCGCGACTCGAGCTCCAGCTTCTCCTTGGCGGCGATCTCGTCGCGCGGCGCGACCACGATCACGTTGCCGTTCTTGCGCTTGTCCAGGCCCTTGGACTGCAGGATGATGTCGAGCGCCTGGTCCCACGGCACGTCCTTGAGGCGCAGCGTCAGGCTCCCCGACACCGAATCGCTGGTCACGATGTTCAGGTTGGTGAAGTCGGCGATCACCTGCAGCAGCGCGCGGATGTCGACGTTCTGGAAGTTCAGCGACAGGCGCTCGCCGCGATAGCCGGGCTGCGTGCCCGCCACCAGCCGGTTCGGATCCTCGCGCAGCGGCTTGACCTCGACGACGAACTGGGTGTCGCTCTGGTAGGCATTGTGCTCCCACTGGCCCTGCGGCTCGATGACCAGCCGCGCGCTGTCGCCCTGCTGCGAGGCGCGCACCGCCTTGACCGGCGTGCCGAAGTCGGCCACGTCGAGGCGGCGGCGCAGGTTGTCGGGCAGGCGGGTGCCGATGAAGTCGACCACGATCGTCTGGCCCTGCTGGCGCACGTCGACGCCGACGCCGGGATCGGACAGATCGACCACCACCCGGCCCTCGCCGTCCTTGCCGCGGCGGAAGTCGATGTCGCGCAGGGCATGGCCGCTGCGGCCGTCGGCCTTGGCGAAGCTGTATGCCGAGGACGCCGGCGCGCCGGCCGCCGTGGCCAGCGGATCGAGCGCCACCACCAGCGTGCTGCCGTCGACCGAGGCGTTGTAGCTCAGCGGGCGCTTGAGGTTGAGCACCACGCGCGAGCGGTTGCCCGCCTGCACGATCGCCACGCTGCGCACGTCGCCCTGGGGAAACTCGACCGAGCCCTGGCCGGCGCGGTTGTCGGTGTCGAGGAAATCGAACGCGATGCGCGGCGGATTCGCGACCGAGAAGCCGGCCGGCGCGGAAGTGAGCGCGTTCTTCAGCGCGATCCGCAGATAGGTGGTGTTGCCCTGCTGCACGCTGGACACCGACTCGATCGAGTTGGCCTGCGCGAGCGCGGCCGGTGCGGCCGCGACCGCCAGCGAGACGATGAACGCGGCGACGAGCGCCCGGGCGGCCCCGCCGGCGGCCGAACCCGTCTTGCGCAGTGTCGTGATCATTTGCTGCCTCCCTCCTGAAGCTGCAGCGACGATTCGCGCTCCACCCAGTCGCCGGCGGCGTCCTGGACCAGTTCCTTGAGCGTGACTTCGGTCTCGCTGATTCTGGTGATCTTCCCGAAATTCTGTCCGGCGTAGCTGCCGACGTGCGCCTTGTAGACGACCGCTTCGGCCTGCAGCAGGGCGTAGTCCTGGCGGTCGTTGCTGAGGCGCCCGACCATGCGGATGGTGTCGAGCGGATAGGCCTCGAGCGCCTCGCGACGCCGGTTCAGGTCGGGCTTGAGGCCGTCCCGGGCGCGCTGCTGGAACTTCTCGATCGCCGCCGCGAGCTTCTCGGGCGAGAACGGATCGATCTGCGCGGCGTTGTCGTAGCGAAACGGCTCGAAGCGCTTGGGCTCGGCGATGCGTTCGCGCACCGGCTGCGTGGATGCGCGCACCCCGTCCATCCAGCTGCGCAGTTCGCTCTGGTCGTTGGCGCAGGCCGTCAGCGCGAGCGCCGCGGTCACAACGAGCAGCCCCCTCATTTCGCCGCTCCCTTGTTGGCGTTGGGTCCCTTCGCGGCCGCGGCCGCCTTGCGGCGCTGCTCGGCGACTTCCTCGGGATCGAGATAGCGGAAGGTCTTGGCGACGGCTTCCATCGACAGCGCGCCGGCCGCCCCCGCGCCGGCGGGCGCCTTGTCGGGGAGCGTGATCTGCAGGTTGTTCAGCGTGACGATGCGAGGCAGGTTGGCGATGTCGCTGGTGAAGGCGCCGAAGTCGTGATAGTTGCCCGAGAGCTTGATCGAGATCGGCAGCTCGGCATAGTAGTCCTTCACCACCACCTGGCCGGGCTTGAACAGCTCGAACTGCAGGCCGCGGCCGACGCCGGCCTGGTTGATGTCGGACAGCAGCGCGTCCATCTCCGCCTTGCCCGGCAACTGCTTCTCGAGCAGGCTCACGTACTGCGAGACTTGCTCCTTCTGCTTGCGCAACACCTCGAGGTTCACCGCCTGCTTCATCTTCTCGGTGAACTCCTGCTTGAGCCGCGCCTCTTCCTGGACGCGGGTGTCGAGCTCCTCGAGCTGGCCGCGCCACCAGGCGACATAGGCCACGCCGAGCACCACGGCAACGATCCCGACGAGCAGCGCCGCCTTGGGCAGCGGGGGCCACAGCCCGGCATGGCGGCCCTGCAGCCCCTCGAACTGCGCGGTCAGGCCGGTGAAGTCGATCTTCGGATTGAACTTGGCCATCGGATCACCTGTTGGCCGGGGTCGTGGCCGCGGCCAGCGCGCCCGGCGCGGCCGTGGTCTTGGGCGCCGGCGCATGCGTCTCCGGATCGCTCGCCTTGACCATCGCCGTCAGCGCGAACTCGAACACCCGGCGCGAATCGGCCGCGTCGCGCCCGCCGCCGGCCTTCGCGCCGCCCTGCCCGCCGATGCGCGAGGCCTTGATCTCGACCAGCTCCGGGCGCTCGAGCCAGGGCGTATGGTTGGCAAGGTTGCGCAGCAGCTCGGAGACGCGCTCGTTCGACTGAGCGTAGCCGAGCAGCGTGATCTTGGCGTCGTCCTGGCGCATCGTCTTCAGGTAGATGCCTTCGGGCGTGTGCTTGACCAGCTCGTCCATCAGGTGCACCGGCAGCGTGCGGTTGGTCTGCAGGCTCTCGACCGCCTGCTGGCGCGCGCGCAGCGAATCGATCTCGGCGCGCAGCGTGGCGATTTCCTTGATCTGCTCGTCGAGCTTCGTGTTCTCGGCGCGGATGAAGTCGTTGCGGGCGCGCTGTGCATCGATCTGCTGGTCGATGCCCAGGGCGACCACGACCGCCGCGCCGGCCGCGGCGAGGCCGGTGAGCGCGATCAGCCCGACGAAATCCTTCTTGCGCCGCTCGCGCCGCATCTCGCGATGCGGCAGCAGGTTGATGCGCGTGCTCATGCGTCGAACCTCCGCATCGCCAGGCCGGTCGCCACCAGCAGGGCCGGCGCATCGGCGCGCAGCTGACGCTCGCGGATGGCCTCGGAGACTTCCATCCCCTGGAACGGGCTGAGGATCTCGGTCGGCACCTGCGTACGCTGGGCCACCGCCTCGACCAGGCCGGGCACCACCGACGAACCGCCCGCCAGGTAGATCTGGTCGACGCGCGTGTACGGCGTCGAGGTGAAGAAGAACTGCAGGGCGCGGCCGATGTCGGCGGCGCCCTGCTCGACGAACGGCTGCAGCAGGTCGCGCTGGTAATTGTCGGGCAGGTCGCCGCTGCGCTTCTTGAGCTCGGCCTCCTCGGGCGTCAGGCCGTACAGTCGCACCAGGTCCTGGGTGAGCAGCTGGCCGCCGAACGACTGCTCGCGCTCGAAGATGGTCTGCCGGTTCAGCACCACCGTGAGGGTGGTGGTGCTCTGGCCGATCGAGAACACCGCGATGATCTGGCCCTGCCCGTTGTTCGGCAGGAACTCGCTCACGTGATCGACCGAGGCGCGCAGCGCGTAGGGTTCGACGTCCATCACCACCGGGCGCAGGCCGGCCATCTCGGCCACGGCCACGCGATCGTCGACCTTCTCCTTGCGCGAGGCGGCGATCAGCACGTCGACCTCGTCCTCGACGTTCGCCGCCGGCCCGACGATGCGGAAGTCGAGGTTGACCTCCTCGATGGGGAAGGGGATGTACTGGCTCGCCTCGGTCTCGACCTGGACTTCGTAGTCTTCCTCGCGCAGGCCCGCGGGCAGCATGATCTTCTTGGTGATCACCGCGCCCGACGGCAGCGCGAGCGCCGCTTCGCGCGCGCGGCTGCTGCATTTCCTCAGGGCGCGCAGCAGCGAATCGGCCACCGCCTCCGCCTTCTCGATGTTGCCGTCGACGATGGCACCGCGCTCGAGCATCTCGATCGCGTAGCGCTCGAGGCGCATCGGGGTCCGCTGGCCCTTGACCAGCTCGACCACCTTGACGCTGGAAGCGCTCAGATCGATGCCGACGAGGGGGGGAGGGGCTCGGCGAAACAGACTTGGAAAACTGACCGCCACAGGGTGCCTCTGCTCAGGAGAAACTCTTATAAACCAAAGAGTTACGTTTGTTTTCTACAATTTGCTGGAAATGCTAGCAACAAGCTCGATTTACTGTAAAGCCTTTTGTGGAGAACTTGGCAGCGGGCCGGCTCCATCTGTCGTATGCCATCGACCATCCGGCCGGCTCGCGCAGGCGGCGCGGTATCAACGGTTGATCGGGGCAGCCCTGCGGCACGCCGGCGGCCGGCGGCAGGGCGGGCGGCCGGGGCAGCCGCGAGGGCGGCCGCAGACGGGCCTCGCCGGCAAGGGAGCTGCGGCGTACGATCCGTATAGAATCCGGCGACGGCAACGTGGGCCGCCGGCCCATCGATGCACGCATGAGCGATACCACCCGAGCACGCACCCCGCGCAGGAAACCACCGTCGAACCGCAACTGGCTGCGGATCGGTCTGGTGTTGCTTGCGATCCCGGTCACCGCGGCCGCGGCCGGCGCGCTGCTCGTGGCCCTCGCCCTGGTGCTCGCCAACGACCGGCTGCCGCCGCTCGATGCGATGATCGACTACCGTCCCCGCATTCCGCTGCGGGTGTACACGGCCGACGGCCAGCTGATCGGCGAGTTCGGCGAGGAGCGCCGCACCTTCGTGCGCATCGAGGACGTGCCGCCGGTGGTCAGGCACGCGGTGCTCGCGGCCGAGGACGCCCGCTTCTTCGACCACATGGGCATCGATCCCATCGGGATCGTGCGCGCCGCGGTGGTCAACTTCGTCGCCGGCGGCACCGAGCAGGGCGCCAGCACCATCACCATGCAGCTGGCGCGCGAGTTCTTCCTGTCGCCCGAGCGGACCTACACGCGCAAGATCATCGAGATCCTGCTCGCCCTGCGCATCGAGGACACGCTGAGCAAGGAACAGATCTTCGAGCTGTACCTGAACCAAATCTACCTGGGCAAGCGCGCCTACGGCTTCGCCGCGGCCTCGCAGACCTATTTCGGCAAGCCCCTGTCGCGCCTGACCGCGGCGGAGGCGGCCGTGCTGGCCGGGCTGCCCAAGGCGCCGTCGCGCTTCAACCCGATGGTCAATCCGAAGCGGGCCGTCGAGCGCCAGCGCTACATCCTGCACCGCATGCACGATGCCGGCTTCCTTTCCGACGCGGGCATGGACGCGGCGCTCAGGCAGCAGCTGGTGTTCATGCCGGCGCGTGCCGACTATCCGGTGCACGCCCCCTACGTGGCCGAGCTGGCCCGCCAGCTCGCCTTCGACCTCTTCCGCGAGGAGATCTACTCGGCCGGGCTGAAGATCTACACCACCATCCTGCCGGCCGACCAGCAGGCCGCCAACGTCGCGCTGGAGCAGGGCGTGCTCGACTACGACCGGCGCCACGGCTTTCGCGGTCCCGAGCGCATGATCGACCTGCCCGCCGATGCGGCCGCTGCCGAGGACGCCATCGATGCGGCGATCGGCGACGGCGACGATATCGGGCGCTTCCTCGCCGCCGTCGTGCTGGAGGCCGATCCGAAGCGGGTGGTGGTCTCGCGCGGACGCGACAGCCCGATCGAGATCACCGGCGACGGCCTGAAGTTCGTCGCCTCGGCGCTCGGCGAACGCGCCCCGGCAGCGCGCCGGCTGCGCCGCGGCGCGCTGGTGCGCATCGTGCGCACGCCCAAGGGCGACTACGAGATCGGCCAGCTTCCCGAGGTGCAGGCCGCCCTGGTGGCGGTCAACACCCACGACGGCGCCGTACGCGCGCTGGTGGGCGGCTTCGACTTCGAGCGCAACAAGTTCAACCGGGTCACGCAGGCGTGGCGGCAGCCGGGCTCGAGCTTCAAGCCCTTCATCTATTCGGCGGCCCTCGAGAAGGGCTTCATGACCAGCACCGTGGTCAACGACGCGCCGGTGCTGATCGACCCGGCGCGCACCGGCGGCCAGGTGTGGGATCCGAAGAACTACGACGGCAAGTTCGAAGGGCCGATGCGCCTGCGCACCGCGCTGGCCAAGTCCAAGAACATGGTGTCGATCCGGCTGCTCGATGCGATCGGCCCCCAGTATGCCCAGGACTACGTGTCGCGCTTCGGCTTCGATCCCGCGCGCAACCCGGCGTTCCTCACCATGGCGCTCGGTGCCGGCTCGGTGACGCCGTGGCAGATGGCCAGCGCGATCACCGTCTTCGCCAACGGCGGGTACCGGCTCGAGCCATACATCATCTCGCGCATCACCGACAGCAGCGGGCGGCTGCTGGCCAGCGCGCACCCGGGCGAGGCCGGCGACGAATCGCTGCGCGCGATCGACGCGCGCAACGCATTCCTCATGGACAGCATGCTGCACGACGTGGTGCGCATGGGCACGGCCACGCGCGCGAAATCCCTCAAGCGCCAGGATCTCGCGGGCAAGACCGGCACCACCAACGACTCGATGGACGCCTGGTTCGCCGGTTACCAGCCGCAGGTGGCGGCGGTGGCCTGGGTCGGCTTCGACCAGCCGCGCAAGCTCGGCGACCGCGAGACCGGCGGCGGACTCGCCCTGCCGATCTGGATCAACTACATGGCCACCGCGCTGCGCGGCATCCCGGAGCAGGCGCAGAACCCGCCGCCGGGCATCGTGCAGCTCGACGGCGAGTACTACTACGGCGAGACGCGCCCCGGCCAGGGCATCGCCTCGCTCGGCGTCGCCGAGGAAGGCGTCGCCAGCGGCAGCAACGCCGACCTGATCCGCGACCAGGTCTTCTGATCCGGTGCGCTTCGTTCCCGCACCGCGGCGCGCTGCGGGCGTGGGAATGGGGTGCAGGCAGGCCGCCGCGCGGCGGAGCCCATGCGCGCTGCATGCTAGACTGCCCGGCGTGAAAACACGGGCGCGACAGGCACGATCGTCGGCGGTACTGCTCGCCGCCTGCGTGCTGCTCGCCGCCTGCGGCCAGCGCGGCCCCCTCTATCTGCCCGACTCCGCGCCGAAGAAGCGGGCCACCGTGCCGTCTGCACCGTCCACACCCCCTGCGCCGTCCGAGCCGGCGAACACCCCGCGGCCCTGACGGCCAGCCGGGCCGGATCCGCATGGATGCCTTCCAGTACCGCCAGGGCACGCTGCTGGCCGAAGGGGTCGCACTCACCGAGATCGCGCAGCGCTTCGGCACGCCGACCTACGTCTATTCGCGCCGCGCGATCGTCGACGCGTTCGGCGAGTTCAGGCGTGCGGCGGCAGGGCGCGACGTGCTGGTCTGCTATGCGCTGAAGGCGAACTCCAATCTCGCAGTGATCGACCTGCTCGCCCGCGAAGGCGCCGGCTTCGACATCGTCTCAGGAGGCGAGCTGCAGCGCGTGCTGGCCGCTGGAGGCGATCCGGCGAAGGTGGTGTTCTCCGGCGTCGGCAAGACCGAGGCGGAGATGCGCATGGCGTTGCAGGCCGGCGTGCGCTGCTTCAACGTGGAATCCGAGAGCGAGCTGGCCCGCCTGGACCGCGTCGCGGGCTCGATGGGGCGGCACGCGCCGGTCTCGCTGCGCGTGAACCCCGATGTCGATCCGGGCACCCATCCCTACATCTCGACCGGGCTGCGCGAGAGCAAGTTCGGCATCGCGCACGACGCTGCCCTGGCCGCCTACCGGACCGCCAGCCGCCTGCCGCACATCGAGGTGACCGGCATCGACTGCCACATCGGCTCGCAGATCACCTCGCTCGCGCCGTTCCTGGCTGCGCTCGACAAGGTGCTCGAGCTGATCGACGCCCTGCACGCCGAGGGCATCGCCCTGCGGCACATCGACCTGGGCGGCGGGCTCGGCATCCGCTACGACGAGGAGCAGCCGCCGTCGCGCGGCGCGCTGCTGGCAGCGGTGTTCGAGCGCATCGATCGCCATGCGCGCGGGAAATCGTGCGCCATCCTGTTCGAGTTCGGCCGCTCGATCGTCGGCAACGCCGGCCTGCTGCTCACCCGCGTGGAGTGCCTCAAGCGCAACGGCGAACGCCGCTTCGCGGTGGTGGACGCGGCGATGAACGACCTGATGCGGCCTGCCCTGTACGAGGCCTGGCACCCGGTGTGGCCGGTGCAGCCGCGCGAGGCCGATGCGCAGCACAGCTGGGACATCGTCGGTCCGGTGTGCGAGTCGGGCGACTGGCTCGCGCGCGAGCGGCGCCTGGCGCTGGCCGAGGGCGACCTGCTGGCGATCGGTTCGGCCGGGGCCTACGGCATGGCCATGGCCTCGAACTACAACACCCGGCCGCGTGCCGCCGAGGTCATGGTCGACGGCGGCCAGGCCTACCTGGTGCGCGAGCGCGAGACGGTGGAGTCGCTCTACGCGCTCGAACGGCGCCTGCCGTAGTCCAGACCAGCCGGAACGCGAGCAGCCCGGCCACCACGAGCGCGTAGACGAACGGTTCGGCGACGTCGTTCTTGCCGGCCTTGGCCCACCAGTAGTGCAGCACGCCGAGCAAGGCGATCGCATACACCAGGCGGTGCAGCTCCTGCCAGCGGCGGCCGAGCCGGCGCATCATGGCCTGCGTCGAGGTCGCCGCCAGCGGCAGCAGCAGCACGAAAGCCGTGAAGCCGACGGTGACGAACGGCCGCTTCATGATGTCGGCCAGCATGGAGGCCGGATCGAACCACTGGTCGAACCACAGCCAGGTGGTGAAGTGCAGTGTCGCGTAGAAGAACGCGAACAGCCCGAGCATGCGGCGCAGGCGCAGCAGCCACGGCCAGCCGAGCAGGCGGCGCAGGGGCGTCACCGACAGCGTGGCGCACAGCATGACGAGCGTCCAGGTGCCGGTGGAGCGGGTGACGAACTCGACCGGATTGGCACCGAGCGCATCGGCATAGCCCAGCGCGAAGAGGCGCGCCAGCGGCACGAGCGCCGACACGAACAGCACGGCCCGGATCCAGGCCAGCGCGCGCGCCGAGGGACGTATCGCCGGCACGCGCGGGCGCGCCGCGATCAGGGTCGCGAGCGCGCCGCGGGCGTCGCTGCGGATTGCCGGGCGGCCGTAGGCGGACACGCGCGATGCCCGGTCAGAATGCCTTGTGCAAGTCCATGCCGGCATAGAGCGAGGCCACCTGCTCGCCGTAGCCGTTGAACTTGAGCGTCGGCCGCTTGCGCTGCAGGAAACCGTCCTCGCCGATGCGCCGCTCGGTGGCCTGCGACCAGCGCGGATGGCTGACTTCCGGGTTGACGTTGGAATAGAACCCGTACTCCTGCGGCGCCGCGCGATTCCAGCTCGTCACCGGCTGGCGGTCGGTGAAGCGGATGCGCACCAGCGACTTGCCGCTCTTGAAGCCGTACTTCCACGGCACGACCATGCGCACTGGCGCGCCGTTCTGCCGCGGCAGCACCTCGCCGTACAGGCCCAGCGTGAGCAGGGTCAGGGGATGGGCCGCCTCGTCGATGCGCAGCCCCTCCACATAGGGCCAGGCCAGCACCCCCGAGCGCAGGCCGGACATCTGCGCCGGATCGGCCAGGGTGACGTACTCGACGTACTTCGCGCCGGCAGTCGGCTCGACCCGCTTCATCAGCTCGGCGAACGGATAGCCGATCCAGGGGATGACCATCGACCAGCCCTCGACGCAGCGCATCCGGTAGATGCGCTCCTCGAGCGGCGCGAGCCCGAGCAGCTCGTCGATGCCGAACTGGCGCGGCCGCGCCACCAGACCCTCGACCGAGACGGTCCAGGGGCGCACGTGCAGCGAGCCGGAGAAGCGGGCCGGATCTTCCTTGTCGGTGCCGAACTCGTAGAAGTTGTTGTAGCCGGTGACGTCCTTGTATGGCGTCTGCCGCTCCATCGTCGAGTAGGAGCTGGGGCGCGCCTGCAGCTTCGCCGGCGCCGCATCGGCGGCGGCGCGCACCGCCGGCGCCGCGTAAGCGGCGCCCGTCGACCAGAAGGCGACCCCGGCCGCGGCCGCCCTCAGCACCGCGCGACGGCTCTCGTACAGCGGCCTCGGGGTAATCTCCGAGGGCAGGGGTTCGACGCCGGATCGGGTACGCAACAGCATGGCGACTCCTCCTGCGAGAGGTCGTAATGCAAATCGCCACCTTACCGGAAAGCAGAGGGCCGCAGCGCGGCCGTACGAACATCCGTTCCGTGCATCGCCGCCCGCTGGCGGCGACCATTCGGGTCTTCAGCGCAGGCCGGCGGAGTAGTCGGCGACGGCCTTGATCTCGCGGTCGGACATGCGCGCGGCGATGCTGCTCATCTGCTCGCTGTTGCCGCGCTCGCCCTGCCGGAACGCGACCAGTTGCGCCGCGAGGTACTCCGAGTACTGCCCCTGCAGGCGCGGATACTGGGCCGGCATGCCGGCACCGGCCGGGCCGTGGCAGCCGGCGCAGGCCGGCACGCCCTTCTCGGCGATGCCGGCGCGATAGATGCGCTGGCCGAGCTCGACCAGGTCCTTCTGCTCGGCGGCGGCCGGCTTCAGGGCCTGCGTCGCGAAATACGCGGCCACGTTGCGGATGTCGGCCTCGGAGAGAGTGGCCGCGAAGCCGGCCATGATCGCGCTGACGCGCGCCGCCTGCTGCGCGCCGGACTTGACCTTGAAGTCTTCGAGCTGCTTGGCGAGGTAGTCGGCGTGCTGCGCGGCGAGGTTCGGATTCGCCGACGCCACGCTGTTGCCGTCAGCGCCATGGCAGGCCACGCAGACCTGCGCGGCGATCTCGCCCCCGCGCTTCGGATCGGGACGGGCCGGCTCCTTGCCGGCGGGCGACTGCGCGAGCGCGCTGCCCGCAAGAACGAAGGCCGAGGCGACGAACGCCACAAACGGTTTGGCTCGGAGCATGGACGAACCCAGGAGAGGAACCCAGGAAAACAGGCCGCGACTGGCGCCCGACAAAAACGACGAATTGTACAATAGTGTTTTGCCGTCGGTCATCCGACCGGAACTTCTCCCCCGAATTCCCGCCGTGGCCCCACTCCTGACGAGCGCACGGTTCGCGACCACGGTTGCCCGGCTCGCGCAGCTGCCCGAAGACGACGGCGTTCCCGAGGTCGCCTTCGTCGGACGCTCCAACGCCGGCAAGTCGTCGGCGATCAACGCGCTGTGCCAGCGGCGGCGCCTTGCCTTCGCGAGCAAGACGCCCGGCCGCACGCAGGCGCTGAACTACTTCGCGCTCGGCCCCGGGGCGCTGCCGCCGCAGGCGTTCGTGGTCGATACGCCGGGCTACGGCTTCGCCACCGCGCCGATCGAGGTCAAGCGCGCCTGGGACCAGCTCGCCGGCCGCTACCTGTCGCAGCGGCGCTCGCTCGCCGGCGTGGTGCTGGTGCTGGACATCCGGCGCGGCCTCACCGACCTCGATCGCACGCTGCTCGGCTGGCTGCGGCCCGAGGTGCCGCTGCTCGTGCTGCTCACCAAGTGCGACAAGCTCACCCAGGCGCAGCGCGCGAAGGCGATGCGGCAGACCGAAGAGGCGCTGGTCGCGCTGCGCCTGCCGAACCCGCTCGTGCTGCTGTCGTTCTCGGCCACCCACCAGATCGGGATCGAGGAGGCGCGCACCTTCATCGGCGACTGGCTGGCGCACTGCGCGACCGGCACGCCACTCGGCCAGGAGCTCGAATGAAGCTCGTCGAACACCCGTTCCGTGCGCCGCGGCTCGCGCGACGCACGCTGGAGCCACTGACATGACCCGCGCAAGCTTCCCCCAGGACTTCCCCTCGACGCGCATGCGCCGGCTGCGCCGCGACGACTTCTCGCGCCGCCTGGTGCGCGAGCACGTGCTGCACGCCGATGACCTGATCTACCCGGTGTTCGTGCTCGACGGCCAGGCGCAGACGCAGGCCGTGCCGTCGATGCCCGGGGTCGAGCGCATGACCGTCGACCGCCTGCTGCCGGTGGCCGAGGATTGCCTGGCGCTGGGCATCCCGGTGATCGCGCTGTTCCCGGTCATCGAGCCGTCGCTGAAGACCCCCGACGGCGCCGCCGCCGCCGACCCCGACGGCCTGGTGCCGCGCGCCGTGGCGGCGCTCAAGAAGCGCTTCCCGGAGCTGGGCGTGCTGACCGACGTCGCGCTCGACCCGTACACCAGCCACGGCCAGGACGGCGTGATCGACGACGACGGCTACGTGCTCAACGACCCGACGGTGGAGATCCTCGTGCGCCAGGCGCTGGTGCAGGCCGCCGCCGGCGTGGACATCGTCGCGCCGTCCGACATGATGGACGGGCGCATCGGCGCGATCCGCCGGGCGCTCGAATCGGCCGGCCGCATCCACACGAAGATCATGGCCTATTCGGCCAAGTACGCCTCCGGCTTCTACGGGCCGTTTCGCGACGCGGTCGGCTCCGCCGGCAACCTGGGCAAGGGTGACAAGAAGACCTACCAGATGGACCCCGCCAACTCCGACGAGGCGCTGCGCGAGGTCGCGCTCGACCTGCGCGAAGGCGCGGACATGGTGATGGTCAAGCCCGGCATGCCCTACCTGGACATCGTGCGCAGGGTCAAGGACACCTTCCGCTGCCCGACCTTCGTCTACCAGGTGAGCGGCGAGTACGCGATGCTCAAGGCCGCAGCGGCCAACGGCTGGCTGGACGAGCGCGGCGTCGCGATGGAGTCGCTGCTCGCCATGCGCCGCGCGGGCGCCGACGGCATCCTCACCTATTTCGCGCGCGACGCCGCGCGCTGGCTGCGCGAGGCGCGCTAGGCCGTCTTTCTCGACTGCCGAATCAACTTCACATGAAGCCGGGATTGCGAGGCAAGTACCGTCTCCAGTCGCCGAACTCGTGCGCCGACATCAGCACCATGGGAAGTGTCAATCGCATTCGGTGGCCAATTGCGATGGCCAGCGCCTCACTGGGCCCGGGGAGAAAAGCGGATACGTGTGTGGCTCCACTGGTCAATGCCACCTCCAAAGCAGTGTTGAATGCCTTCGCCATCGCGCGCGTCTGTGCGACCGCCAGCGGGCCAATCTGGCCCGTCGCAGATACGTATGCGTACCCGACACAGTCACCATCGTCGTGGAGGAGTACACCTTTGATCGTAGCGTCGCCCAATAGATAGTGGTGGTGCTTTTCCCGCGAGATACCCAAGGCGCTCACATCGAGGCGTGCCAGCGTTTCGAGATCGGCCGAAGTCGACCGGATCGGGGTCGCGCGGAGTGAATCGCCCCGGCTTCTCTAGACACATTCGAGCCGGTTAGTGTGGCGCCGTTCGAACTCGACCGGCGAGAGTCGGTCGGTATATCCGTGACGCCTCACCGGGTTGTAGAACATCTCAATGTACTCG
>Ga0066256_1000358_pt1 | contig 150720 bp, 127 predicted proteins | sample ThiBio_1000_biof_FD_87107 | JGI IMG/M metagenome (GOLD analysis project Ga0066256, IMG submission 87107) | Wastewater bioreactor microbial communities from Cape Town, South Africa - Thiocy_expt_1000_biof (version 2) | ecosystem: Engineered > Bioreactor > Thiocyanate-remediating >...
AATTCCCTTGACCAGGTAGAAGATACATTATCCGAAGCTCTTGCCTATTACCATGAACATCCAACATCCATTAAACAACTTGCTAATGCTTATTCTTTTTCTAGTAAAATTGATGGCGGTTAATTATAAGATAAAATGCTCTGTGTAACTTTGTGCCTCTTTGTGCCACTCAGTGTAGCAAACCTCTCCTACCGCCAGTATACTTCAACATTTAAAACCTCTATCTGTATTACTCGCAGAGGGTTCGGCCGTAAAAGTATATGCCGGGAAAAAATTTAGAATATGAGAATATTGCATTTGTTCATTATAATAATCGCGCTATTTCCCCTGGTTATTAAAGCGCAAAAAACAGGTACAGGAAATGCAGCAAGATTCGCCGGGCTCCATCTTGATTTTCATGCCGGGCTTACAGACTCCGGCATAGGCAAAACTTTTACATACCAGATGATCGATTCAATGCTTTCCATCATTAAGCCGGATTTTATACAGGTGGATTGTAAAGGGCACCCGGGAATATCCAGCTATCCTACAAAAGTTGGAAACCCTGCGCCGGCATTTGAAAAAGATATTCTTAAAATATGGAGAGATGTAACCCATAAATACAATATACCCCTGTTTGTGCATTATTCCGGACTGTGGGATAATGAGGCTGTAAAACATCACCCAAACTGGGCAAGATACAATGCAGATGGAAAGCAGGATAAAAATGCCACATCAGTTTTCAGCGGGTATGCTGACTCGTTATTAATACCTCAAATAAAAGAATTAGCAACAGAGTATAAACTGGATGGTATTTGGGTTGATGGTGATTGCTGGGTTTTAGCTCCTGACTACTCCCCTGCAGCCAAAGAAAAATTTACACAACTAACAGGCATTGCCGTTATTCCCACCAAAACAGATGAACCACATTATTTTGAATGGATGGAATTTCACAGGAAAGCTTTCAGGGAGTATATAACAAAATATGCTGATGCCGTACATATGATTGCACCCGCTTTTATGGTTACAAGCAACTGGTCTTTTTCATCAATGATGCCGGAGCCGGTTGATGTGCCTGTAGATTATTTATCGGGTGATGTTGCCGGCACCAATAGTTTGTACAGTTCTGCTTTTGAAAGCAGGAGCCTTGCCCTGCAGGGAAAACCCTGGGATCTGATGTCGTGGTCGTTTGCGTGGAAAAATAATTCCAAAGCCACAAAATCAGTTATCCAGTTACAACAGGAGGCGGCAGAAGTATTGGCGATGGGCGGTGGCTTTCAAACCTATTGGCAGCAGAACAGGGATGGCACGCCGGAGCCATACCAGTTTCGTAAAATGGCAGAAATAATCAGGTTTACCAAAGAAAGAAGAGAGTATACATTTGAATCGGAAACCGTTCCGCAAATCGGGCTGCTGTATTCAACCTATGCCTGGAAAAGATTGCCCAATAGCGGCTTATACAATGCCCATGGGCAGGAAGCCGTAAAAGGTATACTTAACCTGCTGCTTGATTGCCACTATCCGGTTGACATCCTTATGGATCACCAGTTGCCCGGCAGAATGGAAAAATATCCTTTACTCATCATTCCTGAATGGGAGCATATTGATCCTGTTATAAGAGAACAACTGCAACAATATGTACAAAGCGGGGGAAAACTATTGGTTATTGGCGCATCTGCTACTGCAGATTTTGCGGCTATGCTGGGTGTGCAATTTGAACAACCGCTTAAAAAAAATGGTTTGTTTGCCGGGCTTGACGATGAAATTGTTTTGATGGGAACCAAATATCAACAGGCAAAACCAATCAAAGCATTAAAAACGTTTGGAACACAGCTTACCGCCGATGACTGGCGGTTTACTACTAATAATTTCCTGGCAAGCATAACCGAAGCCGGCAAGGGCAAAACTGCAGGCATTTATATTGATATGGGCGATTTTTATAACCGCAATCAAAACCGGTTTTTAAAAAATCTTACGCAGAAAGTTATTGCAGCACTTGTTCCATCTTTTATAAGTACGATACAGGGAACGGAGCATATTCACCAGGTGATCCGCAGGAAAAACAACAGACTGTATATTCATCTCATCAATTCAGGAGGAGAGCATAATAACCCCAATGTATTGGTGTATGAAAAGTTACACCCGGTGGAAAACCTGCCTGTTAAACTGCATATACAGCAACCGAAAACAATAAGGCTGCAACCCGGTAATAAAAAAATACCGTTTTCATATAGTAACAACAGCGTAACGCTTATTGTACCCAAAATTGAAGTATATGGCATATTGGAAATAGTGCATTAACCATGCCTGTACGCAGTAACATTCACAACAGCAAAGGCCTGTATACTACAATCCATTCAAAATCCGTTTAAACCATAAATTTATTGCATGAAAAGCAGACGTCTGGTAATAGGAGAAGGTATAATCAGTGGCTATATATCCATATTTCTTGGATCACTTTCTTTACTGGCAATATTATGTTTCCGTTTTCCGGAGTTGCTTACATCACCGGAATTCAGGGAAGTATATACCGCGCATTCAATGAAAACATTGCTTATCGCTACTATTATCGCTTCTTTCTTTTTTGCACTGCTAAGCTTTTTATTGAGTAAAAAGAAACAATGGGCACTGGTTGGTTTGGTTATTTGTACCATAGCTATTGTGATCGGTGGCTTTTCCGTACAGGGAAGGGCTGTAGAAAAAACAAGCTGGCATTTGGGATTAGATTGGTTGCTGCTTGATCTGCTGTTGATGGCTGTAATATTTGTACCAATAGAATTGGTGTTTCCCAAAAACAAACAGCAACCTAAGTTTCATGACGAGTGGAGAACTGACCTGGTATACTTTGTAGTAAGCCACTTGTTCATCCAGTTTTTCGGCGTAATTACCCAGCAGCCGGCTAAATTATTTTTTGGGTGGATAGGATTAGATGGTATTCATACATGGGTACAAAGTCTGCCTTTTGTTATAGAGCTGCTGTTCGCATTTTTTATTACTGATCTTTTTCAATACTGGGCGCATCGCATTTTCCATAGCCATCATTACCTGTGGCGCTTTCATTCCATTCATCATTCCACACAAAACATGGACTGGCTGGCAGGAAGCCGTACTCATTTTGTAGATATTTTTGTAACAAGATCAATGGCTTTTATTCCATTATATGTATTTGGCTTTTCGGAAATAACCTTCAATACCTATATCGTATTTATGGCAATACACGCCGTATTGATACATGCCAATACAAGAATAAATTTCGGCTTTTTGAAATATATTATTGCCACACCGCAATATCATCACTGGCATCATTGCGAAGACCCTAAATATTATGGGAAAAATTTCGCTACCATTTTTCCATTTATTGATATAATGTTTGGTACTTATTATTTGCCGGGTAATAAATGGCCTGCAGGAACAGGATTGCATGAAGCCCATTATCCCAAAGGATATTTGAAGCAGATGATATACCCTTTCACCAAAAGCCCGTTTGATGACGATTTGAATATGGAAGAAAGAACAGAACGCTGATCAAAGCGTTATTGCAGCATTATCTATTACTTTACCCCTATCTGTACGTATGGTTCTGGCAGGGAATTTACTGATTACCCTGTAATCATGGGTTGCCATTACTATTGCCGTTCCAAAATCTCTTGAAATATGAAAAAGCAATTGCATGATCTCATCAGATGTTTCAGGATCAAGATTGCCTGTAGGCTCATCTGCCAATATTAATTTGGGAGAATTTAATAATGCCCTGGCTACATCCACACGCTGCTGCTCCCCTCCGGATAACTCAAATGGAAACTTAAAGCCTTTTGTTTTTAGACCTACTTTATCAAGAACGTCGGCGATTTTTTCTTCAAGAAGCTTTTCATCTTTCCAACCGGTAGCTCTCAAAACAAATTTCAGGTTATCGTGCACGTTACGATCTGTAAGCAATTGAAAATCCTGGAAAACAATACCGAGATTTCTTCTGAGAAATGGAATTTTCTTCCAGTCCATGTCTCTTAACTTATATCCTACCACAGTACCCTCTCCTTCTTTCAACTTAAGTTCGCCATATAAAGTTTTTAGAAGACTTGATTTTCCGGTGCCGGTTTTACCTACCAGGTACACAAATTCGCCCCTGTTTACACGAATATTTACATCCTGTAAAATAAGCGATTGCCCCTGGTAAATATTTGCATGTTCAAGTTCTAAAATAGTTTCCGCCATAATATTTATCCTCAATAATTAAAAGATTGATAACTATTGCAAAGAACGTATTCTTTACGTTAAGATGATGCATAAAAAAAGCTTTTTTTAAAAATTAAACTAAAAAAATAGTTGTAAAACTAAAATATTAGTTTTACTTTTGAGCAAAGCATTCAACATAATATGAAGAGTTTAACCAAAGCCGAAGAACAAATTATGCAAAGCCTGTGGAAGCTTGAAAAAGCTTTTCTGCGTGAACTGGTAGATGCACAACCCAATCCTAAACCGCACCAAAATACGGTGGCTACCATTTTAAAAATTTTAGTTGAAAAAGAGTTTGTGGGTGTGGAAGTTTTCGGACGCATGCATCAATACCATCCATTGATCAGTAAAGATGCCTATTCAAAAGCAACGATGAAAAACATGGTGAAGAGCTATTTTGAAGGGTCTTTCAGCAACGCAGTTTCTTTTATGATCAAAGAAAACAACCTTAGTGTTGAAGACCTTGAGCTCTTGCTGAAAGAACTAAAAAAACAAAGCAAATAAAAATATCCTGCATTAACCTAAACTTTTTAATATGCTTGCAGTTGCATACTATGTATTGAAAGTAATTACCTGCTCCGGTATTTTATTCAGCTATTACCGGTTAGCGCTGCATAATAAAATTTTTCACCGGTGGAACAGGTTTTACCTGCTGGGCACCGTTATAATAAGCTTGTGTATCCCTCTTATTAAAATCAATATACTGCACAACCCGTCACAGAACACAAGCCAGGTTATTAAATTGTTGAATGTTGTAACAACTGGCGATGAAATTATAATAGAAGCAAATGCGGGAAGCAAACCTTTTATAAGCAATGAAGCGCTGATCATAGGTTTATACACAGTGGTGAGCCTGGTTTTATTGTATATACTGCTGCGTACGCTGTATAGTTTATCAAAACTCATAAAAAATAATGCATCACAATTTATCTATGGCATTCGCCTGGTTAATACTGATACTAAAGGAACACCATTCTCTTTTTTCAGTAATATTTTCTGGAACAGTAAGCTTGATATAGATTCAGCCACCGGTGAAAAAATATTTAAACATGAGCTGGCACATGTGCAGGAAAAGCACAGTGCGGATAAATTATTCATGAATATTGTGCTGATATTTTTCTGGTGTAATCCCTTTTTCTGGCTCATACGCCGTGAAATGAATATGATCCACGAATTTATTGCCGACAGCAAAGCGGTTGAAGACAATGATACCGGCGCTTTAGCAGCAATGATCATACAAGCTGCTTATCCGCAACATAGTTTTGGACTTACCAGCAGTTTCTTTTCATCATCCATAAAAAGAAGAATACTTATGTTAACGAAAATGCAAAACCCAAGCGTGCATTATATCAGCAGGGTGCTGGTATTACCGTTGCTAACCTTTGTTTTTGTTGCATTTACCATTAAAACCAAACACCTTAAGCCTGCTGAAGAACTGGCTGCAAATATTACACTTGAAAAAAACATTACAGTTGTTGTTGATGCTGGGCATGGCGGAGAAGAACCCGGAGCAAAAGGATTAAACGATACATGGGAAAAAGATTTAACGCTTGCCATAGCAAAAAAAGTTCAGCAGCTTAATACAAATCCTGGTATTAAAATTCTATTGACCAGGGAAAAAGACATTTACCAGCCTGTATCCGAAAAGGTGAGCTGGACTTTAAAACAAAAGCCGGATGCATTTATCTCCATCCATATTAATGCAAGCCCTGAAAACAACAAAACCGGCTTTGACATTTATATAGGAAGAAATCAAGGTTCGCAGGAAAAAAACACAAGAGCTCTTGCCAGTATTTTATCAGATGAAATTAAAAATACTTACCTGGTTTCAAAAGATGCCTTACAAAGAAATGAACAGGGTATTTGGGTATTAGATGCTCCTGAAATAAATTATCCTGCACTATTGGTTCATTGCGGATATATTACCAACGAAAAAGATCTCGCATTTATACAGAACACTGCTAACCAGGAAAAAATAGCCCAAAATATTTTAAATGCTATTGCCAGGTATGCAAAAAGCAGTGAGGAAAATATTATAATAAAGACTGAATCCGGGGTTCCTCAGTCACTGTTTTATGCAGAATCAAGCAGTACAGATAAGGTATCTGAAATAGTGCGGACTGATACTATCCCTAAAAAGATAAAATCAATAGACATAACCAAAGACGATAATGTAATTGTTATTTACAATGATAACAAAGCTGTGAAGATGACGAAGAAAGAAGCGATAGACAAAGGCATTATCAACAATGACCTTAGTGCTTTTACCAAGGCCTCACGTTTAATAAAAGACGACAATATTGTTTACATATTGAACGGAAAGGAAACTACACCGGAAGAAATAGAAAAAATTGATGTTACCTGTATAGAAACCATAAATGTTTTAAAAAGCAAAGAAAAAAATGCTGACATTATGGATATTAAAACAACCAACGGGGAAGTAAAATATAAAGAGCCCATCACAGTTAAAGAAGTAGAACTTAGTGAGTTAAGTACGGTATCACCTCCTCAAAAGAACTATATAGTAGTTAAGGAAGTAACACTCGATCATCTGGAAGGCGATGTTTATCAAAAAGTAGAAAAAGAAGCCTCTTTTCCCGGGGGTGAAAAGGCCTGGTTAAAATATATTTCACGACAGGTAACCCAAAATATAGACACACTTCAAAAAGCAAAAGTCACAGGTACATGCCTGGTACAGTTTATAGTAGATAAAGAGGGAAATGTTTCCAATACCGAAGCGCTTACGTTAAAAGGAACAAAATTTTCGGAAGTGGTGGTTAATGCTATTGCCAAAGGTCCTAAATGGGTGCCTGCTATGCAAAACGGTAAACCGGTGAAAGCTTACAGGAAACAGCCGGTTGCTTTTCAGATACATGAGTAATATGCTGCTATTTTTACCATTATTTTATCCATAAAAAGCCGTGTAATATTCTACATGGTCTTTTTTATTTTTTTAAAACAATGGATTTTAATATAAAAGACACTTTTCCCCAGGCAATAATGACTATTATTATCACAATTATAAAAAAGCCTTAACCATGTAAATGATCTAAAAATTATTAATACAGACCAGGTGAGCAATAAACCCGGTTTAATCATTAAATAAGTAAGAGGAATGATTGCGTTTTTCGGGATAACCTAATTCGGTTAATTTGTCAAGAACAGATTGCCTGATCACTTCGTATCCCATTACTGTAACAGTTTCCTGTTCTTTTGAGACATTCACCGCCAGTACTCCCGGCACAGACAACATTGCTTTTTTTATACTATCGCAGGCTATAAATCCAGGATTATATACCTGCACCATCAGTTCAGTCATATTATATCATTTTATTGGTGATTAAAACTGAATTACTGACAGCAAACAATCATTATCTATAAACCAACCCTATACAAAATGTCCATATTATACTTTATAGCTATCTTATATTCTGCACGAATTTAAGTTACATCCTGTTATGTAACAAGTAATATCCATCCGGAGCTTCTTCAGTTTTCCCGTGAAGGACTGCTAACCAATAATTGTTCATCTATTACCTGCTTAAAAATATTTTTAGGCAGAGCGCCAGGTTGCATCATTGGCTGACCTTCTGCAGGAATAAAAAGAAAAGTAGGTATGCTTTGAATTCCAAATACGGCGGACAATTCTTCTTCCTTTTCTGTATTCACTTTGTATATAATCAATTTGCCTTCATACTCATTGGATAACTCTTCCAATATAGGCGCAACCATCTTGCAAGGCCCGCACCAGTCTGCATAAAAGTCAATAATAGCAGGCAAACTTCCTTTGTACTTCCATTCTGCTTCTGCTTCGTAGTTGAAAATACTGTCTTTAAAATCCCGGGTACTTAATTGAATTGTTGGCATTACAATTTTTACCAAAAGTACCTATACTTATTTATACGAGTGTAACTTTTATCACGTTTGCCATATTCCACTGTAAAGTAAGCTTATCACTTAAAATGACCTTTCATCTGCAGAAGGCCCATATATAGAGGGTACGGCAATATCATTTAGTCTCATGTATACTGTAAGTTGTCCACGGTGATGTACCATATGATTGATGGTAGATTCAATCTGCGCTCTTTTGGAAGCACTGAAAACGACCTGTCCATTACGCTTTAAATAAAAAGGATCTTTCAAAGCGTTTTCTTTAATACTCAGCAAAGCCTTTTTGGCATCTGCAATATTTTCATCAAAGTGGGCAACAAGTTCTGCTGTGTTTGTCGCCTTAAAGTGAGGATACGTCATAAAATCAATTTCTGAATCATTGATCATGACTGTAATCCACTTAGGAATTTCAGCTACCAACAGCGCCAGGTAACCCAAAGGCATTGATTTTTCGTGAGGCTTATATTCAAATAAATTTACAGGAATTCTTTCAAGGCATTTACGTGTTGCGGTTGTTTCTGCTTCCAACTCTTTTGCAAAAGCTTTACCAAAAGCAATATCATCCATAAAATCAATTTATATAAAGATGTTGCAAAAATGCTACCACATTTTGAAATTGGGCAATAGCTATTCTACTCTCAAATTTTTTACGGGATTTGCCAACGCAGATTTTATACTCTGAAAAGCCACTGTAAAAATTGCGATCAGAAAAGTTAAAATGCCTGCCAGCAGGAAGATATCTACACCCATGTTAATCTTATATTGAAAATCCATCAGCCATTTATGCATAATATACCATGCCAGGGGAAAAGCAATAATCAATGCTATACCAACAGGTTTTAAAAAATTGCTGACCAATAATGTAAGAATATTTGATACAGATGCGCCTAATACTTTACGCACACCAATTTCTTTGGTACGCTGCTCTGCCGTGAATGCCGCTAAACCAAATAAACCAAGGCATGAAATAAAAATGGCAAGAAAAGCAAAAATGTTGGATAGCTTACTTATCACCTGTTCACTCCTGTATAATTTTTCAAATTCAAGATCAGAAAATTGATAAGTAAATGGGAATTTAGGGTTAATGGTTTTACATAGTTTTTCTAAACCGGCTATTGCTTCTTTTGTTTCTCGGGGTTTGGTGCGTACCAGTATTGTTCCCCAACTCCAGTCTTCGTCAACGCGGAGTATAAGTGGCTCAATAGCCTGGTGCATAGAATTGAAATGAAAATCCTTTAATACTCCTATGATTTTCCCGGGATGGTTTCCCCATGTTACCGTTTGCCCAACCGGGTTTTCAAATCCCATTTTTTTAACAGCAGTTTCATTCAATATAAAATTGGCAGAATCCAAACCGAACTCCTTTGAAAAATCCCTTCCTTTCTTTAAAGATAATTTCATTGTTTTTATAAAGTCATACCCTACTACACCGTCTGCAAATGAAACAGTAAGATCCGGAGCTTTGCCAGGCCAGCCAATGCTGTTATTATGATGTTCAATCACCGTGGGCGAATTTCTCATCTTAGAAATACCCATAACGCCAGGCAACTGTTGTGCCTGTTCTTTAAAGCTGGAATACCTGTCCGCAAGACTACCTTCTATAGGGATATAGATAAGATTCTCCCTGTCGTAACCAAGGTTTTTGCTTTGTATATAATCCATCTGGCGGTAAATAACAATCATTCCCACAATAAGCAGTATAGATAATGAAAACTGAAACACTACTAACCCCTGCCTGAAAAAAACCGGAGCCCAACCAAATTTTAATTTTCCTTTCAACACTTTTAACGGGTTGAGTGAAGAAAGGAATAATGCAGGATAGCTTCCGGCAATTAATCCGGTGCCTGCCAATAAGCCCAGCAGGGATAACCAGAAAACAGGATCTTCTATAGGCAATGTCAACTGTTTTCCGGTTAAGCTATTGAAAAGGGGGAGCATTAATACAACAATTAAAAAGGCTGCTGTTATAGAAAAAAGTGTAATCAACAATGCCTCGCCCAAAAATTGCCATATCAGCGACCATCGCATAGCCCCGATTACTTTACGCAGTCCTATTTCTTTAGCACGTTTTCCGGAACGGGCTGTTGCAAGATTCATAAAATTGATGCAGGCTATGATGAGAATAAATATGGCAATGATAGTAAACAGTCTCACATACTCAATTCTGCCGCCATCAATGTATCCATTTTTAAAATTAGAATACAGGTATTTTTGATTGAATGGCTGTAATGCCAACTGCGTGTAAAAGCTTTTATTCTTTTCAGTATAGTTATAAATGAAGTCCTTTATTTTAGCTTCCACCTTATTAACCGCTGCCCCCTCCTTTAATTGAACATATGTTGCCGGAGAAGTGTTGCCCCAGTTATTTACCCATTTATTTTGCTTCACAAAAACCTGCCATGGTAATAAAAAATCAAATTGAAAACTGGAGTTTGCCGGAAGGTTTTCAAATACAGCAGCAACAGTATATTCAGCTTTAGTATCAATTAAAACTGTTTTACTGATAGCATTATCTGCACTTCCAAAAAACTGCTCGGCCATTTTGCGGGAAATGGCAATCTTATCAGGTGATTGTAAGGATGCTTGCGCTTTACCCCGGAGCAATGGAAAACTGAACATGTTGAAAAAATCGGCATCGGCAAAAAAACCCAGCATTTTAATAATTTTTCCATTGGCTTCTGCGGTACTCAACGTGCCAGGTGCAACAACATATTCAAAACCGGATGTATATTGTATTTCAGGGATATTCCTCTTCAATTCATCTGCCAGTAACCCCTGGGTTGAATAACCTGCATCCACCTTGCCATCATAAAAGTTTCTTTCATACACCTGGAATAATTTTCTTCCATTCTCATGAAAGTTATCAATGCTCTTTTCATCATTCACCCACAAAAAAATAAGCATACTGCAGGCTAAACCTAATGCTAACCCTGTAATATTAATGGCCGAGAATGCTTTATTCCTGGTAAGGTTTCTCCAGGCTATTTTAAAATAATTCCTGATCATATCAATAGCATATAGCAGAATCAATGTGAAAAATATGCCAACTACTCAAAGATCTGGATGTCAAACATTTGCAGGTAGTATTATAATTTACAATGTTCGCTTTTGATACAATATGCGCATGATACTGATACAAGTTTGTGCAGAAAACGAGATACGTAATTACTATTTTTGTTTCTTTGTTTTAAACATCTCCAACATTCTGTCTGTAACCACAAAGCCACCCACAACATTCAGCGTTCCCAATATCACAGCAAGAAAGCCAAGTATCAGCGCCGGATAATTGCCGGGCTCTGCTTTGCCCATTACAATAATGGCTCCAATAATCACTACGCCGTGTATAGCATTAGCGCCACTCATTAAAGGCGTATGTAAAACCGAAGGAACATGCCCGATAACTTCTATTCCCACAAAAATCATCAATATCACTATGTAGATGATCTGTTGATTGGCTGATATCCATGATAATATTTCGTGCATATTTATAAGTTTAATCCCTGGTATATGCTAATTACTTATAAGATTCTTTATCTTTTCATGTACCACCTCTCCCCTATGCGTAATACAAGCGCCTTTTACCAGTTCATCTTCAAAGTCCAGTTGAATGTTTCCATCCTTATCTAAAAGCAACGATAAAAAATTCAATACATTTTTGCCATAAAGCTTACTTGCATCAAACGGCATAGTTGATGGCAGGTTAGCATCGCCCAAAATTGTTACTCCATTATACTTTACCACTTCATTATTTTTTGTAAAAGGCGTATTACCGCCTGTTCCCGCAGCTACATCAACAATTACAGAACCATTGCGCATTGTTTTCAGCATTTTTTCCGTAATAAGTACCGGCGCATTTTTTCCGGGTATCTGCGCGGTAGTAATAACGATATCTGCTTTTGTAATGCTTTCCGCTATCTTCATTTGCTGCTGCTGCCTGTATTCTTCTGTTTGATCAACAGCATAGCCACCTGCAGTACTCGCATCTGCAGCCCCGTCTATTTCAATAAATTTTGCACCAAGGCTCATTACTTCTTCCTTTACCGCGGGTCTTGTATCAAATACTTCCACTACAGCGCCCAGTCTGCGGGCTGTGGCAATGGCTTGCAGTCCGGCAACGCCTGCACCTAATATTAAAACCCTGGCCGGCGCAATACTACCTGCAGCAGTCATAAACATCGGGAAATACCTGCCATATATATTCGCAGCCGTCAATACTGCTTTATAGCCTGCAATATTCGCCTGGCTGCTCAATACATCCATGCTTTGCGCACGGGTAGTGCGGGGCAGCATATCTATACTGCACAACGTAACAATTGTGGCAGTATATTTTTTAATTAATTCAATATTATATAAAGGTTGATATACACCAACCAGCAAAGCTTCATTTCTCAAACCCACTATTTCTTCTGAAGAAAGATTATGGATCGATAAAATAATATCTGCCTGCAGTAATAATTCTTTACGGGATACTACACGTATATTTTTAAAAGTATACGCTTCATTATCTGCAAATGCATTTATACCAGCGCCATCTTCTATCCAAACCTCAATATTCTTTTTCATCAAAGCCTCTGCCTGCTCGGGTAAGAGTGATACCCTGTTTTCGCCATGCGGTTCTTTAAGTATGCCTGCAATCATAAAATGAATGTAAGAATTTTTAAGAAGCTATCAGCTTTCAGGTGTCAGCTTTCAGCTATCAGGTATCAGGAAGCCGAAAGCCGAAAGCCCATAGCTGATAGCTGACTGCTGACCGCTAAAACCTCACAACAAAATCCTGTGTTGCTTTAAAGTCTTTTGAAATAAGTATAATGCCGATAAAAAACAGGTCGATACTGCAGGTAACACAATCCAGCAATTTTATAGTTTCCCAGGCTTCTTCCATTTCCCGGCTCCAGTGAATATCATCAAAAATCACAATTGAACTATTATGCAGGCATGGAAGTAACTGGTTAAAATACCGCAGGGCAGGTTCTTTGCGATGATTACCATCTATAAAAGCGAAATCAACTCTTTTTATTTTCTGTAGGGCCGGCAGAAAAGTATTATCAAAATTCCCTTTTATTAATTGTATATTTTGTAAGCCTGCTTTATTAAAATATGCTTTTGCACGCTCCGCAATAGCATCCGCTCCTTCAAAACTATATACGGACGCGTTCCGGTTGGCTGATGCTAAATAAGCCGTTGTTATGCCCAGCGAAGTTCCCAGCTCAATAATTGTTTCAGGCTGGTAATAATTCACCATCCTGAAAAGCAGTTGTGCATACTTCCGGGATTTCAGCGACCATTTGGCTATATCGCTGACCTTTCTCGTTTTTTGCTGCATTACGGAAGATCCGGCGCCAAAGTCCTGCACTTCTATTATATCAGTACTATGCAGTAATTGCTCACGCATATACTCAATATTGCTGAACGCATAAAAATTTCGCCTGTCATTTAGCACATTGGTGATAAAATCAAACACAAAAGGAGAATGTACACCATGTCCCTTACCATTGGCAGCAGTAATATAATAATGAATATATTTTAACGCGAGCTGAGATTTGTTGTACATGCAGAAACTATGGTAAGCTGTTTTTTCTTACCCAGGTTTGAAAGGAATATGCGTAAGCATGCTTTTCATCAGCAGGGAAATCCAGTTGATAAATTTTATCCCATTGGTTTTCGTCAAAAACCGGGAAAAACACATCACCGTCTAACACAGCATGAACCCTTGTTATGTAAATCTTATCCGCCTTAGGCAAAAAAGCCTGGTATATCTGTTGACCACCTGCTATAAAAACTTCTTTGCAGTCTTTTTCTTTTGCTTTTGCCAATGCTTCATCCGTGCTGTATACATGTTCAGCATTTTTGCCTTCAGGTATGGTTAGCTGTTGCCTGCTCACTACTATATTATACCTGCCCGGCAAAGGCTCTGAGCCAAATGACTCATATGTTTTTCTGCCCATAATTACCGGCATCGCCCAGGTGGTGTTTTTAAAAAACTTCATATCGTTAGGTAAATGCCAGAGCAGATCATTGTTTTTACCAATGGCATTATTTTCAGCAGCGGCAACAATTAAGGATATGATCATAATGTAGTGCTTTGGGCTTTCAGGTTTCAGCTATTAGAGAATGTCAAATCTCAAATTTCAAATCTCCTCATATCGCAACCGGCGCTTTTATAGCCGGGTGAAATTCATAATGCTCCAGTTTAAAATCTTCATAAGTAAAATCAAAGATATTTTTCACATCAGGATTGATGCGTATCTCCGGCAATGCATAAGGAATACGGGTCAACTGAAGCCTTGCCTGTTCAATATGATTATTATACAAATGCACATCGCCAAAAGTGTGCACAAAATCTCCCGGCTCAAGATCACAAACCTGTGCTATCATCATTGTAAGCAGGGCATAAGACGCAATATTGAAAGGCACACCCAAAAACACATCGGCAGAACGTTGGTATAGCTGGCACGACAATCTTGGCTTACCACCCTGTGCAGGTTCAGCCACATAAAACTGGAACATATTGTGGCAGGGCATCAACGCCATTTTAGGAAGATCAGCCACATTCCACGCACTCACAATAAGCCTTCTGCTGTCAGGATTTTTTTTGATCTGGTCGATCACATCAGTGATCTGGTCGATTACCATGCCGTCAGGACCTTCCCAGCTACGCCATTGCTTTCCGTAAACAGGCCCAAGATCCCCATTTTCATCTGCCCATTCATTCCATATACTTACGCCGTGCTCGGTAAGATATTTAATATTCGTTTCGCCTTTCAGAAACCAAAGCAGTTCGTGAACAATACTTTTAAGGTGTAATTTTTTGGTAGTTACCAGCGGAAAACCTTTACTTAGATCAAACCGCATCTGGTAACCAAAACAACTGATCGTGCCCGTGCCGGTTCTGTCGTGCTTTTGCACCCCGGTATCCATAATATGCTGAAGTAAATCAAGGTATTGTTGCATGAGCGCAAGTTACATTAAAAGGAGAAAGGTATAAGGTGAAGGGTGAGAGGCATTTTAAAAACACACAAAATGTGCATTGATAGTGGATATTTTTGTTACCAGCAACAGTATTTATAGCATCGTTCCTTGCCACGCTCGCTTGTGCAGTATAACATCAGGCAGCCTTTATTGAAGCGCAGACCAGGTTATGGGCTTTTTATGAAATTACGTCACTCAGATTCCTCTCCCGCCGCAACATGCATATATGTCAAGGCAACCTCAGGCGGGATCGGAATGACAGGCAGTAGGATATGTACTGAGCTTTAGTGCAAATTTTCAACTTTTATATCAATACTGAACAATGCGCAACAAACTGTATACCCTGCGGCTGTAATACTCAGCGTAAGTTATACAACATGCCTTTGCTATTCTGTACTGCTGATTGCCCGCACCGCGAGTAGGTATGGTTGGTATATGAGTATCAAGTTACCTTAGGATGGAACGGAACCATTTATGCCATACCCGAATGAACAGCATTACTTAAAAGCGAAATCTCTGATGCATCCTCCAAAACTTCTTTACTATTTCCCTATTTTTGATCATTCCGTCAATAATCATCAATTATGAAATGGATCTTCACACTGTTGCTGTTTTCTTTTACGTCTGTTCAATCGCAGCAAACCATTAAAATATTAAGCTATAATATTTTTCATGGTGAGCAGGCTTATAAAAAAGGTGAGCCTAATATTGATAGCGTAGCAGGGCTTATTAATAAATACAAACCCGATCTTGCAGCCTTCCAGGAAGTAGACAGTGCTACCGGCAGAAGCGAAAGCATATATAAAGTGTGTACTGATTTTATTGCTGAACTAGCCAGGAAAACCGGCATGCATGGTTTTTTCGGCAAGGCCATGGATTATGATGGCGGCGGATATGGCGAAGGTTTGCTGACCAATAAACCAGCAAGAGCAACAGTAAAAATCCTGCCCACACCCAAAGGCGGCGAACCGCGTGCATTGATCTATATTGATTACCCGTTATCGAAAAAGAAAAGAATTGTTTTTGCAGGAACACATCTTTGTCACCAGTTTGAAGAGAACAGGATAAGCCAGGTAAATGAAATAAATAAAACTTTTGAGAAAACTAAACCACCTGTAATACTTTGCGGCGATTTAAATTTTACACCGGATAAAGAACCTTACCGTATATTATCAACTGCCTGGAATGATGCCGCCATTTTAAAAGGCGATCCGCAGCTTACTTTTTCTGTGGACAACCCGAAAGTACGTATAGATTATGCCTGGCTGAAAAAAGGGCATACATTTAAAGTAGTGGATGTACAGGTACTTCCATACGACTACTCAGATCACAAACCAGTATTAATTACATTAGAAATACAATAATCTTACAATGAAAGTCTACGCTCTGTTTTTTTGCGCCGCAGTTATAATAATACATAACGGTTGCTCACACACGAAGAAAACAACAGCTTCAAAAATGAATTTTGCCAGTAATATAGTAGTAGCGCACAGAGGTGCATGGAAGAAAAATAATCTCCCGGAAAATTCTATAGCCTCGTTGCGGGAAGCTGTGCGCATTGGTTGCGCAGGTTCGGAGTTTGACGTGCACCTTACTGCGGATGATACATTGATTGTAAATCATGATGATAAATATGCAGGCAAAAAAATTGAAGAAAATACCTATGCTTCGCTTGCAGAAACCAAATTATCGAATGGAGAAACCATACCTACCGTAAGAGCGTATCTGCTTGCAGGTATGCAGCAGCACACCACAAAACTTGTTTTCGAAATAAAACCTTCAGCCATAAGTAAAGAACGGGGGCAAATTCTTGCGCGGAAATGCGTTGAACTGGTAAAAGAGTTAAAGGCTGAACCCTGGGTAATGTATATCAGCTTTGATTATGATATTGTAAAAAAAGTATTGGAACTGCAGCCGGGCGCTAATGTAGCCTATCTGAATGGCGAAAAATCTCCTGGCCAATTAAAGGCTGATAATGTTCCGGGGTTAGATTATCATTACAGCGTATTCAAAAAAAACCCGGGATGGGTTGCTGAAGCAAAACAAAATAATGTAGAGTTGAATGTTTGGACAGTTAATAGTGCAGAAGATATGAAATGGTTTATTGACCAGAAGTTTGATTATATCACCACAAATGAGCCTGAATTATTGTTTGAATTGCTAAACAAATAAATACCGGCATAAGCATTGTGACCAATATCACTGACCATTCAATACAAAATTTCAATCTTGCAGAATAAATCACAATGCTGCAAATGGACAATGATAAATCTATCCGCCTCACCATTTGGATAAGCCGCCTGGTTCGATGGGGACTCGGAGGCTTGTTCATGGCAATTGGTATATTGTATTTTAATAAGGATGGCTGGCCCGCAATCCTGTTTGGCGCTGCTATGATCATTACTGGTTTTTTTCGTCCCAAACGTTGTATCGGGGATTCCTGCGAGTTACCCGCTACTCCCAAAAAATAATGCACTGTTCATAACCAAGACAATCTCTATTGTAACAGCAACAAGAAATTGCTGAAGACACCGTCATATCGAGTACCAAACCTGATTCAGGAAAAATATAAAGATGACATTAAAATGGTTTGCTGTAAAAACAGCGGGCTTATGGGCTATATCATTTGGTTAAACCGCCGGAATGCTATTTTGTTGTTATGCAGGGTAGCCCCATACAGGGCAAATAAAACGGGTGCATTTTTCTACAAACAGGTAGCCGCTACGCGGCAGGGTATATACTAACAGGAACCATATTTAGCTCGTAAAAAAAATAATAGCTTTTATAAAACCATTAAGAAGTTAAGGTACATGAAGGCTTTTACTTAATTTTCTTAATTCCTTAATGGTTATTTGTAAGCACTAATAGCCTTCCCGGGTAATAAGTCCCCGGTTTACAGGTTGCAATATTCACTGGTTATTTCACAGAGGTACACGAAGGCTACACAAAGAATAATAAATCACTCTGTGTAACTTTGTGCATGCTTTGTGGCTCTTTGTGTAGCAAATCCTGTTTCGCCGATGCGAACACCGGAATTGGTGGCAGGAAATATATCAGGGATTATTTAAAAATAACTTCGGGCATACCCAATACGCAGAATGGAACACGAATAAAACGGATATTTACGGAATGTATCGGTGTTTATTAGTATCATCAGTGTATTCCGTGTGCTATTCTATAAAAAGTATTTGTTGTAATGCTAAATCATTATACACACGGCGCAACACAGGAAACCTGGTTTTCAATTCATACGTAATGATGTCATTATAAACGAGCAACACGGGAATTTTACTATCATCGTTTTGGCACGAGTGAGATACCAGCCTGCGGCAGGCAGGTCTACCGGGCTTAGGTACTAATGCTCAGCTTTTTGTACTACTGCCCAACAGATTTACCTTCGGTGAGAAAAAGTTCTCTCCCGCCGCAACATACTTTTAGGCCAATCTTCATGAGGCGTGATCGAAAGGACGGAAGAGCGTGTTCATAAATTTTCTTTATCCCTGTTTGTCGCACAATATTGCTGTTTTGCCGCTTTTATATATACTGCCTTTTTATATCAGGATACTTTTGACATGGTAAATGATTCATTTCATTAAGCATTAAATGAATGACGGCATGAAGAAGTTTCTGATCATTTTAATTGCGGCAATAACATTAAGTGCCACCGGCATACACGCACAGGATAGTACTTTGCAAGATCTCCCCGCCCAATGGAGTCTGCAGTATTGTATTGAATATGCTAAGAAAAATAATATACAGCTCAATAACCTGCGGCTAAACAGCAGTTCTGCAGAGCAGGATGTTTTACAGGCAAAAGCCGCGAGATATCCCTCTGTATCTGCATCGCTTTCCCAGTCTTTTGTTAACGGAAAGAAAACAGATGTGGTGGTGGGCGGATTATCATCCCAGGCAAATTTTTCAGGCAACTATGGCATCAATTCTTCTGTAACGCTTTACAATGGCGGCTACATTAATAACAATATTACCGCAAAGCAAATTTCGCTGCAATCCGCTAACCTCAGTGTAGAGGAAACACAAAACGATATTACGCTGAATATTACAGAATCATTCCTGAATATTTTGCTGGCACAGGAAACCATTAAATACCTCGAAGATGTATTGGTTACTTCCAAAGCGCAGTTGCAGCAAGGGCAACAGCGCTACGATGCCGGTAGCATTTCCAAAAAAGATTTTTTACAATTTGAAGCACAAACAGCAAGCGACGAATATAATCTTGTAAATGCGCAGAACAATTACCGGTTGAATGTATTGACGTTGAAACAAACCCTGCAGCTTCCATCTGCCTATGATTTTAAAATAGAAGCACCGGATAATATTACCGTACAGGAAATGATACCGAACCTTGCGTCCGCACAGGACGCCGCACTTTCCACCAGGCCCGAGATAAAAAACAGCCAGCTTGGTATTGACCTCGCAAAAACCAACCTGTTGTTGGCGAGGTCCGGAACATTACCTACCGTAAGTCTTGGCGCTAACCTCGCCAGCGGGTATGCCAATCTTAGTCCGGATAACAAATATTTTACACAGATCAATAACAACTTTTATCAATCATTGGGCTTAACTGTAGGTATTCCCATCTATAGCAGAAGAGTAAATAAAACGAGCATAGAAAAATCAAAAATTGCTATTGAACAGGCAAAGCTTTCACTGGCGGATACCAAACTCAATTTAAATACACAGCTAGAGCAGGCATATATTAACGTACAAAACAGGCAGGCACAGTATACAGCAGCAGAAAAGCAGATGAAAGCAACACAGGACAGCTATGATATCACCAACGAACAGTTACGGCTAGGCGCAGTAAATATGGTAGAGTTGTTACAGCAGAAGAATCAGTATGTGCAGGCGCTGCAATCCTATATACAGGCAAAATACAGTGCTGTACTTTATAACAAAATATACAATTTCTATACAGGCGTTCCTGTATCGTTTTAATAAGATCATTGAATATAAAACGCACAAGCAATGAAAAAAAAGACATGGATCATCTTAATAGTGATAGCGGCGCTGATAGCAGTTGGTGTGTGGTTCTGGAAATTCAGGGATGAGGGCACCGTGGTAATACTGCAAACGGAGTATCCGTATACAGGCACCCTGAGCACTTCAGTAACTGCAACCGGTACTATACAACCTGTTGATACGGTAGCCGTAGGTACACAGGTTTCGGGCACCATAAACAAGGTATATGCTGATTTTAATTCAACAGTAAAAAAAGGGCAACTGCTGGCGCAGTTGGATAAATCTTTGCTGGAGGCGCAGGTGCAGCAGATACAGGCCAACCTACAGCAGGCAAAGGCTAATGCCGTTTATCAAAAGAGCAATTTCCAGAGACAGGAACAATTGTTTAAAGTTGGCGCTATCAGCAGGGCAGAATATGAAACCGCTTTATATCAATACAATTCCGGCAATGATAATGTAAATGGTATAATTGCCCAGTTGTCTTCTGCAAAACGTAATCTTTCCTTTACTGATATTTATTCTCCTATTGATGGAACCGTTTTATCCAGGAGTGTAAGCGAGGGTCAAACTGTTGCAGCAAGCTTCAGTACACCAACCCTGTTCAGTATTGCGAAAGATCTTACTAAAATGCAGGTGCAGGCATCGGTTGATGAAGCTGATATAGGAAATGTAAAAAAAGGCCAACGTGTAAACTTCACGGTTGACGCTTTCCCTGATGATTCATTTGAGGGCACTGTGCTTGATGTGAGGTTAAAACCCACCACTTCTTCAAACGTGGTAAACTATACCACTATTATTGATGCGCCTAATAAAGACATGAAACTGAAACCAGGCATGACAGCGAATATTACAATCTATACCAAAGAAGTGCCCGGTGCGCTGATCGTTTCCGCAAAAGCATTACAGTTTCAACCGGATTCCGTATTAGGCACTATATACAAAATAGAAGGAAATATGCTGCCACCAAATGACGGCATGCATCGAAATAACAGCGCAGAAAAACCGGGTAACTCATCTGCGAAACAACCTGACAGCATGAAACAGGACATGAAAGCTGTGGTATGGGTTAAGAAAGACAGCAGCATTATTGCTGCACCTGTAACAACTGGTATGAAAGATGAAACTTCAGTACAGGTTGTTTCCGGATTGAGTGAAAGAGATGAAGTTGTAACAGGCTATGAACAGATATCGAAAACAGAGGCGAAGAAAAAAGGAACAGCTTCCAGTCCGTTTATGCCTAAGCGTCCGGGAGGAAATAACAGGAGGAATAATCCGGGACCACCTCCGGGGGGATAGGGGCAGTTAGCTACCAGCAACCTGTAACCCGAAACTTGTAACATGCAATCCGAAATCTGCAACATATCACAATCAACATTATGGCAAACGCAATTCTTGATATACAGCATTTGAAAAGAGAATTCAAGATGGGTAGCGAAACAGTACGTGCGTTAAGGGGAGTATCCTTTAATGTGCAACCAGGAGAGTTTGTAACAATAATGGGCAGCAGCGGTTCCGGTAAAACAACATTGCTCAATATCCTTGGCTGCCTTGATAAGCCTTCAGACGGGGATTACCTGCTGGATGGTGTGAATGTAAAAAATCTTTCGCGCAATGAATTAGCAAGACTACGCAACAGGAAAATTGGTTTCGTATTTCAATCATATAATTTACTGGCACGCACATCGGCCTTAGAAAATGTGGAACTGCCGCTGCTGTACAATTCCAGTATTTCTTCGCGTGAAAGAAAAGAAAAGGCGGTCAAAGCGCTGGAAGCTGTTAAGCTTGCAGACAGAATGGATCATCTCCCCAATCAGTTATCAGGCGGTCAACAGCAGCGTGTGGCTATAGCAAGAGCATTGGTAAATGAGCCGGTGATGATATTAGCCGATGAAGCAACCGGCAACCTTGACACAAGAACTTCTTACGAGATCATGTCGCTTATGCAGGAGTTGAATACACAGCAGGGAAAAACAATAGTGTTTGTAACGCACGAACCTGATATTGCAGCATTTAGCAGCAGAACAGTAACCTTAAAGGATGGTCATGTAGTAAAAGATAGTAAGAACGAAAATATAAAATCTGCAAAAGAAGCGCTGGAAAACCTGCCGGTAAATGATGATTATTAAAATGAAGTAACATGAATGTATTTAATCTCTTCAGGATTGCGTGGAAAGCGCTGGTGAGAAATAAGCTAAGGGCTTTTCTTACCATGCTTGGTATTATTATAGGCGTTGCTTCTGTAATTACGATGGTTGCAATAGGTGAAGGCTCCAAGCAAAGCATACGCGATCAGTTATCCGGTATGGGTTCTAATATGATCAATATACGCCCGAGCAGCAATGTTACTGTTGGGGGTGGCGCAAGGCTTGGCGCATCAAGCTTACAAACGTTAAAGGTTGAAGATGTTGACGCTATAAAAGAAAAAGTAAATTTTATTACAGCGGTTTCTCCCGGGCTGCAGGCAAGCGGGCAGGTAATAAACGGCGCATTGAACTGGCCCACTACTATACAGGGAGTGTCTCCCGATTACCTGCCTGTAATACGTGAATGGAAAATTAAAGACGGACTGAACTTTACAGAAGAAGATGTGAGAACAATGGCAAAGGTTTGTGTAATAGGGCAAACTATTGTAGATAATATTTTTACAAACGGGCAGAATCCAATAGGGCAAACTATTCGTTTTGGAAAGATTCCGTTGAAGGTAATTGGTGTGCTTGCAGAAAAAGGAGAAAATACTTTTGGGCAGGACCAGGACGATATTATTATAGCGCCGTATACAACAGTACAAAAAAGAATACTGGCTGTGCCTTATGTGCAAACAATTTATGCTTCTGCGGTGAACGAGCAAAGCTCTGATACTGCAACACAGGAAATTACTGCAGTATTACGTAAGCAGCATAAGTTAAAAGCATCTGATGAAGATGATTTTTCAATACGTACACAGGCGGAACTGATCAGCACCATTAGCTCAACAAGCGAATTGCTTACGGTATTGCTGGCGGCAATTGCAGGCATTTCGCTTGTAGTGGGCGGAATTGGTATTATGAATATCATGTATGTTTCAGTAACGGAACGTACAAAGGAAATCGGGCTTCGTATGTCCATAGGCGCCAGGGGAATTGATATACTGTTACAATTTTTGGTGGAAGCAATTCTGATAAGCATTACAGGTGGTATTATTGGTGTGGCATTGGGAATAGGCGCGGCAGAATTGGTGAATGTGTTTATGCAATGGCCTATATTGATATCAGAATCATCCATTATATTGTCATTTATGGTTTGTGCTGTAACAGGTGTGTTTTTCGGATATTATCCTGCACAAAAAGCTGCGAGATTGGATCCTATAGAAGCGTTGAGATATGAATAGCAAAAAGGGAAAATCAAAAAGGTTTACTTTCCGGTGCGTTAAGTATTACGGCAGATGCCTCGTGCCTCGGCATGACAGGCAGAAGAATGTATGTTGAACAATAGTACAAATGTTCAACAATAGCGCTAACGCCGAACACAGTACCACGGTTTGTCATGCCGAGGCACGAGGCATCTGCACTATATTGCCATACACGCAAAAATTTGAAATGCAACCGGTCGCCATGATGCATGTCTTACGCACCAGCATCAAGAAGGTAACAGTAAAAAAGCATAGCCTGAAACGTGAAAAGGCAGAAGTAAATAGCATAAAAAATATATTTTGCAAAAATGAAAATGGGTTGGATAAATAAAAGCTGGGTAAAAGTGGTGTTCCATGTAGCTGCCTGGATCATTGTATTCTCTCTCCCGTTTTTATTACGGCGATACCCGGCTGTTGACACTCCTAAAGACCCGGATGAAAGAGGCTTTTTTCTTGTTAATAATCTTACAGCATTGCTATGGATAGGTGTTTTTTATTTTAACGCCTATATATTAACACCTGTGTTCATCTACAATAAGAAATACCTGTATTACTTCTTGATCATTCTGGGGTTATTCGTAGTTATAATGACAATTCATTCCTGGCTGTTTATATCATTAATTACAGGCAGGGGATTTTTATTATCAAGATCCATAGGATTTAATATTCCACCATTTATGCTGGCAATTGCTGTTAGCACAGCATACCGCATGATCATCGACAAAAACAAAACCGATAAGTTACTACAACAAAAGCAGGAAGAAAATTTCAAGTCGGAGCTTTCGTTTCTTCGCTCACAGGTGAGTCCGCATTTTATGTTCAATGTACTGAACAATATACTTGCATTAGCCCGCCTTAAAAGCGATCAGCTGGAACCTACCATATTCAAACTTTCTACCTTAATGAGGTATATGCTGTATGAAACAGATGAGGAAAGGGTTTCTTTACAAAAGGAAATTGATTACCTGAACAGCTATATTGATTTACAGAAGCAGCGTGTAGGCGGGAAGGTTAAACTTGATGTACATATTCCGCAGGCAGAAGCGCACCAGGAGATAGCACCTATGCTGTTGATACCTTTTATTGAAAACGCGTTTAAACATGGTACCGGGCATATTAAAAACGCGCAGATATACATCAATATGAGTGTAGCGCATGATACGCTTAACTTTGTTGTGCGAAACAGGTATGATGCTTCTGAAACAAATGAAAGCAAAGACAGGACTTCGGGTATTGGTCTGACCAACGTAATGCGCAGGCTAAATTTATTGTATAAAGAAAAGCATGATCTGCTTATTACAAAAGAAGATGGCTGGTTTGTTGTATCCTTACAAATAAATCTTGTATAAATGCTGAAATGTATAGCAGTAGATGATGAACCGCTTGCTTTGCAACTGATGCAGGATTACATCAGCAAAGTGCCTTACCTGCAACTGGTAACAACATGCGGCGATGCTTTTGAAGCCAACCAGGTATTGCAGGAACAGGAAATTGATCTTGTATTTATTGATATACAAATGCCGGGCTTAACGGGCTTGCAGTTCATAAAAAGCCTTTCGCACAAACCCATGTTTATTTTGGTAACAGCCTACGAAAAATTTGCTTTGGAAAGCTATGATTTAAATGTTGTGGACTATCTCTTAAAACCTGTAGAGCTCTCCCGTTTTATGCAGGCATGCAATAAAGCCAGTGAGCTATACCAGTTAAAGCATAAACAACCGGATGCAGGCAGTGATTACTTCTTTCTGAATGTAGATTACAGCATGGTAAAAATAATGTTCAGTGATATTATGTGGGTAGAAGGATTACGGGATTACCTGAGAATTCACCTTGTTGCCCCTGCAAAACCACTTATCGCCAGGATAAGCATGAAGGCGATAGAAGAAGAGCTGCCGCGGTCTAAATTTATACGTATACACAAATCGTTTATCGTTTCATCAGATCATATTACCGCTGTTAAAAAGAACAGCGTATTTGTGGGTGATATGGAATTGCCGGTTGGGGAAACGTATAAAGAGGTAGTGGAAATGATTACAGGAAAAAGAAAATAAGGAAATGCTATACATCCTGCCTGCACATTCGTATATACAAGATAAATTCTAAAAATAACAGATTATATTATATTGCATTGCCAATATGAAACAATTATGAGAAAGATTGCCCTTTTTGCTTTAGCTACGATCATCATATTAACTTTTGTACTAACAGGCTGTAAGAAAGAATCAGATAATACTGATAATGCCGGGTACTACCTCAAATTTAAAATGAACGGCAGTTGGGTATTGTGGACAAATGCTGTCGCAGAACTTGGTGCAGACCTTGATGATGCCACCAAAACAAATTTTGCTTTTCAGGGTGCAAGCGACGATATGCGGGAAAGCTTTGGTATAAGCCTGCAGGTTGATGGAACTTCATTAACAGAAGGCACCTATAGTTCAGATAATTATTTTATGCCGGGTGGATATTCTATTACCCGGAATGGCTCAACAAGCTGGTATGATTTGTCTGACAGAGAATCGGATTCAAAATACTATCTTACCCTTACTACCATAGAACCCGGGGCAATAAAAGGGAGCTTTACCGGTAACTTTTTTGTGAATATGGATGATGAGAATGATAAAGTTGCTATTACCGAGGGAGAGTTTTATTTGAAGAGAATACGATAAGCATGTAATACCTACCGGTAAATCTTTACGCTATACTAACTCAATCACCGTAATCTCAGGTAATATGCCAACCCGTCCCGGATAGCCAATAAATCCATAACCGCGGTTGATGTACAGTTTTTGAGCAGCTTCCTCATATAATCCTGCCCATTGCTTATATACATATTGCACGGGGCTCCATTTAAAGCCGGGCACTTCCACGCCAAACTGCATGCCGTGTGTATGTCCGGAAAGCATCAGGTCTATATCTTTATATGCCTCCGTTCTTACTTCCGCATCCCAATGGCTTGGATCGTGGCTCATTAAAATTTTAAAAGGATATTTTTCCGTGCCGGCATAGGCCCGATCCAACTTTCCATACTTCGGAAAATTAGCTTTTGCTCCCCAATTCTCTATACCAAGCAATGCTATTTGCTGCCCGTTTTTTTCCAATGGCACATGCTCATTCATCAGCAAACGCCAGCCCATATCTTTTTGCAGTTGCTTTAGCCGTTCAAGGTTTTGTGCTTTTATTTCTGCGCTTGGCCATACCCGGTAGTCTCCATAATCATGATTACCTAAAGTGCTGAATACGCCCATAGGCGCACTTAACTTTGAAAATATATCAGTATATTCATTCATCTCATCAACATGATCATTCACCAGGTCGCCTGTAAATAAAATAATATCCGCGCCTTGTTTCATGATCATATCTATGCCATGCGCCACTGCTTTTTTATCGGTAAAGCTGCCGGAATGCACATCGGAAATATGAATAATTTTTAATCCTTTAAACGCTTCGGGAAGATTGGGGAAATTAAGCTGAATTGTTTTTAGATCGTAACGGTATTTATTACGAAAACCCCATAGCAACATGCCAAATAATCCTCCTCCTATGCCTAAACCCAGCCAGCTCATAAATACTGAACGTGAAATACCGGCAGCTTTAAATGGTTCTCCGTGAACATACTGGTAAAATAATTTTCCCCCTGCCCATTGCAGTACTCTTCTCAGGTCATCTACAATCAAAAAAATTACCGTAACTGCCTTAGAGAGGAATAACCCTATAAGAATTGAAATAAAATAAGTGCGTAATGCTTTCGGCCAACTTTCAATATTAATATACGGCATTATCAGCAGGGTTATAACTGCCCCTGCACTAAAAAGCCAGTATATTCCAAAAACTATAAGTTTTACTTTAGGAGAAGTATGCTGTATTACCACTTTCAGCGCCTGAAAAACATACAGGTCTATCAGCAACATGACTATGATTAAAATCCATGAACCGGAAAAACGACGCATATATTAATTTGAAATTTAAGATTTGAGATACTTCAGAATTTTATAAACTCGTCCAGTTGATCATTGATCGCCCTTAATGTGGCAGGATCTTCAATATTATACTCAGTATTAAATAATTTATTTACCACAGAAATAGGAAGCTTATTGTGGTATACGTGCATCTTTAAATAATGCAGTACACCTGTTAAATGTTCCATTCCTCTTAAATTTCCTGCCCTTCCGGTAGATACGCCGGTAAGCAATGCTTTTTTACCCCACCAAACTTTCTCAATAGTGGTGTTATCCATCATTGCTTTCAGTACTCCGGGAAAGCTGCCGTTATATTCCGGCGTAACAAAAATAAACTTGGTGGTAGGTATCAATACCTCTTTCTCTAATTTAACCAGGGCCTCGCTCCTGCTTATTACATCAAGATTTTCCAGTGTAATAAACTTTGGTTCAATTCCCTTTGCTTTTAGAATATTTTCATATTGTCTTGCCACTCTTATGGTATTACTTCCCGGCCGGTTAGTGCCTGAAATAATGGTGTATATATCTGATTGCATGTATCTGAATGAATTGTTCCTATTAATTTTACGCCGAAACAGTATTTTTGCCCGGGCTATGGTTGAAACCCGGTATGCTGCAAAGATAATCCTGTTTCAACCATCAGTATCAAATAACAATAGTATATTATAATCATGCATTTCACATCATACGGACATTCCTGCTTTTCTGTAATAATAAAGCACAAAAAAATCCTTTTTGATCCTTTCATCACATACAATGAACTGGCTAAAGGAATTGATGCAGCATCTGTTGAAGCAGACTATATATTTCTTTCTCACGGGCATGAAGATCATATAGCTGACTGTGTTGCCATTGCTACACGTACCGGCGCCAAAGTGGTTTGCAGCTTTGAAATTCATATGTGGCTTAACAGGCAGGGCGTAACCAATACCCACCCTATGAACACCGGTGGTAAATGGAGTTTTGACTTTGGGGTGGTAAAATGTGTAACGGCTCATCATTCAAGCGGACTGCCTGATGGTACTTATGGCGGTAACCCGATGGGATTTGTTTTTACAAGCGAAGAAGGCAATTTTTATTATAGCGGCGATACGGCGCTTACCCTTGATATGCAGTTAATACCCCAGTACGCCGCCCTTAATTTTTCGGTATTGCCCATTGGCGACAATTTCACGATGGATGCAGCAGACGCTGTTCAGGCAGCGAAATTTATTCAATGCCGCAAAATAATTGGCGTTCATTATGATACATTCGGTTATATAAAGATTGATCACGAAGCGGCGAAGCAGCTGTTTGCGGAGCAGGGACTACAGTTATACCTGCTTTCGCCGGGCGAATCAATGGAATTATAGCAAACCTCTTTATATATTGTACATAATATCTGGCAAAAAACACCCGATAAAAGTCTACATTTGCCCATTGACAACCATAACATATTAAGTTTTATATTAGTATAAGTATATCCGTAACATAAATTATGGCAAGAATAATAGGTATAGCCAATCAAAAAGGCGGGGTGGGAAAAACAACCACGGCTATAAATTTAGCCGCGAGTTTTGCTGTGCTGGAAAAGAAAACGCTTCTTGTAGATGCTGATCCGCAGGCAAATAGCACAACGGGTACCGGCTTTGATTTGCACAACATCCAGAAGAGTTTGTACGACTGCATGGTAAATGATGTACCGGCGCGGGATGTTATTCTGAAATCAGAAATTCCTTTTCTCGATGTAATGCCTTCACATATTGACCTTGTAGGTGCGGAAATTGAGATGATCAATTATCCCAACCGTGAAAATGTATTGAAGCATATTCTTGAGCCGGTTAAAAATGACTATGATTTTATAGTGGTAGACTGCTCTCCTTCTTTAGGATTGATAACGGTAAATGCGTTAACTGCCGCTGATAGTGTGGTTGTGCCTGTGCAAACAGAATTTTTTGCCCTTGAGGGATTAGGAAAATTGCTCAATACCATAAAAATTGTACAGAGCAGGCTGAACCCTGAACTGGTAATAGAAGGTATCCTGATGACAATGTATGACGGTCGCCTCAGGCTATGTAACCAGGTAGTGAATGAAGTAAGACAGCATTTTGAGGAAATGGTTTTTGATACTATTATCCATCGTAATACAAGATTAAGTGAAGCGCCCAGTGTTGGCAAGCCCGCTATTTTATATGATGCTGAAAGTAAAGGTTCCATCAACTATCTCAATCTTGCCAAGGAAATATTGCAGCGCAATAACATGACCCAGATACCACAGGATGAAAGAATTTTAACTCTTGACAATGAGCACACCCAATAATAAAAAGGACGCCCTCGGAAAAGGCATCCGCTCTCTTTTGCAAAGTATTGACTCAGATCTGAAAACAAGCGGCGGAGATCATCTTAAATCAGGTGTTGTAGAAAAAGCTACAACTACTTTGCGTGTTCCGGTTGACCAGATTGAACCCAATCCCAAACAGCCACGCCGTGATTTTGACGAAAAAGCTTTACAGGAATTAGCAGAATCCATAAAGCTGCATGATATTATTCAGCCCCTTACTGTTGCTAAAATTGCAGGCGCTGAAAAATACAGGTTAATTGCAGGTGAAAGAAGATGGAGGGCTTCAAAGCTTGCCGGCATTAAAGATGTGCCGGTATATATACGCCAGGCAAACGACCAGCAATTGCTTGAACTGGCCCTGCTCGAAAATTTACAAAGGGAAAATCTTAATTCCATTGAAATTGCGCTCAGCTATAAGCGCATGATGGAAGAGCTGGCTTATACGCAGGAGCAGGTAGCTGAAAGAATGGGTAAAGAAAGAAGTACGGTTACAAATTACATACGCTTATTAAAACTGCCGCCGGATATACAGGTTGCTGTTCGCAACAACGTGATAAGCATGGGGCATGCCCGCGCCATAATTAATGTAGATAATGTAGAGCAGCAGTTATACATTTTTAATGAGATAAAGAATAAAGGGCTTTCTGTAAGGCAAACAGAAGACCTGGTAAGAAATCTTTACAAAAATGCGCCTGTTAAAAAATCGGTAAAAGCCACGCTGGCCGCGCCATTCAAAAAAATTGAAGATACCTTGGCCTCTCATTACGGCACCCGCGTAAAAATGCAGCATAGCAAAAAGGGAAATGGCTCTATAACCATTGAATATTTTTCGGTGCAGGAGCTTAATGCTATTCTTGAGAAAATGCAGGTATCTGCCGGATGAGTAACTGCAATTATGCGTAGCTATCATTTCCTACTTTGTTGTTGTTTTTTGTTGACAATCGGGCGTGTAAACGCGCAGCAGGATACTTTGCCCGGATCACGGGATACCTTACCTAAGATAGATGCCGATACATTGCATAAAGACAGTGTGATTGTGACCCATGCTCCGTCTATCAAAAATGATAGCCTGGCAAAGCTGAAAATTGATACTGCAAAAAAAGTAAACCCTGCAAAAAGAGCAGCATTATTATCCGCTATTTTGCCCGGCGCAGGTCAGGCTTATAACAAAAAGTACTGGAAGATGCCGATTGTTTATGGCGCGCTTGCCATACCGGTATATACGTTTACAGATAACCTGAAATGGTTTAACCGGACGAGGTTTGCTTACAACACATTATATAGCATGATGAATTTAGGTGACTCATCGGGCTATGAAAGTGTATATCCGCAACTTAAACCATTTGTGGATGCGAGAGACCAGGCAGGATTAAAAAATTACCGTAGTGAATTCAGAAAGAACGTAGACTATTCTGTACTTGCATTTATTGCATTGTGGGGATTACAAGTGATGGATGCAGCCGTTGACGGGTATCTCAGAGATTTTAATGTAAGTGATGATCTTAGCATACAGTTAAAACCAGGCCTCTCTCCTATGGCAAATACTGCGGGACTGAGCATTGTATTCAATATTGGTAAAAATCATATAGCTTCCACCTCATCGCCACGCCGCAAAACGCCTATATTTGCCAACTAAAAAAAACGCATGAAAATAGCTTTGATAGGTTACGGAAAAATGGGTCATGCCATTGAAGAAATTGCGCTGCAACGTAAGCATGAAATCGTGCTGAAAATTTCAATTGATAACCTGGAAGATAATACGATTGAAAATATCCGGAAAGCAGATGTAGCTATTGAATTTACCGGCCCGGAAAGTGCGTTTGAAAATATCAATAAATGCTTTGAAGCAGGTGTGCCTGTTGTAAGTGGCTCAACCGGTTGGCTTAAGCAATATGAAGAAGCCGTTTGGAATTGTAAAGAACAGAATGGAGCTTTTTTATATGCCAGCAATTTCAGTATAGGTGTAAATATATTTTTCGAGATCAATAAAAAACTGGCAAAGCTGATGGCTTCACAGGCTGAGTATGAACCATCATTAGAAGAAATACATCATACCCAAAAACTTGATGCACCCAGTGGTACAGCTATTACACTGGCGGAGCAGATACTGGAAGTAAGCCCCTTTAAAAAACAATGGGTGTTGAATAAAGCGGAAAAGAAAACCGACCTGGTGATTGAAAGCAAACGTATAGATCCTGCGCCAGGCACCCATATCATCACATACAAATCAGCTATAGACGATATTGAAGTAAAACATACCGCCCATAACCGGTCCGGTTTTGCCTTAGGTGCTGTTTTAGCCGCTGAATTTATTTATGGAAGAAAGGGCATTTTTAATATGCAGGATGTGCTGGGTTTATAACAGTTTTTGATTTTTTCCCGTTGCTGCACAATTTCCCGGGAAAATCAATGTTTCTTTTTGCCCGCAAATTTTTTTTCCCCGGCTTCTATCTTAATATCCAGCTTATTTTCATCCGGTGGCTTTGGGCAGGAGTAGCCGGCGCTATAAGCACAGTATGGATTATATGCTTTGTTAAAATCAATAATCACCATTCCGTTTGCAAAGTCCTTTACCGAAAGATCAATATACCTCCCGCCTGTGTAAGTATCTTCACCGTTTGTTTTATCAGTAAAAGGTAAAAACAAATAGTCAACATATTGTGGGTTGCCGGATAGAGCGGTGCTTCTGTATACCGTAAGCTTCACAGGTTGATCTTTTAGCAAAAATTCTAGCACTGCATATCTTGTATACTCCCTTCCCGTTCCGCTGAATACAGGCATTATAAAGCCGGGAGCAGAAGGTAAAATTTCCACTTTCGCTGTAACCCTGTATGTGCTGTCGGCATCATAAAAACGCAGCAATTTCAGATCTGATTTGTTTAATGGTGAATGGTTGTCCTTCAGGAATTCCGCTTTATATGTATTGCGGAATGCCGCCAGCTGTGTTTTATAATCCTGACTAAAACACGGCAAGCTTATTATCAATATTAAAACCAGGAAATACTTCATAGTATTTGTGCATTTTAATTTGCCAAGTTAGGTATTATCTTCTTGCTGCCATTGTTGGTGTTGTGCATAGGCTATTGTGCTTTGGCATCACCAACAACATTCCACAGCCCGGGCTATATTAATACACAACTTCTTCAACTCCCTGTTGTTGGTACTCCACCTGCATTAACCGCCCTGCATACCAACAACGGCACCTAAAATAAAGAAATATTATCGAAACTAATAAGCGTTTGCTCCGCCTACCGCAGAGTCCTGCCAACGCACATTGCCAGGAGGAGAGACTCCGCGGAGAACGCTCGCTCTTTAAGAGCTAATGTTTACAAAACTCTGCGATGAAAAAAATTACATAGCATACAACGCCGCCGCCCTGCACAACAAAAACCACACACCGAAGCCATCCTGTAAATCTGCTGAAAACCTTATCCACATTGCATTACAGCCAATGTGGCAGAGTGGAAAACTTTTTAGCGAAAGAAATTTTGGGGATAAAAAAATATTTGAGTGAAATTATTTTTATGAACCAATAAGCAATGCCCCGAAAGTTGGCCGGTTCAATTTATCTTCCTTGTTTTATTTAAATACCAATTTTCTTTATACAATTCATAGACATATCCTTTCCTAACAATGCTATCCCCTGTAACCATTTTAAGCCGCAATAAATAAGCAGGCTCATTGATATAGAATGGGTTAATATAAACATTCTCCGAACTATCCACAGACAAGAAATAGAAATCATATTTTCTAATTGTTTTAACAGCATTAGATATTTCTTCACTTGTGAAATAGTCTGGCACTTTGCTTTTTTCTAAGTTACTTTTGTTAATTGTATTTATATTCCCTTTTTGCAAATCATAAGTAACAAAATAGACAGGTAAATTCCCTTCGCTCTTTCCAATAACGTAAACAACTTCATTAGTATTCCTACTTCTTTGAGAAATAGAAATACCCTTTATTTCATCAAATTTTACCGAATTATACTTAGCTATAAATTCGTCTATTGTTTTATCTGAAATTGGTGTGTTATGATTTGAACACGAAAACAAAGAAACAATAAAGTAGATAAACATTTCAGGACGCATCGTATGGTTTTTTTAAAATTACTGCCTCCGTTATTTTTGCTTTGATTCAGCCTTATGCCTTGCTTCTAATATAGCTCGGTATTTGTATTCCAATGAATGATAAGCACCCAATTTAATCGAGTTTTGGTCATCCTTAGAATCCCATTTAGTTCTCCGCAGAGAGAGGATTCTTTACCCCCTATGAAATGGAGGTTCTCCGCGGAGTCTCTCCTCCGAGCCTTTTGTGCGTGAGCTGGACTCTGCGAGGGGTACTCATCATCTTTGTTTCGTCAAATCTACATCATCTTTACATGGCAGCAGTTTTAATTACAATCTTTGATGCCCCGCCTACCGCAGAGTCCTGCCAACGCACATTGCCCGGAGGAGAGACTCCGCGGAGAACGCTCGCTCTTTAAGCGCTAATGTTTACAAAACTCTGCGATGAAAAAAAGGGTAATAAGATTGACAATTTTTGCTATTGTTGTTGAGTTTGGGCGAAGATTTGCGTTTCCCTCCTTCCGGTAGTTTAGCAATCCGGGGCTTATTAACACGTCTGCATTAACATATATACTAAGCGCCCTTGCATATCAATAACTGTGAAATTTTTACATTTACATAATTCCTCCTAAATTGCCGTATGCTTTCTAAAAAGACCCAATATGCATTTAAGGCGCTCATGTATATGGCGCAGGCTGAGAAAGACGGGCCTATACTTATTGCCGAAATATCCCGTAAGAAAAAAATACCCCTTAAATTCCTGGAAAATATTCTGCTGGAGCTTAAAAATGTGGGCATCCTTGACAGTAAAAAAGGCAAAGGCGGAGGCTACTTTTTTAAAGAACGTCCTGCAGATATTACATTAGCCCGCATTATGCGGCTGCTGGATGGGCCAATAGCACTATTACCCTGCGTTAGCCTCAACTTTTATGAACGATGTAAAAACTGCGATGAAAAGAATTGTGCCCTGCGCGATACGCTTATACTGGCACGTGATGCAACATTAAGAATACTTGAAAAAAAGACGGTGGCCGATCTTATATGATCAGGATTGCTTACCCCATCCCCACTTTAAAAAATAAGGCATTGCTTTAGCCCAGGTTGGCACATCATGCTTTCCATCGGCTAATTCAAAATATGCTATATCCTTCCCTAAACTATATCCTTTTAGCTTAAGCTCTTCTATTAATCCCATGGTATCATCAATAGAATCAATAATACCGTTATTATTCCTGTCAGCCGTTTCATCCTGTGTGCCGGTTTCAAAAAAGAATCTGAGCCAGGGGTAATAGGTTCCTTTCCTTATCTGCGCATGCATAATACGATCGGTTTCTTCTACATAACCATCATCCAGCGCTTTGGTTCGCCACCAGAGTGAACCGCTGAAAACGCCAACATTTAAAAATTCGGCAGGGTGATTCCAAACAATATCTATGGCGGAAAGTCCGCCCAGTGAAAAGCCTGCAAAGGACTTATTTTTAAAAGATGTAATCCCGGTTTGCCTGTGTATAAAAGGTAATAATTCGCTAAAGATAAACCTGGTATACAAAGCTGCCTTTGCCCCGCGACCTTTAAAATCAGGAATATAAGCAGTACCGTATTCATTCTTGCGGTCTTCACCACAATGTATCCCGACACATAAAATTTCCTCTATTTCATTGGCTTTGTAAAGTCCTGAGAGTATTTCAGCAAGCCCAAGCGTTTCCATATCCTGCCCGTCATTTATCAGTAATAAACTCGTTTTCCCTTCCGCAATATTATTGGGAAGAAAAAAATCCATCTTTACTTCTCTTTTCAAAAAGGCAGATTGAAGGGTATAATTTTCTACAGGTATGGCTATATTGTCTATCATATCAAAAAATACAAACTTAAAATATAACGGAAAGATCACAAGAAAAATGTATCTGAACCGGGTAAAATAAAGAATATGATGGTTTAAAACAGATTTTGTTGGGCAGAATTATTAATTGCTTATCTTACTATTCATTACCATTTGTTCTAACCAGCCGCTTAAAACCGGCTTAAATATGAAATATGAAGAAAATAGGAATACTGCATGGAAAAGAAAGATCTTTTCCCAAAGCATTTGTTGAAAGGATCAATAGTAAGAATCCGGATGGCATTATTGCAGAACCCGTAAGTATAGATAAAGTAATTCAGGGTGAATCAAGCGGTTACGCGGTTATTGTAGACCGTATATCGCAGGATGTGCCTTTTTACCGGGCATTTCTCAAGAACGCGGCTATAAGCGGAACCGCGGTTATCAATAATCCATTCTGGTGGAGCGCTGATGAAAAATTTTTTAATAATGCGCTGGCTACAAAAATCGGGGTGCCTGTTCCTAAAACCGTTATTTTACCTTCAAGAGAATTACCAACAGATACTTCTGATGAATCATTTTCCAACCTTGCTTATCCACTGGATTGGGAAGGTATTTTCAGGTATGTTGGCTTTCCGGCTTATATGAAACCTTTTGCTGGCGGTGGCTGGAAAAATGTATACAGGCTCGACAGCATTGAAGATTTTTTTGACAAACATGGCGAAACCGGGCAATTGGTAATGCTGCTGCAGGAAGAAATAGTTTTTGAAGAATATTACCGCTGCTATTGTATTGGTGGCAAATATGTGCGCATCATGCCTTACGAACCGAGAAACCCGCATCACCTGCGCTATGAAAGCAGTTTTAAGCCATCGCCTGAAAGATACCGGCAGATGGAAGAAATTGTTTTGCGTATTAATAAATATCTCGGTTACGATTTTAATACTGTTGAATTAGCGGTGAGGAACGGCGTGCCCTATGCAATAGATTTTTGTAACCCGGCACCTGATGCTGAGCGCACAAGTGTAGGTGAAGAAAACTTTGAATGGGTAGTTGAAACCGCAGCCAATTATGCTATTGAAAGGGCTGTACATTACAAAGAAGGTCTTGACAATCTTACCTGGGGAGAATACATAAAAAGAAGCGCTGATAAATTACCATTAGCTTGATCATAACAATATAAATACCTAATAACGACCCATATGGCTAATCTGAATTATAAGCAATTCACTGTAGGAGTTGAGGAAGAGTATATGGTAATAGACCCACATACTTTTGAATTGAAAAGTCATGAGCAGAAAATTGTTTCTGAGGGACAGAAAATGATAAAAGATAAAGTAAAAGCTGAAATGCACCAGGCTGTGGTTGAGGTGGGTACTGATATTTGTGAAGATGTTGACGCTGCTCATAATGATGTTTCTCTTTTACGAAAAACCATTGCTGAAATAGCAGGCGGGCTTGGGCTGGCGATGGGCGCTGCAGGAACGCATCCCTTCAGCGCATGGGAAAGCCAGTTGATTACCGATAATATACGCTATCATGAAATAGTGAATGAAATGCAGGATGCCGCAAGAAGCAACCTGATTTTCGGCTTGCATGTGCATGTTGGTATGGAAAGCAGGAAGATGGCTGTTCACATCGCGAATTCCGCACGATATTTTCTGCCGCATGTTTTTGCATTAAGCACCAATTCGCCTTTTTGGGAAGGCAGGTTTACTGGCTTTAAATCATTCCGCACAAAAGTATTTGATAAGTTTCCGCGCACAGGTATACCTGATTTTTTTGAAAGTATTGAAGCTTATGATAATTATGTAAACCTCCTGATAAAAACAAACTGCATTGATAATGCCAAAAAAATATGGTGGGACTTAAGGGTTCACCCGTTTTTTAATACCGTGGAATTCCGGATTTGCGATGTTCCGCTAACGGTGGATGAAACCATTGCTATCACCGCTTTATTTCAGGCCATCTGCGCAAAGCTATATAAGTTGCGTACGGAAAATATGAACTTTATCCAGTACTCACGGGCACTTGTAAACGAAAATAAATGGCGCGCCAGCAGGTATGGCTTGGATGGTCATTTAATTGATTTTGGAAAAGAAGAAGAGGTAAATACAAGAGTATTGATTTATGAGCTGCTGGATTTTGTTGATGATATAGTAGATAATTTAGGATCGCGGCATCGCCTGGCTAATGTGCAAAAAATAATTGAGAAAGGCACAGGTGCCGACAGGCAGCTTGATGTATACAATAATACGCAACAGCTACCCGCGGTTGCTCAGTTTATCAATAGTCAGTTTCTTTCAGCATTATAATGGAGTAAGCATTTATCCAGGCTATCTTTCCAATATGGAATATCAATTCCATAATCAGTTTCAATTTTCGAAGTATCCAGCACAGAGAACACCGGCCTTTTCGCAGGTGTGGGGTATGAAGATGTTGGAATAGGATTTACCTTACAATTACTGTTTATTTTCTGCTGAATGCCAACAGCAAACTCATACCAGCTTATTATTCCTTTATTGCTGTAATGATAGATGCCCGGTATCCATTTTTTATGCACTGCTATATGGAGTATGGCTTGCGCAAGATCAATGGCATAGGTAGGAGATCCTGTTTGATCATTAACTACATTGATCTCGTCTCTTTGATTCATCAGGCTGAGCATTGTTTTCACAAAATTCTTTCCATACGAACTATATACCCACGACGTACGGATAATTACCGATGCAGGATTGTTTTGCAGGGCAAGCTTCTCTCCTTCTGCTTTAGATGCGCCATAGGCGTTAACAGGGTCTACCGGATCGCTTTCTTTATATGCTGAAGAAGCGTTGCCATTAAAAACATAATCTGTAGAAATATGGATAAACCTTGTTTGATATTGCTTACATAATAAAGCCAATTCCCCAACACCATCGGCATTTATCTTATACGCGGTTTCCTTTTCAGATTCCGCTTTATCAACAGCAGTATATGCAGCACAGTTAATACATATATCAGGTTTGACTGACGCAAATGCGGCTTTCATTGTTTCAGTATCATCAAGCGCAAATGCAGGGCGGGAATAAAAGTAAAATTCGAATTCAGTAAACAGTGAAGATATTTCCTGTATGCATTTCCCTAATTGACCTGAAGAACCTGTGACCAATATCTTTAACCTGCTCATTACTATTCTTCAAATATAAATTGAGTGTTGCAATCCTTCAGTGAAGGATGATGTAAATCTTTGTCTGATATAATGCTTTTATCAGCCGGAATTTTCCAGTCAATATTTAAATCTGCATCATTATACATAATACCCCCTTCCGCATTCTTATCATATAAATTATCGCATTTATACAGCACTTTAGCAGTTTCACTTATCACGGAAAAGCCATGCGCAAAACCTTTGGGAATTAATAATTGCAATTTGTTTTCGGAAGAAAGTTCCACGCCAAACCATTTGCCGAATGTTGGTGATCCTTCGCGGATATCTACTGCAACATCATAAATTTTTCCTTCCAGCACCCGAATTAACTTAGCTTGTGCTTTAGGATGATTTTGAAAATGTAATCCACGGATTACACCATAGCCTGAATACGACTCGTTATCCTGTACCCAATCAAATGCTAATCCTTCTGCTGCAAAAACTGCTTTATTAAAACTTTCAAAAAAGTATCCCCTGCTATCCTCAAAAACTTTTGGTTGAAATAACACCAGACCGGGGATATCGGTTTTATTAAACGGCATGAATCAAATTATTATGCACGGTGAAGATAAGAAGTAATATTACCTTTTATTGTATTGCTCAGAATAATATTGCTGGTATTGCCCTGAAGTAACATGATTTACCCAGGCTTCGTTTTGCAGATACCAATCCACTGTTTTTCCTAATCCTTCTTCAAATTGAAGCGAAGGTTTCCACCCCAGTTCATCATTGAGCTTAGAGGCATCAATAGCATAACGCAGATCATGCCCCATGCGATCTTTCACATAAGTAATGAGTTTTGCAGATGTGCCTTTTTCTCGTCCCAGTTTTTCATCCATAATATTGCAAAGCAAATGCACCAGGTCAATGTTTTTCCATTCATTAAATCCGCCTATATTGTATTTCTCCCCTCTCCTTCCTTTGTGAAAAATCAGATCAATTGCTCTTGCATGATCCTCTACCCATAACCAGTCTCTCACATTTTCACCTTTTCCATACACCGGCAGGGGTTTATTATGCTTAATATTATTGATCATTAAAGGGATCAGTTTTTCCGGAAAATGATGAGAGCCATAATTATTTGAACAATTAGAAAGTACTACCGGTAAATCATATGTATGGTGATATGCCATTACCAAATGATCTGAAGAGGCTTTTGACGCGGAATATGGCGATCTTGGATCATACGGTGTTTCTTCTGTAAAAAATCCTGTTTCGCCTAATGAGCCATATACTTCATCAGTAGATACATGATAAAACAGGTTCTTATCACTGGCTTTATCCTTCCAGTGCTTACGGCAGGCATTCAATAAAATACCAGTTCCCAAAACATTCGTTCTTACAAAAGCAAGTGGGTCTGTTATAGAACGGTCAACATGACTTTCAGCGGCAAGATGAATAAAAGCATCAAAATTATACTTGGCAAAAAGCTCCTCAATCTTGTTCTCGTCGCATATATCGGCATGCTCAAATGCATAATTAGGCTTGCTTTCAATATCCCTTAAATTCTCGAGATTACCCGCATAAGTAAGCGCATCAATATTTACGATAAAGTACTCGGGGTATTTATTTACAAACAGGCGTAAAACATGAGAGCCGATAAAACCGGCTCCTCCTGTTATTGCTATTATTTTCTGATATTTGTCCATTACAAACTCCAGTATTTCAATTTTGAGAATCTGCCGCGATACAAGCCTTTCAAGTCAGCAAAAATAGCACTAGGATTGGTAATAGAAAGTAAATAATCTTCGGTAAGGTTCTTATATTCAGTATGAGGAACAGCGAGAATTACGGCATCGTAATTTTTTCCTGTTGCAGGAGATAATGCAAATCCATACTCATGCTGAAGCTCTTCACTATCAGCATACGGATCAACTATATCTACATTAAGCGAATAAGCCCTCAACTCTCTAACCATATCAATCACCTTTGAATTTCTGATATCGCTTACATTCTCCTTAAAAGTAGCGCCCATTACTAATACTCTTGCACCTGTTGCCTCTTTTGCATTTTTAATAATATGCTGCACTACTTTTTTTGCTACATACATAGGCATTTCATCGTTAATCACTCTTCCTGCAAGTATAACCCGGGATTCATAACCAAGTTCATTGGATTTATAGGTAAGATAATATGGATCAACGCCTATACAATGCCCGCCCACAAGTCCGGGTTGAAATTTCAGGAAATTCCATTTGGTGCCTGCAGCTTCAAGCACCTCAAATGTATTAATACCTACCATATCAAAAATGATAGATAGCTCATTCATCAACGCAATATTCAGATCGCGTTGGGTATTTTCAATAATTTTTGCAGCCTCCGCTACTTTTATGGATGATGCCCTGTGTATTCCCGCTTTTACCACTATTTCATACGTCTTTGCTATCTCTTCTGCAGATACTGCATCAGAACCCGAAACCACTTTAATGATTTTAGCAAGTGTATGTTCCTTATCTCCGGGATTAATACGCTCGGGTGAATATCCCAGTTTAAAATCTTCATTTAGTTTAAGTCCACTTAATTCTTCTATAATTGGTAAGCAATCCTCCTCGGTACAACCAGGGTATACGGTTGATTCATATACAACATAATCTCCTTTTTTTATTACTTTCCCGATTGTTTCAGAAGCTCTTTTCACTGGTATAAGATCTGGTACATTATGTTCGTCTACCGGTGTAGGCACGGCTACAATAAAAAATTTTGCTTCTCTTAATTCATCAAGTGAGTCTGTGAAATGAATATCGCAACCTGCAAATGCAGAGGATTCGAGCTCATTGCTTGGGTCAATACCATTCCTCATCATTTCAATGCGCTTTGCGTTAATGTCAAAACCAATAACACTTACCCTTTTTGCAAACTCAAGAGCGATAGGAAGTCCTACATATCCTAACCCGATTACTGCCAATTTTGCCTTTTTGTTGATAACATCATCGTATATAAGCATACTTACTGTTTTTTAAATTCCTTAGGTTGTTTATACAGTTCTTCTTTGGGTAAGGATTTAAAATATTCATAGGTGATCTTCAGCCCTTCGGCTCTTTTAACTTTAGGTTCCCAATTCAATATACTTTTTGCCCTGGAAATATCAGGCTGTCTTTGCTTTGGATCGTCAGTAGGTAACGGTTTATAAACAATTTTCTGATGAGTGCCGGTAAGTTTTATTATTTCTTCAGCAAATTCTTTCAGGCTGATCTCATCAGGGTTCCCGATATTTACCGGTTGCTCATAATCGCTGTATAAAAGCCTGCAAATACCATCAATCAGATCATCAACATAGCAAAATGACCGTGTTTGCGAACCATCGCCAAATACAGTTAAGTCTTCTCCACGCAATGCCTGACCGATAAAAGCAGGTAATGCTCTGCCATCATTTAAACGCATTCTTGGTCCATAAGTATTAAAAATGCGGACAATTCTTGTTTCTACACCATGAAAAGTATGATATGCCATGGTTATGGCTTCCTGGAATCTTTTTGCTTCATCATATACGCCACGTGGGCCTACAGGATTTACGTTTCCCCAATAATCTTCATTTTGGGGATGTATAAGAGGATCACCATACACCTCTGAGGTAGAAGCAACCAGTATACGTGCTTGTTTTGCTTTTGCAAGACCAAGGCAATTATGTGTGCCTAAAGAGCCTACCTTAAGCGTTTGAATAGGAATCTTTAAATAATCTATAGGACTTGCCGGTGAGGCAAAGTGAAGAATATAATCCAGATCTCCGGGTATATGAATAAACTTTGAAACATCGTGATGATAAAATTCAAAGTTTTCTAATGGAAAGAGATTTTCAATATTTCTGACATCACCTGTGATGAAGTTGTCCATTCCAATAACATGGTAACCATCTTTAATAAAGCGGTTACACAAATGAGAGCCCAAAAAGCCGGCAGCACCGGTAATTAACACCCTTTTCCTGTTCATAAACTATAGTAGATTGGTTATATTTTTGATACGGGACGTCCAATACTTTCGTAATGAAACCCGATTTCTTTTATAGCATTTACATCAAACAAATTTCTGCCATCAAAAATGGCCTTATTCTTCAGCAGCTCAGCAATTTTTAAAAAGTCAGGCGTACGAAACTCGTTCCATTCAGTTGCTATTATAAGTGCGTCAGCGTTATTAAGACAGTCATATTGATTTTCTGCATATTCTATTCTATCACCTACTACCTGTTTAACATTATTCATAGCCTCAGGGTCGAAAGCGCTTATAGTAGCCCCGGCAGCCAAAAGTGATTCAATTATATATAAAGCCGGAGCTTCGCGAATATCATCTGTATTAGGCTTAAATGCGAGTCCCCATAAAGCAAATTTTTTATTGCTTATATCGCCCTTGAAGTAGTTTTTAATTTTAGGAATAAGATGAAGCTTTTGACTTTCATTAACATCCATCACTGCATTTAAAATCTTAAAATCATATTTTACTTCATTTGAGCTGTTAACCAAAGCCTGAACGTCTTTAGGAAAACAACTTCCGCCATAACCTATCCCGGGAAATAAAAACCGCTTTCCAATTCGCTCATCGCTTCCTATTCCTTTCCTAACCATATCCACATCTGCTTCTAACCGCTCACATAACTGGGCAATTTCATTCATGAAAGATATTTTCATGGCAAGAAATGAATTAGCAGCATATTTGGTCAGCTCCGCAGAGCGTACATCCATAAAAATGATCGGGTTACCCTGCCTTACAAAAGGAGCATAGAGATCAAGCATTAATTTTTTTGCTCTTTCAGATGTTGTTCCTATTACTACTCTGTCCGGCTTCATAAAATCATCCACTGCAACACCTTCGCGCAAAAATTCAGGATTTGATACAACATCAAATGCCTCGGCAGCGCCTAAATCTTTACCGGCAGGCAATACTTTTTTTGAACTCTCTATTATTGTATTCGTTACTTTTTCGGCAGTACCCACCGGTACCGTACTTTTATCTACAATTACTTTGTATTGATCGGGCTGTATAATTTTTCCTAACTCTCCGGCTACACCCAGCACATATTTGAGATCAGCAGATCCGTCTTCGCCGGGAGGCGTAGGCAATGCCAAAAAGATAATTTGTGCATCTTTTACCCCTTCAGCAAGGTTGGTAGTAAAATCAAGTCGTTTTTCTTTTAAATTTCTAAGGAATATCTTTTCCAGACCTGGTTCAAAAATGGTAATCTCGCCTTTTGAAAGCTTATTTACTTTATTAATATCTATATCAATACAGGTAACGGTATTTCCGGTTTCCGCAAAGCATGTTCCTGTAACTAATCCAACGTAGCCAGTACCTACAACTGCTATTTTCATTTTTTAATTTATTTATTTATATATTCTAAAACTTTCGACGCAATAAAGGCCAGTTGTTCCTCTTCCAGTTCAGTATGAATAGGAAGTGAAATAACCCTCTGAGTCAGCCAATCTGTTACAGGCAAGTTGAAATCGTTACCGCCGAATGAAGCAAACATTTTTTGGCGGTGGGCTGGTACAGGATAATAGATCATGGAAGGAATATTGTGTTCAGCTAAAAATGTATTTAAACCATTTCTGTCGACACCCTCCAGTACAAGCGTATATTGATGAAATACGTGATTGGTATATGATGGGATAAAAGGCGTGGCAATTTTTTCATTACGGGCAAATGCTTTTGTATAATATTGAGCTGCTTTTTGTCGTGCTGCAATATATTCATCAAGCTTTTTAAGCTTTACATTTAAAATTGCAGCCTGCAATGTATCAAGCCTGGAATTACAACCTACTACATCATGGTAATACTTTACACTTTGTCCGTGATTAGCGATCATTTTTAGCTGAACGGCTAATTTATCATCATTTGTAAAAATAGCGCCGCCATCTCCATAACATCCAAGATTTTTTGAAGGGAAAAAAGACGTACATCCAATAGTGCCGATAGTTCCTGACTTCTTTTTGGTACCATCAGAAAAAGTAAAATCTGCACCTATTGCCTGGGCATTATCCTCAACTACAAACAAATTATGCTTACCGGCAATTTTCATGATTTCTTCCATATTGGCTGTTTGACCATACAGATGCACAGGAACAATTGCCTTTGTTTTACCTGTTATAGCTTTTTCAATAGCAGCAGGGTCAATACAAAAGGTTTTAGGATCAACTTCAACAAATACAGGCTTCAACCTCAACAGAGCAATAACTTCGGTAGTAGCTATATATGTAAAGGAAGGGGTTATAACTTCATCGCCAGGCTGTAATCCTAAAGCCATTAATGCTATCTGAAGCGCATCCGTTCCATTGGCGCAGGGTATTACATGTTTAATATCCAGGTATCCTGCCAGGTTTACTGCAAAATCCTGAACAGGTTTTCCATTAATGAACGCGCAACTATCTAATACACTATGAATGGCAGCATCTACATCCGTTTTAATATGTGTATACTGCTTCTGCAAATCAACCATCTGAATGGGAGTCATATAAATAAATGTGGTATTTAATAAAATGGTTGCAAAAATAGTAAAATATGCGTTGGTTGTTCAATACACATTAGTTTTGTATCATATTTTAAATATTGATAGTGATTACCATATTTTATAATCTGTTTGTTAGCATTTATCATTTGTCTATTCAACTGGCTGCTATATGGAATACAAAAGCCAGGTTGTGGATAACCGGCAGAAAGAATTTTTTCCCGCAACTGGAAGCAAAACTGCACAAATCAACCGATGATAAGACAATAAAAATCTGGATGCATGCCTCATCGCTTGGAGAATTTGAACAGGGGCGGCCTTTGATTGAAGATTTAAAAAAGCAATACCCGGATTGTTATATTATCATTAGTTTTTTTTCACCATCAGGTTATGAAATAGCCAAAAAGTATAAAGGAGCTGATCTTATATGTTATTTGCCCATAGATACCCCCGCCAATGCTAAAAAGTTCATCAACCATATACAGCCAAACCTGGTATTATGGATCAGGTATGAATTTTGGCTAAACTACCTGGAAGAGTTAAAAAGAAAAAATATTCCGTTATTGCTGATTTCAGCAAATCTTAGAAAAAAAGGAATATTTAAAAACGTATACAACTATTACCGTAAAAGATTATTCAATGCTTTTACACACATTTTTGTACAAACCAGGGAATCGGAACAAATACTCCATGGAATGGGCTTTACGCGCAATGTGAGCATTTCCGGCGATACCCGGTTTGACAGGGTAATAAGCATTGCTGGTAAATTTGAAGACATTGCGTTGGTTAAAAAATTCTGTGGCCAACACCGCGTGATTGTTGCCGGCAGCACCTGGACTGACGATGAAGAAGTGCTTATACATTATGCCAAAATAAAAACTGAGATCAAATTCATCGTTGCACCGCATGAAGTAGACCGGGAAAATGTGCTCGATCTGCAAAAAGAATTTCCCAACTCTATTCTTTTTTCTGAGCTAAGCGCGGCCGAGGATGGATCAGAAAATTTATACGATGATAATATTATCAATACCCTGATCATTGATAATATAGGCATGCTTTCACGCCTGTATGCCTATGCAGATATAACGTATGTAGGGGGAGGTTTTTCTGATAGCGGGCTGCACAATATTCTTGAAGCTGCGGTGTATGGCAAGCCTGTATTTTTCGGACCATTCTTCAAAAAAAATTATGAAGCGGAAGAAATGATAGATGCAGGAGGAGCTTTTAGTATTGAAAATGCCTTAGAGCTTGAAAAGGAATTAAACAATCTGTGGACAAACGAAGGAGCATTAAAAAGTAGCAGTAATGCCGCAAAGGAATACGTTTATAAAAACGCCGGCGCTACAAGCCATATTTTAAATTATATCTATAAAAATCTTCTTCGAACCAACTGATCAAATTGCTTTACCAGCACGTGATCTTCCAGCCAGCCTAATTTAAGTTTCAGCTCCCGCTGTATCCAGAATTCAGCCTCTGGATATATGGTAAAATGATTGATGGTTTTAAGTGAACGCTCATACATGGCTTCATCGCCCCTGAAAAGTTCTGTAATAAAAATATACCTGTCGTTTACACCAATGGCCTTTTTTAAATCTTTCAGTGGCTCATCATTAAACTTCTCACCTATTTCTCTTTTTTGCTCAAATAACTTATCATTTAATGAGGTACTCTCCTTTCCTATCACTTCATTCAATTCTTTTACTTTTGGCTGATGCGATAAGGTTGGCACTTCTTCAAAAACATTAAAAGAATTTTGTGTAACAGGCTGTACTTCTTTTTTATTTTCAACAAACAAACTGTTATCAGGCTGCTCCTGAATTTTTACCTCTTCCACTTTTACTTTAACAAAATCTTCAGGCATGGCAATTTCTTCGTCAATGGTTTTAGTAGCAATGTTGCTCGGCATTACAACAGCAATTTTCCTGCGGTTGCCTGCACCCGCCTGCTGTTTCAGCAAAAACACTTCTGTTTGCAGCATTTGTAATACATGCATCAACTGATCAGGAGACGCTTTTTCCTGGTGAAGTTCCTGCAATTTGTTTATCAAAACCCCGATTCGTTCCATTGAATATGGTATTTTTGAGCGGTATTGATTTAAAGACTGTTAAAAAGTGTGGTGAAGTTACAAACACCTTGCCATAAAATTATTATAAATGTTTACAGAGCCCCATATAAAAGGAGAAAGAAGAGGTTGGATTGAAGTGATCTGTGGTTCTATGTTCAGCGGTAAAACAGAAGAACTTATCCGCAGGCTGAAGCGTGCACGCATAGCTAATATGAAAGTGGAGATTTTTAAGCCTTCGGTTGATACACGTTTCAGGGAAAAAGAAATTGTATCCCACGATGAGAACTCCATCATCTCAACACCTGTTGATAACTCGGCCAGTATATTGTTAATGAGCAAAGATGTGGATGTTGTTGGTATTGATGAAGCACAATTTTTTGACGATAATATTACGGCTGTTTGTAATGAGTTGGCTTTAAATGGTATCAGGGTAATTGTAGCAGGATTAGACATGGATTACACGGGAAAACCTTTCGGGCAAATGCCCGGTCTATTAGCAGTTGCAGAATATATAACAAAGCTGCATGCCATATGTGTGAAATGTGGCAATATTGCCAGTTATTCGTGGCGAAAAAGTACACATAAAGACCAGGTGGTTTTAGGTGAAAAAGATATTTACGAACCTCGCTGCAGGTATTGTTATAACCTGGAAGAATAAGATAACAGGGATTATTATATGAATGCAATTACCCAGATTTTTGCTTTGCTCAAAAAAGATCTGTTGCTTGAATTACGGCAGCAGTATACTTTTTATGGTGTATTATTATATATTGCCTCAACAGTATTTGTTTTGTACCTTGCCATTCAACAACCAGAAACCGATGTATGGAACGGTTTATTCTGGATGATACAATTATTTATTTGCGTTAATGCTGTTGCTAAAAGTTTTTTGCAGGAAAGCCGGGGAAGAATGCTTTATTTCTATACCATTGCCGGTCCGGGTAATTTTATCATTGCCAAATTACTGTATAATTTAATCATCATGCTCATCATGAGCCTGGTAAGTCTTGGACTTTTTATATTGATGATCGGCAACCCGCTAATAAATTTCTTTCATTTTTTGGGTATAGTATGCCTGGGCTCGGTAAGCCTGAGCCTTGTATTTACCATGCTGGCTGCCATTGCTGCAAAAGCCCAGCAACAGGCTTCGCTGATGGCTATTATGGGTTTCCCTATTATAATCCCGCAACTGCTTTTATTAATGCGCATTTCAAAAGCAGGGTTTGGAGAAACATTTAAAGAAACTGCCTTATCAGATATGATCTGGCTGCTTTCAGGATTAGATTTACTGGTAATAATAATGGCTATTATTCTCTTCCCCTTTTTATGGAAAGATTAAACAGCATTGCTCATTCATTAAATTGATGTAGGTTTGTCGCTATAATAAATTCAATGGGATGAAACTATCCTGGTGGAAATTACTCTGTATTGTATTACTATCTTACGTTTTGCTTGGCGGCCTTTTAATGGATGTACCCCGTAAAGCCATTCTTAATGAAACGATCCGGAACATTTATTATCATGTGCCTATGTGGTTTGGCATGATGGTATTATGTGGTATCTCCGTATATCATTCCATCCGGTTTTTGAGAAAGCCGGATATGCTTAGTGATATTAAAGCTACCTCCTATGCTGCTACCGGCATGTTATATGGTGCGCTTGGCATTATTACCGGGGCTATATGGGCAAAATACACCTGGGGCAAACCCTGGAGTAACGACATTAAGCAGGTTGGCGCCGCTATAGCGCTGTTAATATATGCAGCTTATTTTGTTTTGAGAAATTCCATAACAGATATTGACAAACGGGCAAGGGTAGGCGCAGTTTATAACATATTCGCATTTGCAATGCTTTTGCCGGCATTATGGATCATTCCCCGCATGATGGAATCTTTGCATCCGGGTGGAATGGGTAACCCTGGCGCAGACCCGAGAGATATGGATGCTCGGATGAGATTGATCTTTTGGCCTGCAGCCGTTCCTGGTTTTATTATATTGGGTATATGGATCAGTTCCCTTACCGTTCGCATTCGTAAAATTGAAGATAAAAACCTTTTACATGTTTAAGTTTTTACGTAAGAAAGCTTTTCTTTTTAGCGTATTGTTTTTTAGCGTATGTTCATCTTTTGCGCAAACCGAGGTAGAAATGGCTGATGGCATGCGTGCCAATGGAAAAATCTATGTAGTTGTTGCCGTGCTCGCTGTAATTTTTTTCGGATTGTTTATTTTCCTCATCAATTTAGACAGGAAAATAAGCAGGCTTGAAAAAGAAAAGGGGAAACAATAATTGTTGCCTCCCGAGTGTTTATTTGCTGACGATAAACTTTTAAAAGCTTCCATATGTCTGCTCAACAGGAATACAGTTTCTTCGATGCCGTTTCGGCAAGTTTTGATAAAGCAGCAAAATTCACCAGCTGGGATCCGGGTTTACTGGAACAGATCAAGCAATGTAATTCCGTTTACAGGATGCATTTTCCTGTAAAAATTGGCGATAAGATTGAAGTGATCAAAGCCTACCGTGTTCAACATTCTCACCATAAAACGCCGTGCAAAGGAGGGATACGTTTTGCAACAACAGTAAACCTTGATGAAGTAATGGCGCTTGCCGCGCTTATGACTTATAAATGCGCGATTGTAAACGTTCCGTTCGGCGGTGCTAAAGGAGGTATAAATATTGATCCTAAAAAATATACGCCCTATGAGCTGGAAAAAATCACAAGGCGTTATACCCACGAATTAATCAAGAAAAATTTTATTGGACCAGGAACCGATGTTCCTGCTCCGGATTATGGTACGGGAGAGAAAGAAATGTCGTGGATAGTGGATACATATACGAGCATGAAGCCTGGTGAAATTGATGCATTAGCCTGTGTTACCGGGAAACCTGTTACACAGGGAGGTGTGCGTGGCAGGCGTGAAGCTACAGGCTTAGGTGTTTTTTACGGTATAAGAGAAATCTGCCGTATGTCCGACCTGATGGCAAAAGTTGGCTTATCTACAGGCATAAAGGGGAAAAAAGTGATAGTGCAGGGACTGGGAAATGTAGGATACCATGCAGCAAAATTTTTTAGAGAAGGCGGTGCGACAGTAATAGCCCTTGCAGAAATGGAAGGCGCTATTTATAATCCCGCCGGTTTGAATGAAGAAGAGGTTTTTCAACACCGGAAAAAAGAAGGCACCATTCTTAATTTTCCCGACGCTGAAAATATTTTATTCTCGGCAGATGCGCTGGAAATGGAATGTGATATACTGATACCTGCTGCATTGGAAAACGTGATCAATGGAGAGAATGCTCCCCGCATAAAAGCAAAGATCATTGGTGAAGCTGCCAACGGACCGCTTACTCCTGAAGCGGACGAAGTGTTTATCAAAAAAGGCATTTTGGTTGTTCCGGACATGTATCTCAATGCAGGTGGTGTAACCGTAAGTTATTTTGAGTGGCTTAAAAACCTTAGCCATGTTCGCTATGGCCGAATGGAAAAAAGATTTACAGAAAACCTGAACAGCAAAATTTTAGAGCAAATGGAAGAACTAACCGGCAAACAGGTACCACCCGGTGAAAGAGAAGCCATTATGCATGGAGCGGATGAAGCAGACCTGGTATATAGCGGGCTGGAAGAAACAATGATCGGGGCAACACGGGAGATTGTTGATGTATGGAAAAACAATCCTGACATACCTGATATGCGAACAGCCGCGTATGTGGTTGCGATAAATAAAGTAGGAACCAGCTATGCCGAGTTAGGAATATTTCCTTAAACAGCGCATAAAGCTTTTTCGTTTGAGCTGATTAATATAGCTGCAAATATGCCTTTATAAATGTAATGTGGAAACTAATTTTCATGCTGCTTATTTTTTCTAAACAGATAAAATCCACGCCTGCATTAATTCTTCTTATTCAAGCTGATTTTAAAAAAAATCTTTCCTATTTTATTACAAATCTTTTTTGCGAATTAAAATCGCCCGCTTACTTTTGCCGCGGAGAGATGGCAGAGCGGTCGAATGCGGCGGTCTTGAAAACCGTTGACTGTCACAGGTCCGGGGGTTCGAATCCCTCTCTCTCCGCAACAAAATCCTTCATCGAAAGATGAGGGATTTTTTGTGCTGTGAGGGTTTGAACCAGAAGGGTTGGACGGGGTTCGATCCGAAGGAGGTTCAGGGATGAGTTTTGGGCTGTGGTGCTTACACTCACCGCGACAAATGATCATTTATTATCAAGATCCTATAAACAGCGCGTTTATAGGATTTTTCTTTCATAGTCTGCGTGTCACACAGGCATAGTTACTCTTTAACCCTTTTTTCGATCGGCTGATATGTCTCTGATTGTAGAGATCAAAGCGATAATGACGATATCTTTCGGCTAAGTGTTATTTTTTTGTTTGTTATTTCAATCAAAATGAATATATTTGTATGTAATAACAATCATAATATAAAGATGACCACAAAAAAACAAGTTGTTTTCCCTAAGTATAATAAACTTATGGAACAGGTCGGCGAAAATATAAAGCTTGCAAGAAAGCGTCGCAAACTAACGACCATTCAAGTTGCAGAGCGAGCCGGAATTGCGCGCTCAACATTATATCTTATTGAAAAAGGGGATACAGGTGTGGCATTTGGTGCGTATTTGAATGTGCTCCGTGTATTGGGTTTACAGGATGATGTGTTGAAACTAGCAGCAGACGATGATTTAGGAAGAAAATTGCGGGATCTGGAATTACTAAAGTAAACAATGACAAAAAAAAAGTTTGACATATACGTATATGCGCATTGGAAAGGAATGATGGATCCCAAACTTATGGGTATACTTTCTGCACACTTTGCCAAAGGTACAAAGGCGTTCAGTTTCGAATATGATAGGACATGGTTAAAATCCGAACACCTCCAACTAATGGATCCAGACATCCAATTTTTTGGGGGAATGCAATATTCCAACGACAAAGAAAACTTCGGTATTTTTTTAGATAGCATGCCTGATACTTGGGGACGGACATTGATGAAAAGACTCCCATATTGTATGATATAGATTACTTGTTAGGCGTTTACGACGAGAGCCGTATGGGAGCAGTACGTTTCAAAATGGATATCGATGGCCCTTTTTTGGATGATAACAATGAAAAAACTACTCCGCCTTGGTCTTCCATTCGAGAACTCCAACATGCGGCTGACCGCCTTGAAAATAATGAAAACAATGACGACCTAATGGAGTGGTTGGCTATTTTAATCGCTCCGGGTTCTTCATTAGGAGGCGCAAGACCCAAAGCGAACATTTTGGATGAAAACGACGAATTATGGATTGCCAAATTTCCTTCTAAAAACGATACGTTCAACAAAGGAGCTTGGGAATTCTTGTCCTATCAACTGGCAGTTGGAGCAGGAATAAGAATGGCTCCGTCCAAAATAGAAAGAATAGCCGGTAATCACCATACGTTTTACCAAACGCTTTGATAGGGAAAAAGGGGAACGTATTCATTTTGCTTCGGCAATGACCATGACGGGTAATAGCGAAGATACCATACGTGACAATCCGGCAAGTTACCTGGATATTGCCGAATTTATTCAAACCTATGGAGCATCAGTAGAAGAAAACCTGCACGAACTGTGGCGTAGGATTATTTTTAATATTGCCATTTCCAATGTGGACGATCACTTGCGAAATCACGGTTTCATCTTAACAGATGAAGGTTGGGTGTTATCTCCAGCTTATGATTTAAACCCTTCCACAGAAAAGAATGGTTTGTCATTGAATATTGATATGGATAATAATTTGTTGGATTTTAATCTTGCCATAAGTGTCGGCAAGTTTTTTAGGCTTGACCAAAAACAGATGGATAGGATCATTTGGGAAGTGCTGGAAAGTGTAAGCCAATGGGAAAGAGTTGCCGATAGAATCGGAATATCAAGAGCAGAGAAAGAACTCATGAGCGAAGCATTTAAAATATAAGTTTAAAGTATTTCAACAAATTAACTTGCTACAATGAACAATTATGATTTCGGAATATTATCACCCTTAAGATTTGAGCAACTTGTAAGGGATCTGCTCAAAGAAAAATACGGCATCTTTGAAAATTTTGCAGAAGGTAAAGATGGAGGGATTGATTTTAGGTATTCTCATTCAGAAAAAAAAATACTCATTGTTCAATGTAAAAAATATAAGAGCGTTGGTACTCTTCTCTCGTCCCTTAAAAGAGAAACCCAAAAGCTGCAAAATTTAAAGTTTACAGAATATCTCCTCGTTGTTTCGTGTGACCTGACTCCTCCTAATAAAGAAAAGATTATAAACCTATACAATGGGAAAATACTCAACTCCGATCAGATCATTACAAACAGTGATCTTAATTTTTTGTTAGGGCTACCAGCCAATCACTATATCGAATTTAAATATCCCGAACTATGGATGAACAGCATCAATGTTCATCAAAAAATATTTCATTTGGGCTTCCTGCAGCACTCGGAATTTATAAAAGAAAGGATACTCGAATCCCTAAAAAACTTTGTCCCTTATAAGGAGTATTACCGCTTGATCGACCACTATAAGACTAATAATATTGCTATTATTGCTGGTAACCCCGGTATTGGAAAAACAACTTTATCCCACGCTCTCATAGCGCACTATATCTATTTCGAAAAATATCAATTGATCGATCTTTCGTATCGAACAATTCAGGAAGCAGAATCCTATCTTTACACACCAACACCCACTATTTTTCTGATAGATGATTTCCTTGGAAAGATTAAATTGGAAAAGGGAAACGATTATATTCAACTTCTCTTATACTTTATCGAAAAAGTAGAGAAGGCGAAGGATAAAAAACTGATTATTACATCACGCGAATATATCCTTAAAAAAGCCAATAGGGAATCTTCCGCTGCCAATGAGATATTGCAACGAATATGTCATTATATCATAGAACTTAAGTACTTCACAAGAAGAGTCAGAACTGAGATATTATACAATCATCTCAAGAATAGTGAGTTGCCCCCCGATTTTATCGACAATTTTCTTAAGTGCAATTTTACGGCAATAATAGATCATAAAAATTATATCCCTCGCATCATCGAGCATTTGACCAATCCCAGACTTTTAAAAAATGTTCAGGCCGCAGAATACTTTACCTTCTTTCTGCAGAATCTTCAAAAGCCGGATAAAAAGTTGATCATACCAAGTACTTAGGTGTAATCGTCATTACTTAATCTGACAGAGATGAATTTCGGCACCAGAAAATAAAAAAATAAATAATTGCTTTAAGAAATAATCAGCCTGGATATGCTTTCAGCATATTTTCCAAACCCCTGAATTACTATAAATCACTTTCCTTTTATATCTGATAAAGGAATCTCCCGGAAAACAATTCCTTCATAAGGATTTTTAATTCCCCCTTCATAAAAGCAGGCGAGATTACCATTGGGAAGTACTACCAGGTTGGAATATGCAGAAGGCCCTTCATGCAAGACCTTACTGTACCTCCATGTTTTACCATTATCAGAGCTTAATCTCACAGTCATGTTTATGCGCTGTTCTTTATTTGCAGGATTTGAAAAAGCCAATACTTTCTTACCGGCTTGTTTATAGCTCAGCAGGCTTCCCTGGCAAACAGGTTCAATCAAAGCCGGATCGCCTTTTAAATCTGCCCAGGAATGTCCTCCATCCTTACTAACAGAAACCTGTCTTACGCGGGTATCATTATAGTTACGCATGTTCAGCATAAGTTTTCCATCAGATAATTCAGCAATCGTGCATTCATTTACCTGGTCCTGTGGTGTGCTATTTCCTAACTTCCAGTTATCGCCGCCATCGTCTGAATAAATAGCATGGGAATAATATTTTTTTGATACTGCTTCTATATGATCACAGGGAATCACAAGGCGCCCTTTATATTTTCCTTTTTGTACCTGGATACCATTTACCGGGCCGGTTGCATACCATGTCCAGTCTTCTTTTTTTGTATCTCTTGTTATTTCCCTTGCAGGCAACCAGGTCTTTCCGTCATCAGTTGATTTCAGCATAAAAACTCTTCTTTTATCCTGGCTCTTTAAAGCAATAATATCTTTTTCATGATCAGTTCCCAGGTTCCAGGTTGATAGCAGAATGATATTGCCGTTTGTTTTATCTACTACAGGAGCGGGATTTCCACAGGTGTTCTCTCCATCACTCCACACTACTTCAAGTGCGCTCCATGATTTTCCGCCATCCTCAGATCGCTTCAACACAAGATCAATGTCTCCGGTATCACTGCAACTGTTTTTTCTTGCTTCAGCAAAAGCCAGTAAAGTTCCATTGTTGGTTGATACTATGGCAGGTATCCTGAAGCATTTGTACCCGCTTTCATCCTGCTTAAACAGGTAATTCAGTTCCTGCGACTGCAGGGTTTCCATACAGAAAAACAGGAACAGAATGCAGAAATTAAATTTCAGGTATAGTGCTTTAGCATTTTGCATAACAATATTTTTTAGGAGCTATGAACATTTTAGCTACAGACGCTTTTTAAAAAAAATTATTTCATCAAAAACATTTCTGCTCATTGGATCGCTTTAGTTCCTCCAACAATAAGTAACTTTTATATTTAAGCCTCTTCGATTACAAACTTAGAGGAAACAATTGTAAAACATTTTATATAGCCTAACCACCACCCGTTAAACAGCACTATTTCATTACCCTTTCTATGTCTTCCAGTGTCTTGCCTTTTGTTTCTTTTACCTTTTTCCCGATAAAGAAAAACCCCATTATGCATATTACGGAATAGATATAAAATGATTTTTCCTGCAGTTGCTCAAATAAAACAGGAAAGGTAAACACGAGGATAAAATAGGCTGCCCATAAGCTGATCACAGCAACTGTGGTAGCTTCGCTTCGTACGCTGTTGGGGAATATTTCTGAGATCAATACCCAGGTAACGGGGGCAAGCGTTAAGGCATAAATACCGATGGATGCTAATAAAAACCAGGATACATAGGCCAAGTGATTTCCTAACAGGACGACGATAATTACATACATAACAGCAAGCCCGCCTGCACCTATCAGCATTAAAGGTTTCCTGCCTAATTTATCAACCAGCAACATGGCAAGAATAGTAAATACCAGGTTTACACCTCCTATAAAAACGGTTTGCAATAATTGATCATCCTGCGAAGCGCCGATACTATCAAATATTTTTGGCGCATAGTTAAATACGGTATTGATGCCACACAATTGTTGAAATACTGCCAATCCTATACCTGTCAATACAGCGGGTAGTATGGCTTTTTTAAAAATATCGGTATACCGCGTTTTAACAATGCCTTTTAAAGATGTTGTAATACTGCTGACAGATTCATTTACATAATCTGCGTCTCCTATCTTTTCTAATATTCTTTTTGCCTGCGATTTTTTTCCGGTCTTCATCAGCCAGCGCGGACTTTCGGGCAGCCACATCGCACCAATAAAAAACAAGGCGGAGGGAACAAAACCTAATCCAAACATCCAGCGCCAGGCATCTTCACCGGAATTGCGCAATGCATAATTAATAAGATTGGTAAAAAGAATGCCCAGCACAATTGTCAACTGGTTGATGGCTACCATACGGCCACGTATATGCGCAGGCGAAATTTCTGCAATGTACATGGGAGATAACATAGAGGCCATCCCCACTCCTATGCCGGCGCAAAACCTGGCAGCAATAAAAGTATCTCTTGAAAACGCAAACGCCATCGCCAGCGAAGAGATAGCAAATATTGCCGCGGCAATTAATAACCCCGGCTTACGTCCATATTTGTCACACACAGATCCGGCCACCATGCAGCCGATAATAGCGCCCAATGCCAGGCTTCCTGTTGCAAATCCTTCCCAATAAGCATCTAATGAAAAATGCTTTTGTAAAAAAGGTAAAGCTCCTGCAATTACCGCAAAGTCGAACCCAAACAGATAACCTCCTAAAGCAGAAATAAAAGAAATGCCTAAAATATAACGGGTATTATAGGAATATTTCTTATTAACCAGATAAGTATTTTCATTGATGACCGTATGCATTCATTATATCTTTAAGAATGAGCTGTAGTATATTGTTTTATCTAATCATTTTACAATAGCATAAGAAGATACGCTTTACAAACGCCCCATTGCAAGAGAACCCCTGAATGCTCCTCATACCCAGTATAAAATTTATCTTATCAAAAACCGGTAAACCGTTGTTTGTTTATATTCTTCTCCGGGAAGTATTTCTATAGAGGGAAACTGGTAATGATTCGGCGCATCGGGAAAACCCTGCGCCTCCAATGCAAGTCCACTACTGCTAAGATATCGTTGTCCTCCTTTACCCACATCTGTTCCATCAAACAGCCATGCATTATAAAACTGTATACCCTGCTGATCGGTATACACTTCCATCATCCTTCCTGTTTCTTTTTCTTCCACTGTTGCTGCTAATTGCAAAGCACTATCGTAATTATTCAAAACATAAGATACTACATATCCTTTGCCGGGGAACAATTGCCCGGGAAACGATTCGTCAATACGGGAACCGATAGTTAGCGGCCGCGTAAAATCAAGCGCTGTATCTTTTATAGAAATTATATTGCCGGTGGGAATTAATTCATCATCACATTCAACACTGTTTTCAGAACGAATACAAACAAAATGATCCAATACATTTTTATTCATATCACCATGCAGATTGAAATAAGCGTGATTGGTAAGATTAACGATGGTTGCTTTATCTGCATGCGCTGAATAATTTATTCTTATTGAATTATCATTACCTAAGGTATACATCACCGTTACCTCAATATTTCCGGGATATCCTTCTTCTCCATCTTTTGAAAGATATTTAAATGCTACTACCTCCTCGCCACGATTATTTACTAATGTAGCGCCATCCCAAACCTGGAAACTGAATCCATCAAAACCTCCATGCAAATGATTTTTTAACGGATTACCAAAAATATCATTCTTTGTCAGCTCATACTTCACTCCTTCCAGCTCAAAAGTTCCTTTATTAATTCGCCCGCATACGCGGCCAACAATAGCGCTGTAGTATTTTTCTTTAGCATCCAGGTATCCATCCAGGTTTTCGAACCCGAGCACTACGTCGGCCCACCGGTTATTTTTATCAGGCGTCCACATACTCAGCCAACGTGCTCCGTAATTGGTAAACTGTGCCACACAACCATGCTTATTTTGAAGCGTGAATAATTTTACCTCGCTGCCTTTTATAGAACGTCTGAAATTTTCTTCTTTTAATAGCTCCATTTATTATCGTTTACTGGCATATATAGCTCTGCCTCATTGGCGCATTTTAATTTTCAGCAAGTGGCGGGTAGTAACCCCATCTCCTTCCGGCCGATGTGTTACCGGCCGGAAAGTGATACAGGAGCAAAAAATTGAAATGTATCTGTCTGCATTCGTGTTCAGATCCGGTTCGTAAACCGGATAAACTTTCGATTTGGCTTAGGGATTTATTTATTTTGCGGCGTGATCCTTGCCAGCCAGCCACCACCAGCGGCAAGTGTAAGCTTTAATGTTTCGCCGGCATTGAGCTCACGCCGGGATAGTTTATAATCGGTTGCTGCAGTACCTGCATTTATTCCATCCTCAATAATCTCTACCTGGTATTTACCGGGTTTTAAAAAACCAGTGGATAGTTCCAGCGTTCGCCGGTCGTCATTGGTGATGGCCCCAATATGCCACTCATCACCTGACCGCCGGGCAAGTACAGTGTATTTACTGATCTTGCCCATTAAGAGTTTAGTCTCATCCCATTCAACAGGTATTTTCGCCAGGAAATCAGTACACTCCTTCTCCCGGTAGTAATCAGAAGGAGAACCGGGCAACATCGTCATCGGGCTATTTAAAATTACAAACAAAGCCATCGCATGTGCTCTTGTGCCCCAACCCATCGGGTAGTCCCAGAAATGCCGGAAATTGTTTTTGTTTCCATTGCGCATGGTAGCAGGAATATAGTCCATGGCACCGGTAAACATGCGGATATAAGGTAATAAATTATGATGCTCAGGATTATCATTGTTAGATACGCCGCTTTGTTCAAATTCAATCAGCGCTTCTCTTGTTAATACATTTGGGTATTTACGGCTTAAGCCACAGGGTTTGTAAGCGCCATGAAAATTAACGACCATCTTTTTTTCTGCTGCTTTAGCGGCAAGCGCTTCATAAAACTCCACCATCAGCTGATCATCACGGTTCATGAAATCCGTTTTAATCCCTTTAATACCCCAACGTTCAAACTGGTCAAAAGCTTCCTGCCACTGATCTCTCAATGTATTCCATATTACCCATACCATCACATCTACCCCTTTGCTTTTTGCATAAGCGGTAACCTCCTCCATATTTAAACCCGCAACAGGATGAAGCAGATCATCCTTGGGACTCCATCCATCGTCAAAAAGAAAATACCGGAATCCTTTTTCAGCACAAAAATCTATGAAGTATTTTGCTGTTTCTGTATTAACGCCTGCTTTAAAATTCACGCCATAAATATTATTCTTACCCCACCAGTCAAACATAACCACACCCGGTTTGATCCATGATACATCCTTCAACTCCGTAGGAGAAGCCAGCAGATATACCATGTTATTATTAATCAATCCATCTTCCTGGTCTGCCACTGCAAAAATCCGCCAGGGATAGTTTCTTGTACCTGCTACTTTTGCAATATAATCGTAGGTTTCACCAACCTGCCCACTGGCATAACGATTTTTGGTAGTTATCAATGTTTTGGGATAACGGGGATTAGTAGCCGAAATTTGTGAAACTCCTGTGCCTTTTACCCACAAGCCCGGATAATTGTAAAGATCCGATTCTGTGATCATTACAAATTTGCCGTTCTGCTTTTCTACAAGCAATGGCAGGTTGCAAAGCCTGTCAGGGTTAAGGTCGCCCAGCTTTTTGAACTCATAGGGTTGCTCGTATGCTGAGTTAAAAGATTTCTCTGACTGGAAGCGGATAGAATCATTTTCATGCAACTGTATATTCAGCGTTTCCCTCGTTATTGTCAAACTATCTTGGGCAGCCATTGAAAAACGATACGCCATGCCTTCGTTAAAAAGCCTGAATGTTAGTGAAACATCTGATTTGAACGTCAGTATAAGCTCGTTGTATTCATTCCTGTAAGTCTTACTTTTTTCTCTTACAACAGGTGTTATGTCTTCGTTTACTGTATTTCTTTTTGTCTTTTTAACCTTCGGGGATTCTGCTTTTGTTTGACTGGTAATCATACCAAGGTCTGATAAGCTCAGCACCTGGTCAGTTCCTTTCGTCATCTTCAAACTTATTCCCTGCTGATTATTTTCAATTTCAACCACCAGTTTTTTATCAGGAGAGTTCAGCGTGTATTGCTGCGCATAAACTGCCACGCAAAAGAAAGGCAAAAGAAACAAGATCAAAAATCTTTTCATAATACAAATATTCATTAATTCAACCTATTAGCTCATTCGCATCATCATAATTTAAAATGCATAACACTGAATATTGCTGGCATCCAAATGTATACTAACCTTACCACCCCGGATTTTGTTTTAATGCAGGATTGATCATGATTTCTTTTGTAGGCAGCGGCATCAGGTAATGTTTTTCAGCATTAAAGCTTCTTCCGGAAGCGCTTTCAACAATAATAAACCCATTGGCATCTGTTCTGTTTTGCCAGCTTGCATCTGTATAAGGATTTCTATCCTGGCCTTCCACCACAATAGGGTTAGCCCAGGGAGTACCTACAATTTTAATTCCCTTTACATCTGTTGGTATTTCGTATTCTGCCGTTTTCCATCTTCGCAGGTCATCATACCTGAAACCTTCAAGCGCCAGTTCTATGGTTCTTTCACGCCTTATTTCCTCACGCATATCCAGTCCATTAGCGCTTACAAAACCATTTGTCAGTTCAATCATTCCAACGCGCTGACGGATTAAATTTATTGATTTATTCAGCTCTTCATCGCTTATAGCGCCATTCTTTTCAAATGAAGCTTCTGCATAGATAAGCAGTACTTCACCATATCTCAAAATATGACAATCATAACCATATCCAAGCGTAAATGGTGATGCGTTAGAGGCAGGATCTTCAGATAAAAATTTAAAAGTAGTATACCCTGTATTAGCATTTCGTTGTGGATAGAAAGGCCAGCTTGCCACCGGCTCCGGGTACCAAAGCTGCATAGCGTCTGTGCCGGGAACAACAAAAGTCATTGTCATCCTGGGATCGCGATCTATGAATTCTGAACCTGTTTGATTGTAACCCTGAAACAAAGGAGACTGTGTGACAGGCAATCCATCGGCACACAAATACATATCCGCCAGTTTTTTGGTAGGCAGCAAATGTCCTTCGCCAACCGTGCTTGGAAATGTTTGGCTGGAAATGGTTACCTGGTAACGGCGATCTAATATAGCTTCAGAAGCATCATCTCCTTCATCAATAAAGAAGTACCTGTAGCTCTGCGCACCCTTACCCGTATACAAGGAGTATTGCCCGCTATTCATAACCGTTGTTGCCGCATTAATGGCTATATCCAGGTAGCCATTGGCGTTAGCATCACCCCTTGATTTCCCCCAGGTACCTTCAAACAAAGCAACCCTAGCTCTTAACGTATTGGCAGCGCCTTTTGTAATCCGGCCTACATCACCACTGGCTAAAGTGCTTCTTTCGGGCAGGCTGGTTGCAGCTTCTTCTAAATCTTTTAAAATAAAATCAACTGTTTCTTTCCGTGTTGCTCTTGCGGAATACAATTCTTCATCGTCAATATCCAGTTCACTGGTAATAATGGGCACTTCGCCAAACAGTTTATACAGCATCCAGTAATTATATGCCCTGAAAAATTTTGCTTCACCAATAAACTGTGTTAATTCTGAAGGAGCAGACGATTCTTCCGTTTTTGCTATAATCTTATTACAACGCCTGATATAAATGTATGCATTGGTCCACCTGCTGTCGCTTTCAGTAGTCTGGTAAGTTCCGTTACTAACCGAATTGGGAACATCGTAAGCTAAGTCTGCATAGGTATCCCAGGTATTAAATCCTTCCAGTGAAAAATACAGGTTATTCGCCGCCAGTTTAAAATCTGCCGTTGTTTTCCAGAAAGTGGCATCTGAAATAGCATCTTTGGGCACGAGGTCCAGCCCTTTATTACATCCTGTTAGTACCAGGAGTGAAAAAACAAATGCCTTAAAATATGTATGGTTCATGATACTTTAGTTAAAGGTTTAGAATTTGATATCCAGTCCAAAAGAAATTACACTGTTAAAAGGATAGGTTTGTTCATCATAACGCTCCCATGTCTCTTCAGGATTAAATGAATTGTTCCATGTATCCTTTGAAAAAGTAAGTAGGTCCTGACCACTTACATATACACGCACATTTTGCATTTTAGCTTTATGAACCAGTGACTGTGGCAGATTGTATGCTAATGTTATCACTTTCAGCTTCAAGTAGGCCAGGTTATTCATGCGCATGGAAGAGTACCTCCAGTTCCAGTTCCGTATTCCGTCGAAGCCAACGGCGCCGGGTACAATGCGGGGATATTTTGCATCAGGATTTTCAGGCGTCCAGTTCTTGCCATAAAAATATTCCAGGGGCTGCATCCATACTGACGTAAATGGATAGGCGAACTCTCCTGTTCTGATACCCTGTCTTTTTCCAATACCCTGTAAAAAGATGCTTAAATCAAATCCTTTGTAGGATACGCTGATATTGGATGAATAGGTATACCTGGGAAGCAGGTTTCCAAGATATACCATATCTCCTGATGTGCCTTTTGAAGCATCTCCAAAAGCAGTAATTTGCCCATCGCCATCAACATCCCTGAACATTACATCGCCTACACCCAGGTTAGAAGGCACATTGCCTAATTGCTTGTAAGCAGTCAATTGTTCTTCATTTTGGATAATACCATCAAACTGGTAACCAAAATAAGAATTGAGTGAATATCCTTTACGGGCATAAATCAATCCTTCTCCGTAAGCATCATTGCCCTTCAACTCTACTAATTTATTTTTACTATCGCTAAGCATAGCTGAAACACTATATCCAACATTTCCTATTTTATCGTTCCATGCTAATGAAAGATCCCAACCTTTTGTTTCCAGCTTACCAATGTTTTGTGTGGGTGCAGATCCGCCCAGTGTTGCAGGCAGCTGATCATTCACCAGCATGTTCTTATTGCTTTTAATATAATAGTCAAAGCTTCCGGAAAGTCTTGAGTTCAGAACCGCAAAATCAACACCTATGTTTTTAGCTTCAATAGTTTCCCATGTGCGGCTTTGTGAAGCAATGCTGGACACAGCACCAGGTATACCTACATTGGGTATGCCCATAGGATAAGTGCCGGAAATAGAGATGAGAGAGATATAGTCGTAATTTCCAAAACTCAGTTCCTGGTTGCCTGATTGCCCCCATGACAAGCGGGCTTTCAGGTTGTCAAAAACATTGAGTGAGCTGATAAAGTTTTCTTCCGATAAATTCCAGGCAACAGCTACAGAAGGGAACAAAGCGCTCCAGCGTTTGCTCTCTGAAAATTTTGAGCTTCCGTCCATTCTCGTTGTAAAGTCTACCAGGTATTTTTTGTCGAAGGAATAACTCAACCTGCCAAAATATGATTGCAGGGCCCAATCAGATGCACCGCCGGAGAAATTCGCATATTGCGTTTTTGTTCTGTCTGCAAGGTTTAATGTAAATAGCTCATTGCTGGCAAAATTATACCCGGTAATGGATTGATTTTCGTAGGTCTTTCCTTCCCGTGAAGCACCTGCCATTACATTAATCTTGTGTTTACCTGCAAAAGTTTTATTATAATCAAGATAAGCCGTATAATTCTGATACAGGTTTCTGGCATTCGTAAACAAAGCGTTGTTGGGATTATTTACTACGTCGAAATCACTGCCATCCCAATTGTGTTGTGTGAACGTAGGACGTGTTTCCTTCCTGTAAGTAAAATCTGCAATTATACCTGCCTGACCCACCAGCAATAAACCGTCGAGTAACTTAATATTTCCCTTTATATTGGTAGATAAACGATAGGCGTTATCCTTATTTATACCACCTTCCTGGAGATATTGAATGGGATTTCTGAAACCTCCCTGGTATTTATACAACTGCCCTAATGGGTTGTATATGGGAACGTAACTGCCCATCTGGTTTACAAAATACAATACATTACCAAGCGCAGTAGGCGTAACCGTAGGCTGGTTCTCAAAAGTGGTTCTTGTTTCTATATTTATTCTGTTGGAAATCTTAAAATCATAGTTCATGCGAAGGTTATAGCGGTCAGAGTGATTTTCTCCATACCTGAATACGCCTTCATTTCTTTGGTATCCCGCAGAAAAAAGATAGGAATTATTTTCTCCGCCTCCGGATATGCTGATATTGTGCATTTGCTGAGCGCCTGTGCCATATACATCATCTATCCAATCGTGCGACTGGTAAAACCCTGGAAAATTTTCCAGGTATTTCAGCCAACCTGTAGGATCAGGCTCCGCGTTGTTCCTGATTTTTTCAAACACTTCTTCAGAAACACCGGGCTGGTTTACGTTTCTCATACCTTCATCATACATCTCGGCAAGCTGCAAAGTGTTTGTTCTCTTCTTCAAAAACTGTGGTTTCTTTACTCCGTAATTACCGGAATATGAAACAGAGGGTGCTCCCTTCTTACCTTTTTTTGTGGTAACTATTATTACACCGTCAGCAGCGCGTGCTCCATAAATAGAAGCCGCAGCATCTTTGAGCACAGTGAGATCCGCAATATCATTTGGATTAATAAGACTGAGGTCACCGGGAATACCATCTATTAAAATCAGTACCCTGCTACCGCTCACAGAAGATGCGCCACGCACCTGCACATCATAGTTCTCAAAGCCGGGCCTGCCGCTTCCTCTCGAAACAGTTACACCCGGCAAAGCACCCTGCAGCGCATTCATAGTATTGGTAAGCGGCCTGGTTTCAAACGCCTTACTGTCAACTTTAGATACTGCGCCTGTTAGCTCTCCTTTTAATTTTGTTCCATAACCAATCACCACTACTTCATTAAGTTTGGCGTCTGATAAGTGTAAAGTGACATCAAGATTTGAATTGCCGGCCACCCTAACTTCTTCTTTTTGGTAACCTACAAATTCAAAAATAAGGACATCATTTGCAGAAGCTCCGATCGAAAAATTTCCTTTGGCATCAGTAGTAGTGCCTGTATTGGGGTTGCCCCTAACTGTTACCGAAACACTTTCCAGCGGATTGTTGTTTTCGTCTTTTACTTTCCCCGTAATGGTTTTTTGTTGGGCAAATAACGTACTGCTAAAGAGGGCAAAAAACAATAGCAGTAAAAGGTTCAGAGATGGAATCTGATTTTCTTTAACCAGGTTTTGATTGTTCATGACAGCAATGTTTTAGTCATCAATTATAGAATTGAAAAGTCAAATTTATATTTATACCTATGTTATATTGATGGATGATTTTTGGTGTTTGATGGATTATTTTACGATTGTGTAGTAGTACCGGTATTCAACTAACAGTATTTGTTTTATGAGTAATCACACCCTGGTGATTCTTATCCAGCAGCAACACCTGTCCAAAATATTCGTTTGCTTCTTCTTTGTAATTATTTCCCAAACCAAGATTACCGAGCGCCATTAAATAATAACAATGAATTTTGTTCAACAGGTTCAGGTCTGTATCAAACACTAATAAACCGGGTAGTGAAACAGCAAAATAATCTATGCTGATATTATCGTTAATATGCTGCGCCCCGAAGGTGATAAGGCTTTTAAAGATTGCTGTAGCCTTTTCCGGATTGTTCAGCTTTATCCATGCCAATCCCTGGTAAAATATTTTATCAGGTTGAGGATCATTATAGAAAATAGCCTGTGCAGGTTCGCTGATCCCTTTTACCGCCATATTATAATATTGATGAGCTTTTTCTTTGTCCCCCAGTTGCTCATACGCTATGCCTTTCCAGTAGTGAATATCATTTTCCTGCGCTCCTGCCAGTTTACCTTCACCCAGGTTAGATGGATAATTCTCTGCCTGGTTCAATAACTCCAACGCATCTTCATATTTACCTTCAGCAATAAATTGTTTGGCAATCTCTATATTACAGATCAGGTATTGCCTGATCACCATCCCTTCCCCACCTTCCCACGGATGGAACTTACGTGCACTTAAAAGTGATTTGGCTTTAGTAAAGTTTCCTAACTGGTTGTATAATGTTATTATTTCAAGCCAGAGGTCATCCCTTTGCTGCACTAAAGAAAAATACCTGTTCAAAAAATCAAGGCGTTCGATATGATCCCTGTTCAGTCTTTTATGCAGTTGATCTAATTCCATCAGCACACGGGCATCTGTTTCATCTAATGAGAAAGCCCTTTCCATAGATTGCAATGCCTTATCAGCATCGTTGCGCTTATTGTAATAGGCTAATGAAAGATTACGGTGTACTGTAGGAAAGCCATCATCAATCCTTACCGATTGCTCCCAGCATTCAATGGCTTCATTGTATTGTCTTTTATCAAACCAGAAATTACCGAGATAATAAAATGCTTTAGCGTCATTAGGATTTAGTTCAACCACCTTCTTAAATACAATAACATCTTCTATCTTATTGGGAAAAACAAAATCAGGAGAAAGCGATGCTGCATATTGAAAATGTGCTCTTGCCTCTTGATGGTTCCCCGCCTGATAATTCAACCAGCCCAGATAATATTCAACTAAGGTATTTTGATTATCATGCGCTTTGTATATCGAAAGCAGTTGAATGGCTTCCTCATAAAGTTCTGCATGGGCATAATCAAAAGCGTACTCTATAAAATTATTGGCATTATACCTGCTGATATTCTTTAAGTGATTTAATATATCAGCTGCAGCCTGAGCCTTGTCTTTTTCGCCTAACAGCGAAATGTATTTCTCAAACAAGCAACCAAAGTTGAAAGGATCTAATTCCAACGATTCATCAATAAAAATCTGTGCCTTTTTATATTGATCAAGTTTCCGGAGAATAAAAACACGGGCATGCCTTGCCGTATGACTGTGGTAATTCTTTACCAGGGATTTCTCAATAAATGCTAAAGCATCTTCATAGCTTTTTTTCTGTGTTGCAATTCTTGCAAGGTTTAAATAGCCTGCATGTTGCCAGGCATCGTTCCAGGTACTTTTATAGAACGCGTCATACGCTTCTTCGTTTTTATTTTGCATTTTGAGCGACCAGCCCAGGTTATAGTAAGCCTCGCCATCATATGGATTGGGATTACGCCGGGTAATGGTTTCAATCGTTTTTTTGAAAAATGGTTCTGCCCTGGCGAATTGCCCCCGCCTCAAATACCACAGTCCCATTGCATTATTGTTGCGTGCGTCTTTAGTATCTCTCCTCAATGCCTCTTCATAATAATCGATCGGTTTATATGTAGCATGACGATATTGTTCCAGGTGCTGACCGGTTAAAAACAACTGTTCATTGTTTTCAACGTCAGCAGGTTTCTTTGCAGGTTGCGCCGGTGATGGAACAGGCTGTTCAGCATATTTCTCCTCCTGGTAGCTTACCAGTTCTTTTCCTGTAGCAAGGTTGGTGACCAGCAATTTTATTTCCTCTGGCAGTATGCCATTAGCAAGTGTAACTTTTTTGTGATAAGGATTTTCCGGGGAAGAAGAAATGGTTTCGCGAAACAGGCATTCATCAGCTCTCAGCAGTTCCACACTGATATTTTCATATACCGATGTAACATATAATATAATCTCTGCCTCGTTACCATTTATTTCAAGATTGACTGCGGCTTCTTTAGTAGCATTTTTTACCATGCCTACTTCGCGGTAAGGCATAAAATATTGTTCAAAGGTTTTTTCTTCATAAGGCTGTATCCACGAAAAATCAGGCTGGTTATCTGTATAAACACCGGTCATTAATTCAATGTATGGACCATCTTCATCTGTAAGATTTGCATCCCATGTGCGGCCAAATTCACCATTACCCCATGTCCATTGTTTTTTACCAGGGGCGATATGGTGATCTGCTACATGCAGCAAGCCACCTTTGCTGTCATGTTCGTAGCCACCCATAAAATTATACTTTGAGCTTACCGCCATGTAGGATGTAGGCACAGGAATATTCTTATATCGTGAAATATCAGTACCCGGGGCATAATCTACTTTATAGTAAATGCCTTTGGCTATAGGAAAAGAGGAAACATCTCTTTTGCCGTGATCAAAAACCGCGTGCACATCCGGGGGGAAAACAGATTGATAATGATCATTCACTTTAACAGCAGGGTTAGCCCACCATAAAAAAGTTTGCGGGAACGGAGTACGGTTATACAACTTTCCTTTTATCTCTATATATGCTTTACCAGGATATATGGTGAACCCGGCCATGCCCTTGGTTCTGAACATGCGCTCCACTTCATTTACCCATACGGTTTTGCTGCCATCTTCATTTGCAGTAATCGTATAATCAACCGGCTCAAATGTAGAAGGCCTGTGATGCTGTGGCCAGTTAAACTCTATGCCACCCGAAATCCAGGGACCGGTAAGTCCAACCAATGCAGGTTTAATTACCTGGTTGTAGTAAATAAAATGGCGCTGTTTCACTTTGTCATAAGCCATCTGTATCCTGCCTCCCAGTTCAGGCAGGATCATTATTTTCAAATAACGGTTTTCTATAAAAACCGCTTTGTAAATTTTATCAGTTTTTGTGTCCTCGATTTTTTCTATCACCGCATAAGGATACACAACACCGCTGCTACCCTGGTATACCCGTCTTTCCAGGAACATGGGATTTTTTTCAGGCAGACCTGTAGGATAAGTGGGGATACTGACATTTTCTATCCATGCTTTTACTTCTTCCCGGTTCATGGCAAACACATTTATTTATGCTCAAAATTATTTTCTTATTGCAGTTGGTTAAATGGAGTAACGTCCTGATTACATGGATTTTTTTACTATTTTTAAACCTATTCTTCAAACATGGAACATACAATAAAAAAGAAGGAAGGCTTTCAGGGACAAAAGCTTATTGTAATTCCCAAGCAGGTACTTAACAGCAAATGTGTAAGAAATAAAATGATCAACACCCTGTATATTACAGATATAGGGTATTACCCCAGAGCCCGGTTTCATTATATGGAACGTCCTCATGGCGCAGAACAGCATATATTAATTTATTGCAACGATGGAAAGGGACGGGTTTTCATTCGCAATAAAGAATACAAAATGGAGGCTGATGATTTTATTATCATTCCGGATGGAATGCCTCATTCCTATACAGCTGATGAAGATGATCCCTGGAGTATTTACTGGATCCATTTTAAAGGAGCGGTTTCCGGAAAAATTACTACTGACATCGAAAAAAAGAATGGACTACACGGATTTATCAGATTTAAGGAAAGGAGTATTGAGTTATTTAATGAGATGTATACTCAACTGGAAAAAGGATATTCCAATGATAGCCTGATGTGCGTAAACATGTGCCTGTGGCATTTCTTTTCTACTTTTCTTTTTAATGATAAATACGATATTTCGGGTAAGCTAAGCAATAAGGATTCCATTGACCTTGCAATAGATTTTTTAAGTAAGCATACGCACAGGATATTATCCCTGGAAGAGATCGCTTGCGAGGTAAACTTATCCCCTTCACATTTTTCTTATTTATTTAAGAAAAAAACCGGCTTTTCTCCAATGGAATATTTTAACCACCTGAAAGTTCAAAAGGCTTGCCAGTACCTGCTTTTTACCAAGCTAAGGATTAAGGAAATCTCGCAGGAGGTGGGCATTGAAGATCAATATTATTTTTCAAGAATGTTTACAAAAGTAATGGGACTATCTCCGAATGAGTATAGGGAAAAGCGAATTAAATAAAGAGCATTCTATTTGTTATTTGTTTGAGCAGGGATAATATTGCCCGATACTTTTCAGTATACAAGCAATAGTAGGAAGATGCAAAATATAGAAACAAGCTGCACCTCGGCCGAATAGGATTGCTGCAGTACAAGAGTGCGACAACAATAGCATAATAGCGATTCTACAGCTAAATACACAACTCATATCCCTAAACCATGACAAGCCCCACACCCCATAGCTCACAGCTGCTAGCCGATAGCTGACTGCTACCCCTACCAAAACCTCCAGTAAATATAGCACCATGCAATTGCATATAAAGCAAGCCAGAGTTTAATCTGCTTCCACCAGGGTCTTTGTGCTGATTTGTCGTCCATGTTCTGCACCCATGACCATTTCCATAAAAACCGGTCAATATCTGCTAATACCGGGGGTGTTGTGCGCAACGAAACAATTACGATCAATAATATTGTCAATACTTCTGCAATGGCTCCAACATATAACCAGTGCAATTTTATATCAGCCGCCAGTAAAAAAGCGCCTAATGCTATCTGGATAATAACGCCACCTACCAAACCGGCAATGGCGCCCGCATAATTGGCACGTTTCCAGAATACGCCCATCAGCAATACCGAAATGAACGGTGTAGCCATGTACGTTACCCCCGTCTGGAAGTATTTGAATAGTCCAACACTCCCTACCAATGGAGCCATTAACGAAGAAATGACCAACGCCGCTCCGCCTGACAACTGGCCGGCTACAATTAATTTTTTATCTCCTGCATTTTTATTGATGAACTTCTTATAAACATCTAATGAAAAAATAGTGGCGATGGAATTAGACAAGGAACTTACACTTGCCATTACCGCTGCAAAAAATCCTGCCAGGATAACTCCTTTCAACCCTGACGGTGCAAACAACTGGAGAGCCAACGGGAAGGCCTTATCCTGGTTGTCTGGTAACAGCGAAGGACCCTGGCGCATTACTTCCAGCCAATGGTAAAGAATCAATCCCACCAGGCAGGTTACCAGCGGGCGCACAAGGTTAATAAAGCCGGAAAATATCAGCCCCATTACGCCATCCCACCTGCTGCGGGCTGAGAGTATACGCTGTATCATTACCTGGTTGGATGACTGATAGAATAAAAACACGCCAAATGTGGCTAATATCAATCCTGCAAAAGGAGCTTCGGGGTTATCTGCCGGCTGGTAAAGATGAAATCTTTCAGGCGCTGCTTCCACCATGGCTGTCCATCCACCGGGAATATGATCCAGCGCAACAAAATAAAATATCACACCACCGCCGATCAGCATGATGCATTGAATGGCATCCGTCCACATCACTGAACTTAAGCCTCCTGCCAGTGTATAGCTTGCCGTAACAATTATTATTCCCGCCATCACATAGCGCTGATCCCAGCCTGTCAGCTCACTTAAAGTAATACTGCCGCCGTAAATGACCGGTGGTAAAAAAACAAAAATATAACCGATCAATATCACAAAGCTGTATATAGCGCCGCAGGCTGGGCCGAAACGACGGTTCAGCAGTTCCGGAACAGTCATGATCTTATTGCGCAGGTACAGGGGAATAAAAAATATCATTGTCAACAGGTAGGTCGGCAGCGCCCACCATTCCCAGTTGGCAATACCCAATCCTCCTTTATAGGTAGCGCCAATAGTTCCCACAATCTGCTCGCTGGAAATAGAGGTAGATACAAACGCGGCACCGATCAGGTACCAGGGCATATTGCCGGATGCAAGGAAATATCCTTCTGCTGTTCTTTTTACTTTTCCCGCGGCTACAAAACCAATGATGACCACCAGCAGTATCTCCGCTATGATAATCAGTATATCCAGTGTTGAAAGATGAAAATTTTCCATAATGATACTACTGCGATTTAAACCATTAAGCATTTAAGATACATGAAGACTTTTACTTAATTCTCTTAATACCTTAATGGTTACTTATAAAAACTAATAGCGTTCCCGGGTGATAAACTGCCAGTGCTGCCGGTGCGCTACCGAACTACCTGGCGCTACGATATATTTCTCGCTGAGCGTTTCCAGCTCCGCCCAACCGGCGCTAACAAATATTTCTACATTAGAGCCATTATCCACGCATAATTCCGGGGCAGTTGTATCCGGGCTGGTAATGGTGAACTTTCCTTCGTTACTGATTGCTGTAAGTTCGGGAGCAGCACTATACCAGCCGGCTTTCCCCCTGAAATCACCGTATTCCACTGTTACCCGACCATCGGCATGCTTCCACTTTGAAGCGTCGGTGCCCAGCCAAAAATTAATGACATTGGTTGTACACGATCCTGATAATACATGAGAACGGGGAATACAGGTTATCGCCCATAAAGCGCCTTCCCAATCCGCTGATCCTTTGTTCACAAAAACATGATCAATATAAAATCCTCCCTGCGGAGATGCACTGATCACAAGAGAAAGCGCCAAACCGTTTGGCCGTTGCTTTGCGGCGATATGAATGGCTGTATCTTCTATTGTAACTTCGCAGGGGTCATTATCGGGATGATAGCTATCATCATTTTCCGGGGCAATTGTAAACCTGTGCCCCCCATGCATCTGCCACGCTCCTGCCCCGAAACCCGTATGATCTTCATACAAAATATTTTCCCCGTCATTATAACGTAATGCCAATATCCGCGGCCCTGCGGATATGCCGATCACCATAGTATTTTGACCAACGGTACAGGTTACTGCATTCCAGTCTTTCCATTTTTCAAAGCTTACATTCATGGGAGTATCCTGCTTGTAAGCCCGCGCTGAAATGCATCGAGCTGGGTAAATCCTTCAGCATAGCGACAACCGGCAGCCATTCCCCTGAAACGGGCCTGCACTTCTATCATATCGAGGAGGTTGGTATCTGCCAGGTCTTTCATTGCTTCGAACTGGCTTTTATGACAGGAAAGCATTTGCTTTTTTATTTCAAACGTCTCTGTAATATTTACATATTCGGTGGGTGAAAAACCAATACCGCCCAGGTTATCCATATAATATACCTGTGCCTGGCCAAACCTGCATGCCGTTTTTTGCTGACCGGGAATATGCGGTAATCCTTTTTGAAAATAGGCATCAAAAACCAGTTGACCCACATACCGGTGATCAGGGTGATAGTCGTTGGGGGAATGTGTGAAGATCACATCAGGATCTGCTTCCCGCAAAATATCGATCATGCGTAGTCTTTGTGCCGCATCGGGAAAAACATGCTCGTCCACTATACCTCCCCATATCACTTTCGCGCCGATGATGCCAGCTGCAGCATGTGCTTCTTTTTCTCTTATTCCCTTCAGCTCCGCTGGTTTAATAACAGCATCGCCCATGCTGCCATCGGTAAAAACAGCTATGGTAACGGTATGCCCTGATTGTGCATAACGGGCAAGCGTACCCGCACACAATATTTCCATGTCATCCGGATGAGCAACCACGCAAATTATATTCATATAAGCTTAAACCTGTTAAAGTACACCATAACGATCATATACCACCCGAAGAGAATCTCCATTCAAAAGATCCCTGCGTGATGCATTTTCTTTAGACACTTTTTCATGTGCCATCTCCAATACCTTATCCTCTACCTCTCTCGGTACCACTACCACCCCATCGAAATCCGCAAATATCAATTCACCGGGCTTTACCACTACATCCCCGCAACGGATGGGCACATCGTATGCCATCACACGTCCACGGCCAAGACTGTCCAGCGGCCGAATGCCGCCGTAAAATATGGGAAATTTCATTTCAATGATCCTTTTACAATCCCTGATCATGCTATCGCAGATACAACCCGTAGCGCCATTGCGTTTGGCAATCGTGCTCATAAGCTCACCCCAGGGAGCATTGGTTCCTGCAAAATCGGTGGAATGTACCACTACATCTCCTTCCCTGATTGAATCTACTGCTTCAATCTCCAATCCATAAGGATCTTCTTCTTCCACATAATCGGTTTCCATCCAGCGATAGGTTCTGGCCCTGCCGACAATAGTACAATTATCAGCATCCAGCGGGCGCAGGCGCTGGTGCATCGCCTGGTTGCGATATCCGAGTATATCCAGCACATCACACACGATCGCTACATACAGGTGTTCTTTTATCCACTTGAATTTTTCTTTGTCATCTGCCAACATAAAATTTGTTACCATAGCAACTGATTTATTTGTCTTTTAATTTTTAATTATTATTTGATGAATCGTTTACTTCTTTCCAGGTAAAAGGATGGTAATGCTCCTGGATAATACATTTGCCCGGCAAATCATGATGCTCACAGAACCAGGCAAACACTTCCGGATTCTCAGCATTCAGCGGCATCATATCATAATGATTCGGCATTACATACCGCGGCTGAACAGCCTTTACAAACAGCGCTGCTTCTTCCGCATTGGTATTCTTCCATTTGCCGTTTATCGGAACAAGCATTATATCCGGATTGGAAGGTGCGGCTTCCAGTACAATCGGATGAAACTGTGTATCACTGGTATGATAAACCGTTCTTCCGTTAGGAAACTGAATAAGGTATCCCGTTGTATCGATCACATCTTTTCCTGTAGGCAAAGCAAAAACACCTGTTACAGTAATTGAGTTAACCGTTACACTGTCACCGGCATTCACTACCAGCATATTGTCGGCAGGTATGCCAAGGCTATGCAGTTTTTTTGCGGCCAGCCGGGGCGCGATAAACGTAGTATTATTCTTATACCGGTAGCCACCGATTGTCTCCGGGTCAAGATGATCCAGGTGATCGTGTGTAACGATATAAATATCCGCTTTCAGCTCTTCCGGCTGCAACGGAACCGGAACGGCACGTGAAAAGCCGGGCACACCACCATTCGCACTATCCGACAGGTAGGGGTCAATCACAACAACCTGCCCTGATGACTTTATAATATAGCCTGCCTGCCCCAGCCACCATAAGGCAGCTTCAGAAGATTGCAGTGTATGACCGAGTATTTCTTTCATTGCTGTTGTCTATAAGTTTACACAGAATCGTTTTACAGCCTTTTCATCAATATCAATTCCTAAACCCGCGCCTTGCGGCACCTGTATATAGCCATCCGCATCCAGTTGAACAGGATTACGGATGATCTCCCGCAACATCGGGTTATCGCTTACATTGTATTCCAGGAATAATGATTTCGGCAATACTGCATTCAGGTGAAGGCTTGCAGCAGTGAGCAGATCGGTAAGCCAGGCATGCGGACAAACATCTACACCTGCATGTTCTGCTTCCCACATGATCTTTCTTGCCTGGGTAAACCCACCACATCTCGAGAGATCAGGCTGTACCACATCTACCCCACCTTCTGTTATCAGTTGCCGGAATCCCCATGCCGTTGCTTCCTGCTCCCCGGCAGCAATACGTGTTTTTACACCGGCTTCCTTTACCTTACGGTATCCCGGGTATAATTCCGGGTGTAAAAAATCTTCGAGCCAGTAAATATTATAAGGCTCCAGCAAGCGACAAAGCTCTATCGCATCATAGGCGCTGCGTTTCACCATCCATCCCGGGTCTACCATCAGGGCAATGTCAGGTCCCAATGTTTTTCTCGCGGTTTCCACCAGTTGAACATCCTGCTTAATATCCTGTCCGAATACACCCCACCCGAACTTCACTGCTTTGAACCCGCGCTGCATATAAAACTCACAGGCATGCCTGATCGCATCTGTGGTAGGACGGAAAAGTGTGGAAGCATAGGCCTGAACCTTATCTCTCCTCGCACCGCCCAGTATTTTATGTACCGGACGATTAATGGCTTTGCCGATAATATCATGACAGGCAATATCAAAACCGGATAATACCTGCATCGCAGCGCCTCTTCTTCCAAAATAAATGGTACCTCTGTATATCTTATCCCACAGGCGCTCTACTTCAAAAGGATCTTCGCCTATGGCCAGTTCTCTTAATCCTTCAAACATGCCCGCACCACTTTCAGGCGCGTTTACAACGGCTTCGCCTACATGCGGAGAGGTTTCCACATCCGACCAGCCGGTAATGCCTTCATCCGTGCTTACCTTTATCAGCAGGCAGTGCTTTACGCCCCGCGCTTCTTCGCTTCCTGCCGGGTTGGTTATTTCAAACGGCGATTGAAGGATAAATGCTTTTACGTTGGTTATCTTCATGCGTTTAGTTTTTTTTGCCTCACCCCAACCCCTCTCCTCGCAGAGAGGGGCTTAGTACGTTTTAGTTGCTCTATCGCTGGTAGTGACACACCACCTGTAGGAAACCCGGTTCCGTCATTGCGAGCCGCCGCATCAACTCAAAATATTATGAATGATATGCGGCGAAGCAATCTCCCTATACTACCACTGAGACTGCTTCTCCCGCCGCAACATTCATTCAACTCAAATCCTCATGCGGGCGGTATCGCAGTGACGGTAAAAGTGTTTGCTCTATCGGTGGGTGGTGACACCCACCTGTAGGAAAAATCTCCCTATACTATTACTGAGACTGCTTCTCCCGCCGCAACATTTATTCAACTCAAATCCCTATGCGGGCGGTATCGCAGTGACGGTAAAAGTGTTTAGGTTTTACCGGCAACACTTAAGCAAAGTATACGTTCAATCAAACACCAGCGCCACTTTCAACGCCCTGTCATGTCCGTTACAGGCAAGATCAAACGCTTCTTTCCAGCTATCAAAAGGCAGCTGGTGCGTCACTATATTTTTCAATGCCAATGATCTGTCACCAAGGCACGCCAATGCTTCATCTATTTTATCTTCATCATTGCAGGCGCCGGCTATTTCCAGCTCCAGCACATGCACGCTGAACAGGTCCACTAAAACTGGCTGATGCGCCGAGCTGAATACCACCATCCTGCCGCGGGGACGTAATGCTTTGATACAACTCCCTGCTGCTTCCGCATTACCAACAGCAAGAATAGCCACATCAACCGATCTTTCCGGAACAGCATCCAGTATTTCTGCTCCAGGTATCATCCCGAGCCGGAACGGTGTCCGCCCATATACCATCACGCGACCAGCACCCTGCTTTTGAGCAAGTCGCGCGATCATATTTCCAAAAGGTCCGTCGCCTACTACAAGCACACGCTTTCCTTTAATATCACCGGCGCGGTATACCGCTTCGAGGCAAACAGACGCCGGTTCCAACAGTGCCCCGGTAGCAAAGGAAATATCAGCAGGAATTTTCCTTACCCTGTCTGCCCGCTGTACAAAATATTCCGCAAAGCAGCCGTCGCGGTCTATACCGGAATGCCCCATGCGTGAGCACAAATGTTGCAAACCGCGCATACATTCCTCACAAACCCCACAGGAAACAACAGGATGAGCCGCAACCCTGTCTCCTGGTTTTAAATCCTTAACATCAGTGCCACACTGCACAATTATGCCTGCCCCTTCATGTCCCATCACACGCGGATACTGTATTCCAAAAGGATTGCTCCTGATATCGTGCAGATCAGAGGTACATATTGTAGCAGCCTTTGTTTGTATCAGCACTTCATCACCGGCAGGTACCGGCACTGGTAGTGTTACCTGAACCAGTTGTTCTATTCCCTGCAACTGCAGTGCCTGCATATATGGTGGAAGATTGCTCACTTTTGTAAAGGATTTGGCAGGTTAAGCAAGCTCAACGCGTCGCGATGAATAATTTCTTCTATTACTTCAGCAGGCACTTCCGGCAAACCACTGGAACCTGTAATACTATTCAATGCCCGTACATTTTTTATGGAATCACCTGTGGTGGTAAATGGAAAATCAGAACCGAACAAAACTTTATGCTGCGCCTTATACTCTACCAACAGCCGCATGGAATTATAAAATTGCCAGGGGCGATAATAGAGCGCGGATATATCTGCATATACATGTGCATGCCTGCGTATCACCGCGATGGTCTCCCCTTCCCAGGGATGACCCAGGTGTGCAAGCACCATGCGCAGCTCGGGAAAATCAACCGCCACCGCATCAAAGTGCACAGGGCGGGAATAATCTAACGGGGTACCACTTACGAAAGAGGTACCCGCATGAAATAATATCGGTAATCCGTTCGCCTGGCAATAACGGTATATATCATAATATCTTTTATCCTGCGGATGCGCATTCTGGTATAATGGCGCCAGCTTTACGCCAACGGCACCGAATTGGCGGTGGCATTTTTCAAGTTCCTCCATATAATCCGGTTGCAGCGGATCAATAGAAGCAAACAACAATAATCTTTCCGGTGCCTTTGCCACATGTGCGGCTACCGCTTCATTGGGAATATTCCAGCCGGTGGCGGATGCCTGCAAACCAAATACTACCGCTACATCAGCCGCTTTTGTTGTTTCCAAATGCCTTTCTTCCACATTGCCCCATACAGCAGGATCAACACCACACCTCACCAGGTCTGCATTGAGCTTTGGACCAAAATGCTGCGCGGCATCAAAAATATGTGTATGTATGTCTATGATCATGGTTTTGTTTTTTTTGAGCTGCCAGGTATCAGCTTTTCAGCTTCATTATTCACCATTGCCCATTCACTATTCATCTATTCACTATTCACTATTGCCTATTGACCATTGCCCCTTACTCAAACGACCAGTAATGCACTCCCCAGGGTTCCAGTTTCAGGTTGATGGTTTGCGTACCTTTCTTCAATTTAATAAAAGGATCTGGACGTAAGCGCTGATTTTCTTCCAATCCTGCCCCGGTTGCATCCAGCATAATATGACGTACCTGCATATCTTTCGGAAGATCAACAAGATCTACTTTAACGGTTACAGGCTTGTCCGAAAAATTCCACAGCATCATATTATGCATCAGCATTTTGGTATCATGCGCTGCGAAACCATGCACTTTATCGTTATTGGATGTAACCGCCAGTTTGTTTCCTGCCAGTCTGGATAATAATTTAAAAGTATAATACGCCGGGCGGATCTGGTTCTGGTAATCAAACAGCCCGCTGAACTGCGCCTGGCGGTTCCACCACCTCGTCATGAACGCGGTGCCGTGAGGGGAAAAGAATCTTGAAAATGTTTCAAACGAAACATACCAGTCACGGATATGATAATAGCAAGACCAGTCCAAACCAGCGTCTTTCATTTGCCAGATGGTTTCGGCCACATAACAGGGCTGATAACGCGTATCAAGAATAGGATTGAACAGATCCACATTCCACTCGTTCATGATCGTTTCCGCTTTTATATCAGGATACTGCGCCACAAGATTTTTTACATATTCAATCTGTCCGCGTATAATAGTGGGACTATTATTGTAATGATGAAAAGAAACAAAATGCAAGGGTATTTTCTCTGCTGAGCAAACCCGTAACAATTCCGGTAAAATAGGCGATTTATAATATGCCAATGCCGGCCCTCCTACTTTCGCATTAGGATCAGCACGAAGAATCGCTGCTGCTGTATGCTTATAATATCGTGCATAGCTTTCCGGCTTAAAGCGGTAAGGTGTGCCACCGTCTTCACCAATATCCACTTCATTGCCTACTTCCCAGTAGGTAATGCCGGCACCTTTATCTACATAATGTTTTACCACGTCGTATACAAACTGCTCCCAGCCAGCATAGTCATTGGGTTCCACGATATCGTGATCTACTACCGGGAAAAACTGTTTGGGTTTCAGGCAAAAGCTCATAAAAGGCCTGGCGCCTGTTTGCAGTATATTTGAAACAGTACTGTCGAGTGTTGCAAAATGATATTTACCCGGCTCAGGAATAACATCATAATATTCACTTACAAAAATCCGGATGATACCAGGATGGAGCGCTCTTATCTCAGTAACCCGGCTTGCCAGCATTGGCTCTTCTGAAAGCCCTCCCTGCCCCAATGCCATCTGCTCCATTTTCATGGGGCCGAGCTCTTTGCTAAAATCAACTTTTACATTGGTAACCTGCGCCTGTATATACAGCGTGGTTAACAAAAAGATTGATACGAAAAAGGCATATTTAAAAAGGTTGCTGGTTGATGAAGACAGCAACCGGGGCGTATACCGTGTACGATATCTCACCGCCCACTTACGGCACAGTAATTTTAAATGTACTCCTAAAGAAAATGATATTGTTTTGAACATGGTATCCTGATTAAAGCAAAGATTGTTTTATTAATACCTGGCCGAGATGATATATTTACCTGATGGCGCGGGAATACGGATATACTCCTTTTTGGCATCAAAGTTTTTCCAGCGCTTTCCGTTTACCAGCACTGATCTGATCATCTTACCCGCAGGATGACGAAACCTTACCAGCAACTGCCGCGGCGCATCACGATCCGGCACTTCAACAGTCGCCTTAATTTCATTTTCCTTATTCAGGCCCTCTATGGAAAACGATGTTTTCCCGAAATAAGTAGGCGCGTCTTTCACTTCTATCTTCTTTCCTTCTTCCAGCCAGCTTTGCGGTATGGCCTGCCCGATCATTAAGGTATCCTGTCCTATTTCGTTCAATAACATTCTGCGGTAAATCTCAAACCAGGCACCATCTGTACTGGGCGGGCCATAATACTGTCCCCATGCCCAGCGATGCTCCAGCGAAGTATATTGCTCATGCGAAAAACCACAGGCCATTAAACTGTAAAAAGCACGGATCACAGCTTTCACGTTATCTCTCAAAAAATACGGAGTGGATTGCTGAACATACACCGGCTCATTGGCAGCCCCCTGGTTTTTAAAGAACAAATTATCTTCATGATCATGAAGCATAGCTGTTGTAAGCCAGCTATGTGCGTCAATAACGCCTAACCGGGTAAGATGTAAAGGACCAGTATCTACATCGGTTGGATACCACTGATCCATCATGCGCCGGCGTGTCAGCGCATCAGTTGGTACATAATTGATCCACGTACCGTCTTCCAACTGCACTACCGGTGATTTTACACTACCGCGGGCAAATTCCTTTACCACATCTGCTTTCATTTTGGATGCTATATGCTGTACCTCTTCCGCACGGGGGTGGTTATAGACCGACAGCGCTTTGGCAAACGCTTCCAGTCCGCCCACATAATATGCCTGGTTAAAAGCCCACTCTCTTTCCGCATTGGTAAGGTCATTGAGCGGCCCCAGGATCAGGCCTGTTTTATTGGCTCCTTCATTTGACTTAGCCACCTGCGCCAGGCACCAGTCGAGCGCTTTAAGCGCGTTCGGAAGCAGTTGTTCAAACTGCAGCCTGTTGCCGGATAGTAAAAAGTTCTGTGCTATGGCATACAGTTGCCCGGGCGAATATACACCCCAGTTGGCGAACCCTCCTATCCTGCCGTCGGGCTGCTGCTGACTTTTGAACATAGCAGTATATTCATCCTGCGCCACATCATCATACCCGCGCAAACCATAGATCATATAATCTACATATACTGCCTGGTTGACGGGCCAATCTGCATTTCTCTGTCCATACGCAGTATTGGCATAAGGCAGATCCATATGTTTTTTACCATCAATATCAAGGGTATGACGTGGTAAAATAAGCGCATGCCAGAGATTGGCGCGGTACAACTCATTTACAGCCTGCTCCGGCACCTGGAATGATGCCCCTTTTGCCAACCATTCTTCCCAATAATCCACTGTTTTTTTTCTTTCCACTGCATATTGCAGGTTATTGAGCCTTGTTAACTCAGCAGGGACAATAGCGGGAGAAGGTAGTTTTACTACAAACTCCCGGCTCGTTCCATCGGTAAGCACACCAGAAATGGTGAATGCAATTTGTTGTCCGTTTTTATTGGGTACAGGATCTGTTGGTTTTACGGTAATGTCTTTTCCTGTTTCTATTACTAAAAAAATATCGCCGGTCTGCTTATCAGCTATGATCCATTTGCCCTGTTGCTGAATGGCTTCAAGTGCGTGATCTTTTAATTCGTTGTGCAGTGTTATTTCAAAGCTAAAGTTCCCGGCTTTGCCGGATATATCTATTTTGCTGAACATAACGCTGGGTATATACCCGCGTATGGTTGTTGAGAGATCAACTAATGGGGATGAGAATTGTTCTATAGTGGCAAGTTGCCCGTTTTTTTCAAGATTGGTAATAATAACAGGTAGCCCGTTATCAATTTTCTGTCGCTTCCATGCACTCTCCGGCCATTGCAGGTCAAGCCTGAACTTGTGCGGAGATGCAAAATCCGGGCGTACATTTCCCCAGCGGTCCACTGCGAACTTATATACAGAACCATGCGCAGCAGCCGTTACCGTAAGATGCCCGGTAGTACCCATCCACCGGGTTTGCCAGGAAGCATCCCATTGCAGCGGATTACCAAAATCAGGCCACAGCTTATGGAATGTTTCTAATGAGGCATCTGGCTGTGCCGCAACAACATTAAGTACACGCTGCCCTTGTAAAGCAGCAATATGCGTTTTAAAATCAACCGGTTTATCAGCAAGCGTAATAAACGCATCCTGTTCAGGAAGCCACATTGCGCCATGGCTGATGAGCTGTTCCAGTGCAATTGTAAATCCCGTTGTGCCTTCCTCATCCAGCTGAACGGTAAGTAAAGGCGCATCGGGCTTATTCCACTGATCATCTTTCAAACGCCGTGACTGCCCGGGTGAACCGTGTTCCATCAGGTAGCCCCACATAGCATCATCATTTACCGCGTATCCGTCTTTCCATCCTGCCAGCTTTCTTAATGGAGCAGAAGGTTGCAGATAACTGATATCTGCTACCAACTCATCCACATCGCCTGCACCACAGTTAAGTATAGACGAAGCAGCGGTTACCCGGTCGTTTTTTTCTATTTGCCTGCCTGCTACGTTCGATATCACCGCACCGGCAGAACCGCCTGCCAGTTGAACGAAACGTGCATTGCGGGCCGGCGCTTTATGTCCTAAAGAAATTTTTACCTGAATATTCCCGGTGCCATTTGCCTGTGCCTGGGCTGCAGCAGGACGGGATATGGTTATCCCGCCTGCCAGACCCAGTATTGTAATAGCCACCAATTGAAAATGTTGCATCCTGTTCATAATGATCGCTGTGCCGAAAACTGATAAAAAATTATAGCATTTTCCTTCCTTCTTCTTGTACCTGATTGGTGTTTCCACCAGCCAGGGCGGTGGGCGGTGGGCGGTATCTCACCGCCCACTTTCAACACAACAATTTTAAACACCCGAATCTACGCCTGTTCTTATTGATAATTCGGATTTTGTTCCAGGTTTGGATTTTTATCAATTGCCGATTGCGGAATAGGCAGTACATAATTTTTTGCAGGATCAAAAACTTTTGCGCCTCCGCCTGCAGGTACTACCGTATATACTGTATTGCCGCCTACAATGTCAATCTTGATCGCATGCACAGTACCGTTCAGCTTGGTTTCTGCGAGCTTCAGCCTGAGCAGATCAGGTAATCTCTTTTCTTCAAATGCCAGCTCTACCCTTCTTTCACGGGCTATCGCCTTACGCATATCTGCCTGGTTCAGGCCTGCAGGAAGATCCGGAAGGTCTGACCTGTTCCTCACTTCGTTAACCGCGTCATATACGGATTGATCAGGTCCTGTTGCTTCATTCCTTGCTTCCGCGTAGCTCAGCAATACTTCCGCATAACGGAAAATAATCCAGTTGGCACTGTTGCCATTGTCCTGCGCGCCTGCATATTTAGGGTTCACCCCTTTAATTACATAATAACCTGTTCTTGTTGATATGCTGCTGTTGTTCAGGTCAGTGGCATTCAGGCTACCCACTCCCTGTTTCATGATCATCGTAGCACCCAGCCATATGGATTCATCATAAATAATAGATTCATAAAACCTTTTCTCACGGTTCACATAGGGCTTTTGCGGATTATATCCTGACCCCGGATCTGTAATAGGCAGACCGTTAGCCATTGCATACTCATCCACCAGGTCCTGCGTAGGATCCACGTGTCCCCAGCCTGTAAGAGAGCCGTTCACAAAACGCGGTCCTATCTGTCCGATATAATTTGCAAGGGAAGTACCGCCAAGATGCTGGCGACTGAATATTACTTCCACGTTGTTATTACTTTCTTCGTAAAACAGTGTTGTATAATCAGGGAATAAGCTGTACTTGTTAAGGTCTATCACTTTTTTATAAGTAGTGGCTGCCTGCTCCCAGCGTGCCAGGTCGTTGGATGGATTTTTCAACGGGCTGGCATTAAACAGTTCAGCATAGCCCTTAAGCGTAAGCGCAGCACCTTTGGTTACCCTTCCTGACTGAGCGGTTACAGGCAAGTCAGCTTCTATAGCGCCGCACTCGAAAATGATAAAGCTGGCGGTTTCTTCAGAAGTATTTCTTGCACGGAAAACCGCATCGCCCTGCTCATTGATATTAAGTACATCGGTAATAAGAGGCACACCGCCATGGTAAGTCCATAATATGGAATAAAAATATGCTCTTAAGAAACGTGCTTCTGCCAGTCTCACTTTTTTCCAGTCTTCCGGTAAAGAGGAAGCCGTAACCCTCTCAATAAACAAATTACACTTGCGGATATTGGTATACTGCCCCCACTTGTTAGGTGTATTGGCAGGCGTATAGATGCCAGGTCCGTATACATTTGTGCTTACACGACCCGCCTGGCCATTCAAAGAATTGTCTGAAAAATTTTCCCAGGGATCTCCTGTCTCAAGTGTGGGTACGGAAGCGTAGATATTGTTCAGGAACAGATCCGCGTTATCCTGGGTAGCCCACAAAGTGAGATCTGACACCTGGTTCGTAGGTACTACCTCCAGGAACTTTTTGCAGGAGGTAAAAGAAAAAGAGACAGAAAGAATTATGATCGTATTGAGTGATATCTTAAATAATTGCTTTTTCATACATTTTCAATTTTGCCGGTTAAAAAGTGATATTCAAGCCTACAGAAAGCGCTTTCTGGTTAGGATAACCCCAGCTTCCGTTCGGTATCCATGAATTGTTTGGACCGATCTCCGGATCGTAATTGATAAGCCTGGTCCATGTGATAATATTCTGACCCGACAAATAAACTCTTATAGATTGCAGCCCGATCCTGTTCATCACAGAAGCAGGTATAGTATAAGATAAGGTAGCGCTCTTCAGCCTTAAATAATCCGCATCACCCATCCAGAAAGAGGAGGTTTGTGAATTATTTACTGTTGGGGAAGAAGTAAGTCTTGGGAATCTTGCATCGGTATTCTGCGGAGTCCAGTAATCAAAGTTTTGCTTATAAGGCAACATGGTTTCCCAGAAAGGCATGATTGCGGAACCGTGATAATACCAGTCCACTTTCGCGGCACCCTGGAACAATAATTCCAATCCAAACCCTTTGTAACGAACAGAAGGTGCAAATCCATAAATGATACCCGGAACCGCTGTAGGGTTACCTATTACAGTAAGGTCATCGTTATTGATCTGTCCATCCTTATTCATATCCTCATACCTGATATCACCGGGCTGAACAGCTCCCCATGGTTGGGTAGGTATACCGGATTTTAATGAACCATCTGATTCAAAATCTTCTGCCTGGAAATAGCCCAAAGCATGGAAGCCGAATTGTGTTCCGAGCGGTCTGCCTGTTATTCTCCTGTTGGGATTGTTATAGGTAGTAGCTCCTTCAAAAACCTGGAGCAGCTTGTTTTTAGCATAGGTCATGTTGGCTGATAATGATACCTGCAGGTCTTGGGAAAAATCATAAGCCGACCTGATCGTGAAATCAAATCCCTGGTTCGACATGATACCTGCATTCACCTGGCTTAACCCTACTCCATATTCGGCAGGTATGATCACATCCGGGCTCATCAGCATATTAGAACGCTTTTCATAGAAGTAATCCACTTCAAAATTCAGCAAGCCTTTCCACAAGCTGGCTTCCAGACCAATATCTGTTTTCTTCGCTCTTTCCCAGGTAATATTGGGGTTAGGTTCTGACCGCTCGCTGATTCCCTGAACCGCGTTACCGCCTAACACGTAGTTTGTACCCAATACATTATACGTGCTCATGTACTGAAATGCACTACCTGCTAAAGCTCCTACTTCACCATATGATGCTCTCAGCTTAAGATTGCTAAGCCAGCTTATTTTATTCTTCAGGAAATTTTCTTCAGATAAGCGCCAACCCACAGAAAATGCAGGGAAGAAGCCCCAGCGTTTGTCTGGCGAAAAATAATAGCTTCCGTCATAGCGACCACTCGCTTCCACAAGGTATTTCTGCGAATAATTATATGCCACCCTGTATACCAATCCGGCCTGGCGTGCAGCGCTGGAAGCACCGCCTGTAGACATATCAGCAGCGCTGGAGCTACCCAGGTTGATCTCGTCTACCGTTAAATTAAAATTCCTTCTTGTAGCCATGATACTTGTAAGGTCATTGGCTTTTGCTTCAAACAAACCCAGCACTGCTATATTATGATCTCCAAATGAATTATCATAGTTGAAACCGGCCTGGTAAGTAAGCTGTGTAGCAAAATCTATATCCTGGCGGAGAGAAGGTTTGGTTTGTCCCCAGATACCATCATTGATAACATAAGGCGTCTGCGACCTGTCGAGGCTTGCTTTATGCACCGGCAGTGTCCACAATTTATGCATGGTATAAGTAGGATCGTATGCAATGGTTCCTCTTAATTTTAACCCTTTAACAAAAGGTATCTTTTGCTCAACGGATAATTGTGAAAACAATGAGTTGATACCATACTTTTCGTACCCGCTGTTAAAGAGGCTGCCTGTAAGAAAGGTACCTGGCATACCGTTGCTGAAACGCAATGGTCCGTATAACGGGTGGAGATAACCGATCAGCTCAAAAATACGACCGGTAGAAACAGCAGGAAACTTGCTGTTTTGATTGCGGCCGTTCAGGTTAAATGAAACAGAGGTAGTAGATGTTACCTGCGCATCCACGTTAAGGGTAACATTAAAGCGGCGGGTATTGGTTGCCTGCCACATCCCTTCCTGCTGCATATAGCCAAGCGCGGCATAATACTTTATTCTTTCCGCGCCGCCCGAAACCTCGATATTATGCTGCGTGATCAATGAATTTTTATTGGTGATGGTGCCCCATATATCCTTAAAAGTAGGATATGCGTCCGGGTCTGATCCATCCTGGAACTTCTGCAATTCTTCAGCAGTATATGGCTCAGGTAAACCTTCATTTACCGCTGCCGCGTTTCTTAAAGTAGCATACTCGTATGAGTTCACAAAATCAGGTAATACTACCGGGTTCTGAAACCCTGCATAACCGTTATACGTAAGTGAAGGTGCACCACTCTTTCCTTTTTTAGTAGTTACCAGTATTACGCCATTGGCACCCGCAACACCATAAGGCGCCACAGCAGCGGCATCCTTCAGCACGGTAAATGTTTCTATCGCGTTAGGATCAAGGTGCTGAAACGACCGGGGAATACCGTCAACGATCAGCAGCGGCTGGTTAGACCCTGTAGATGACAAGCCCCTGATGTAGATATTGGAACCGTCATATCCCGGTTCGCCGGAACCTTGTTTTACAATAACGCCTGATACCCTTCCTCCCAAACCATTGCTTAAATTAGCCACAGGAACAGAAGCGATCTCCTTTCCTTTCATGGTAGATACGGCTGCGGTGAGCGAGGTTTTCTTTTGCGTTCCGTAACCAACCACCACTACATCGCTCAACACATTACCGGCAGCAGCGGTAAGGGCAATGGTGATCTCGTTTCTGTTACCCACTTTAATCGTTTGCGTTTCAAAGCCGGTATGAGATACAACCAGGGTTTGCCCGCGTGAAACACGTAAAGTAAACTCACCGTTTGCATTGGTGGTGGTACCCTGTTGTGTCTCCCTTACAATAACAGAAACATCAGACAGGGCATTTTCACCATCAGTGATCTTACCGTTAAGTGTAAAATCTGCCTGGGCAAAAACAGCACCCGCTAAACACAGAAAGACAAACAGCGAAAAAAATGCTTTTCCTGAAACAGGAGACTGTAAGAGTTTTAGCTTCATAGCAATTGTTTTGTGTTGCTTTTAAATTTGATTCGATACTGGTGACCAATCATTTACTGGTCATGCTACACAAAACTATTTTTTCAACAGCAAGATTTTTTACACAATCTTGCTTAATCATTATCTTATCTTGTACATATTATACATTCATCTATCTTATTTTGTACTATTATTATCCTATTTTGTTATATCAAAACACAATAAGGATAACTATGCTTAATTTTCCTATATTCAAACCATGAAACCGCATTATAAACCCATCCCTTCAGAATCCAAACTGTTTAAAGTAGAATTCCAGAAAACAAGCCAGGAATTTTATTATCCGTGGCATTATCATGCCGAGCTTGAGCTTACGTTTATTTTAAGCGGCCAGGGCGTCAGGTATGTGGGTAATTCCATTGAAAATTTTTATGAAGATGAACTGGTTTTACTTGGTTCTAACCTGCCGCATACATGGAACACCACCATAGACCAGAACCAGCCTGTAACCGCGATCGTGATATACCTTAAAGAAGATTTTTTTGATAAGAACTGGATGGGGAGCATCGAGTTTGAAAGCATCCGGAACCTGTCTGTATTGATGAATAAGGGAATAAAGGTGAGCAAAGAAGTGGCATTGGCGTTAAAGCCGAAATTTTTTGAGATGCTGAGCGCATCGCCGTTTGAAAAGCTGATGATATTGCTGCAGGTGCTTGAATATCTGTCGCACAACCATGAGCACAGGTTTTTATGTGAGCAGGAGTTTACGTGCGATATAGATGATACCGACAAAACAAGGATCAATAGTGTATATGATTATATCCAGAAAAACTACCAGCGGCAGATATCGCTTGCAGACGTTGCTTCAAAACTAAATATGAGTGAAGAATATTTTTCAAGATACTTCAGCAAAACAATGAAAAAACCATTCTTCGAATTTTTGAATGAATATAAGATCAACAGGGCCTGTAAACTACTGATTGAAACAGATAAGCAGATCAGCGAAATATGCTATGCATCCGGGTTTGAGAGCATTCCATTTTTTTACAGGCAGTTTAAAAAATTCAAGGATTGCCAGCCTAAAACCTACCGTATGAACTTTCAGAAGATCTCGTTGCTGCAGCCGGTATAAGAAGGGTACTGAAAATTATATATACCCTCCCTTGCGCTGGTCTTGTAGCGAAGGAAGCTTAAAAATATTGTGGAGACTACCCACCTTTTAAAATGATCACGAGGGAAAAGATGCATTGATGGAATATACTACAAATACCTGTTCTATAGCGGCAGCTTCTGACTGGTCTTCTGCTATAACGCCTAAAGTTGGATTCATTTTTCAATTGATAAATAATTAAAAAGATAGTAAATGCTATGAAAGAGGCTTTTATTTTCTTTGCCGGTTTACTTATGGTATCGGGCTTTGCCTGCAAAAGCAGCCGCGCGGTTTCAAACATTTCCTCATTACCGGTAATGAGGATAGATCCGGGACCGGATAACCCCCGTAATAGTGAAGGCGATTTTATTACATTAAAGGACGGGCGCATAGTTTTGATTTATAGCCGGTATTTTGGCGAGTCAGGCGACGATCATGCTACAGCAAAACTCACCCGTCGCGAATCAAAGGATGGTGGTAAAACCTGGAGTACTGATGACAAAGTGGTAGTAGAAAAAGAAGGGACCATGAACGTGATGTCTGTTTCTTTACTGCGGTTACAGAACGGAAAGATAGCCTTGTTTTACCTGCGTAAAAATTCGCAATCAGATTGTATTCCCATGATGCGTTTATCGGGCGATGAAGCTGCTACATGGACTGATCCCATCCCCTGTATTACTGATAAAAAGGGATATTTTGTACTTAACAACGACCGGGTGATTCAATTACAGAACGGAAGACTGGTAATGGCAGTAGCGCTGCATCAAACACCGGAAGAAAACAAATGGCATAACAATGCCACGCTCTTTAGTTATTACTCAGACGACAATGGTGCAACCTGGCATTCAGGTACAGCTGTTGCAAATCCAGGCAATGTGGTATTCCAGGAACCGGGAGTGGTAGAATTGAAGAACGGGGATCTTATGATGATTATCCGGGCCGGAGCAGGTGTGCAATATAAAACCTACTCAAAAGATAAAGGTGAAAGCTGGAGCGCCGGCGTACCCACTACTATCCAGTCTCCTTTATCGCCGGCCACTATACAGCGTATTCCATCAACAGGTGATTTAGTAATGGCCTGGAATAATAATGGCGCCAATAATCCGCCGATGAAAGGCAAAAGAACTCCGTTCTCCCTGGCCATTTCAAAAGACGATGGCAATACCTGGCAACACATCAGGGATATTGAAACCGATCCCGATGGCTGGTATTGTTACACAGCCATGCATTTTAATAAGAAAAACATTTTACTAGGCTACTGTGCAGGCAGCCAGGTAAAAAAAACACACCTGAGTGTACTGGCGGTAAGGCAATTCCCGATCAAACAACTCTACAAATAATGTATTAATCCCGGCAGCAGCAGGTTAATTACAGGGTTTTTCTGTCTTCTCAAAAATAGTAAGTGAACATAATATCCAACCTGCAGATCATAACTTTTATGATCTGTTCGGGAAGTGATTTAAAAAAATATCCGCTGTTTAGAAAGTGTTATTGGGGTCAATACAATTTTATTAATTATGTCTTTATTTGAGTTCGGTTAAACCATTTATACCCTTTTGGGTTCTTCGCAGTTATTATGTTTGATGTATTATTTCTTCTCATTGCCTCACACCAGGTGATTGCACCTGTTTAACATCACTATACTCCTTGCTCACCAGTAATATAATATTTAGCAGAACCGGCTCTGGCAGGCCTCCCTGGTACACCTGCACCAGTGATATCATTAACCATTGGTTTGCATCCATTAACAATGCTTAACTAAAAATAAAATGTTCTGGCACGAACTTGGATTTTTACTGTCAGGATTATTCTTTAACAAATAAATTCTAACACAATGAAAAAGATAATAGTTTTTGCAGCAGCTACTTTATTAGCCATTACAGGTATACAGGCACAACAGGAAACAGCAGTGAGGAAAGATATCAAAGAACTAAAAAAAGAAAAAAAAGCCGATGAAAAACAATTACGAAAATTAGAAGGTAATGATGTAAGCGTACAATCAAAAACACAATTTAACATCGACTTTGGTAACATCCCTAATGTGAAATGGAAAAGAAACGGCTATTTTGACGAAGCAGTTTTCACACAGCACGGTGTAACTAAAAAAGCATTTTACGATTTTGACAGCCAGCTTGTCGGCACTGTAATGCCCAGGCAATTCTCTGATTTACCTACCTCAGCTCAAAAGCATATAACTACAAAATATAGCGACTACAAAATTGACAGGGTGATCATGTACGATGACAATGAATTCAATGATATGGACATGTATTTATATGGCACTCAGTTCGATGACGAAGACAATTATTTTGTTGAATTGAGTAAAGCAGATGCCAGGCTCATACTCAAAGTAAAAATGGATGGAGATGTTTCCTATTTTAAAGAAATGAAAAACTAGGAAGTCCTCATTGCGATTGTGATATATATAAAACCGTTCCTGTGGAAGTACAGCAAAAGTCTCCAATTTGTATCGGAGACTTTTGCTGTATAATACTGGCGCTGTTCTTGTAGCAAAGGCTAAAGCGCTAAGCCAGACCAGTGTTGCAGCGTTACTTATTTTGCTATCGTAATAAGTGTAAGTTGATAGGAGTTTCATTTGCCTTCTGCCTGTTTATGGATTCAGATCACGCAACAGGTCTTACGGCAGATATCATATACGCGAAGACTTTAAATGCACCCGATAGCTACTTAAAAATATCATCGCTCATATACCCGGCATTTGTATAAGGCCGCAAATAAACGGTATCCTTATTCATATTGTTCATCCAAAGCTCATTATCATCCAATTCTTCAGGAGGATATTGAGATACATTACAACGCATAGCCTCCCTCGCAATCCTGTTTTCCTCTTCGCTGCACCATATACGCACAGGAAGGTATTTTTTCTCGACCGGTTTATAATGCCGGTGATAATTGATCTGGGGTTCAGACTTATAGGGCGGCTCATCCCTCCAGTGTTCTGTGGGGATAGCAGTATAAAACAATTTTCCGAACCCTGCTGATTGTCCTGCCTGGTATATTTCAGTAACCACCGCCCCCACCATCCTGTGGTCAGGATGCCCTGAGCCACCTTCAGCACCCCAGGTAATAACGATATCCGGTTTATGGATAGCAAAAACACTGTCCAATCTTTTCCTCAAAACCGACAATGCATTGCCGTTGGTTAATTTACCATCTCCTAATCCCAGCATAACAGGCGGATGTATACCCAATGTTTTGCAGGTACATTCCGTTTCCCTTGCCCTTACATGTGCAAGCGAATCTCCTGCCGGTATTTTAGCGTGTTCGCGAATACCCATATCCCCATTGGTAGCGATGGTTAAATACACCTTATGCCCCTGTGAAGCAAGTTTGGTGAGCAAAGGACTCACATCTATCTCATCATCCGGGTGTGCAAATACTGCCATCACTGTTTTTGGCGCGGCGCTATTACCTATTGTAGTTTCCGGAGATGATTGTTGTTCGTTACCGCAGCTAAAAAATAAAAGGCAAGCTGCATACAGTAAATAATTTTTCATTTGTTTACGTTTATATCAATACCTGGAATTTTTTCACGCTACAAACCCTGCCTGTAAAAGCTTCCCTGCCCGAAGTTAAACGCATGCCTCCATCAACGGTTAACTCATTTGGATAAAGTAGTAACTTATCTTGTCCTGCAACCGGGTTTTTAATTGCTATTTGTCTCCCCTTTTCCTGTACTGTTTGGTACAAAATAAGATAATGAACAGGTGAAATAGATGAAAAATCAATCTTGTATAAGCCGTAGATTTCTCCTGAATATTTATTACTGTTTTTTAGCCAGGAGGAACTTCCATAAAATTTTCATTCATCCTTTGTGTATTTTATGAATAAAAAATTTCATGTACGTTTGATATTATGGAATTGCGTGCATTCTTCTACATAACGGTTATTACCGCCCTGACCGGCACTCATTGTGTCTCTTCTGAAAACAGCGATACCGCCGGGTCTTCCGCTATAGCCGTAAGCAGCGATTTTGATTCGGGCAGCATAGATACCTTATGGGAATCAAAACCGAACTTTCTCACCGGTTGGCCCAGGCACAGGAAACAAAAGAGCAGCAGCGATGATCAGTACTATTGGTTCTATTTTAAGCTCAGCAACGTAGCCGGCAAAAACATTACGATACAACTGGATAGCCTGGCCGGCATTTACAGGGGAGGCCCGCACCTGATTTATACAGCAGGCACACAGCCGGTGTATTCCTATGATCAAAAACACTGGCAAAGGATACATGATGTACAATACAATGCGGAGCAACATTCGCTTACATTCCGTAATGTCTTTGCTGAAGATTCGGTATGGATAGCTTATGCTCATCCATTCTCTTATACACAAGGACTGGAGCTGATCCATTCGGTTGAAGGAAACCAGTTCTTAACCATTGAAACCCTGGGTAAAACCCGGGAACAAAGGGATATTCATTTATTAACCGTTACTGATACTACCGTACCGGATGCCGGGAAAAAAATAGTATTTATCACAACATTGCAACATGCCGGTGAATACTGCGGAGGATATGTGGCAGAAGGGCTTCTTCGCTTCCTGCTGTCGGATGATGAAAAGGCCGCTATGGCAAGAAAAACCACGGTATATAAGATCATTCCTATGATGAACCCCGATGGTATTTTTCATGGCATTACAAGATTCAATGGCGACCTTGAAGATCTGAACCAGGAATGGGACGATGATTTTACCGATACGCTTCATCTGCCTGTGGAACCTGAAGTTGCTTGTGTAAAAAAATGGATACGCGAATGGAAAAGCACAGGAAAAAACATCAGCCTTGCACTTGATATCCATAGCCAGGGGCAGGAAGGTTCAATGAACCTGCTGCATACCCCTGAAGGTATGTTGGATGATCTTACACCGCATCTTGATAAATACTGGCCGGTAAAATATATTCCCATGGAATTTTCAGGATCACTGAACGATTGCCTGGCAAAGGAGTTTCATATTCCTTCCGGTACTTTTGAAATTCCGCAATCAAGGATTAAAGATGAAGCATATCTTACTACAGACGATTACTATACCTATGGAAAAGGCATTGCTTTGGGAATTACAGATTATTTTTTACAAGGTAAGGAGCGCGGGAAGCAATAAGAACGCCCTTTAGATAATTAACCCAATGGTATACTGCGAATAGCTATTGGTGATAGAGTATATTCCAAACGGTGCTGATATCTGCCGGCGTACAGGCATAAGCTAACATTAAGATAAAGCAATATTATTTTAGCTGATATCCGTTCTCTCGGCTAATTAATATTTGAGGTGCTGATTATATCCAACTACTTATTCATGAATAAGTTTTGGGAAATTCCTGCTCACAGCCTGTTACTTATCTACACCAGTATCCACGTTAGGCGCCTACTTTTACGTGGGCTTTGCTATGTGGCTGATTAAAGGAAATGCTCAATAACGATATATAGCTCACAGGTCTCCTCAAAGTAAAAGTCAGCGCCGTTGTGGATACGATGCCACACCGGCATGAGGTGAAATGTCATGCACTAAATGCATTTGATCATTTATAGTGAAATGTTAATCTCAAAAATTAAAGGTCTTATTTACTTTTGCCTAGCACCTCAAAATATTAATTAGCCGTTCTCTCCGCCTGCCGCTGAGTCCAGCTCATACACATAGCTTGGAGTTGAGAATCCGCGGAAAAACACCTGATGCTCTGCCAGGGAAAAGAAGATGGTTGAGGAGAAACGCTTGAAACGCTGTGAGGAAAAAGGGACGACCGCTGCGGTGAATCAAAAAGCGCTTACATTGCAATGTTTCTTCTTTATTTTAATAATTTGTTTTAGCGATGCCTGCAAAATATTCCATAAATCTTTTTGTAGTAGTAGTAGTTACAGCCATCTCATTTTATCCAGGCAAACATATTTCAGCACAGCAAATCCTGCCATCTTTGAAAGAGGTTTTCAAAAAAGACTTTCTTATCGGTGCTGCGCTGAGCAGCATGCAGATTTATGAAAAGGATGCAGGGTCGGTAAAGCTCATCCCGCAGCAGTTTAATGCTGTTACAGCAGAAAATGTAATGAAAGCCGCCGAGATTCATCCCCAATGGAATGTGTACCAATTTGAAATGGCAGACAAATTGATGGATTATGCTGCACGTTACCGTATGAAAGTAAACGGTCATACACTGGTGTGGCATAGTCAATTGCCGGTTTTTGTACAACACATGAGAGATGCGGATTCTGTAATGCGTTTTTTTGTGGATCATATCAATACGGTTGTGGGGCGTTATAAGGGCAGGATATACTCCTGGGATGTTGTAAACGAAGCGTTGGAGGAAGACGGAACTTTGCGTCGCTCCATTTTTCTGGAAACCCTTGGTGAAGATTATATTGTAAATGCCTTCAGGTTGGCCCAAAAGGCAGACCCTAAAGCAAAATTGTATTATAATGATTATAATATAGAGCAACCGCTGAAAAGAGCCGGCGTTATTGCCCTGGTTAAAAAAATAAAGGCTGCCGGAGTACGTATTGATGGGATTGGCATCCAGGGACACTGGCCGTATGATGCCGTTCCTCTACAATATATTGAAGAGAGCATCCAGGCTTTTTCTTCCCTGGGGTTGGAAACGATGATTACCGAACTGGACCTTAGTGTGCTGCCCGGCCCATGGGAGCGTAATGAAGCAGATATCAATAAAACCGCCGGGTGGAATGAGCGCATGAATCCCTGGCCGGATGCCTTACCAGACACGGTTGCTCAAATTCAGGCAAAAGCCTATGCAAGCCTTTTTACCCTGCTGCTGAAATACAACCAACAGGTGAGTCGTATAACGTTTTGGGGTGTTAATGATGGACAATCATGGTTGAACAATTGGCCCATTAAGGGAAGAACCAATTATCCATTGTTGTTCGACAGGAATTTTTTGCCGAAGCATGCTTTTTATAGTGTGATTGAAACCAGGCGTAAATGATTGTTGCAGGGTATATTCAAATAGTAAATGATGATTACACTATGGCTATATTACCTGGTACTCCGTGGAGTCTTAACGCTGAGCTTTGTATAAGCTGGACTCTTACGGAGAAGCACGTAAAATGTTGTGCGGAAAGAAAAAAATATTTTTTATTTGGTCTTTTATGCAGTTCATGTTGGTTATAGCATTGGTCAGCTGTGTGTCGTGTCAATATAGTAAGTTTTCAAAATTGTTATTAATTCAGTAATAACTTCCGCTTTTACGTTTTCAGTCAGTTTTGCTTCGTGGACTTCATTATTCCAATACAAATGTTGAAACACTTCACAAAAACAAAGAATGCTTGCAAATGGTTTTCTTTCTGTGTAAAGTCCTTCATGAATTTTAATTTTGTCACTACTCACTTCTTCCACCCAATCCATGTAATTAACCTCAAACATGATTAAGTCTTGAGAACCTAAAATTTCATATTCTCTTGTCCATTGAGATAATCTATTAAAATTATTAACATCCAATTCTGATAGTGCTTTGTCGCAATGCTGCTTGTATTTGTAATATTGGATAAACTCATATAAATGATTGTAAGTTCGATATAAGGCATTGTCAAATGGTGGAAATTCTTGTGCTCTTAACCTTTGATATTCTTCTCTATTGTCAATGAGCCATTCTTTTATATCTGATAATTTTAAGTCAAACATTGATGTAATATTATAGTTGTTTTATTTTAGTTTCAATAGCTGTCTTTCATTGGGGGTTTGTCAAAACTTTTATTGATTTTGCATGCAAGATTTTAAATTTGTCGCCGGACTGAGGCTTTACGGAGAATAAAATGCTTATTGTTCTACTCATGAAACAAAGAGATAATTTTCTTCATTATTAAAAATTGGCGTCGTACTAAAAGCTGTGCCTAACCAAAGATTCTCCCTGTAGGACTCTTTATCATTTTTTGCATCTGTCAAATAAACAAAATTGGTTTCATTGCAATGCTTCTTCATATAACCTTTCAGGTTATTGACAATGTCACGGTCATCAATATCAAGAATATTCTTTGAAACAATCTCAAAGCGGATCTTAGGATAATTTTTAGCAAACTGTTTTTTTATCGAACTTATTGTAAGGTCGTTTTCAAGATTAAAATCTTTTTCATCTGGAGAAATATATTGCTTATAAACCAGCAGCACATCTTCTATAAATCGAAGCTGCGAAAGCATATTCCATAATCTTTCCAAAAGATACTCATCTTTAAAGAAGAATATCAATACTTTTTTTGTTAGAAGATTATAAGGCTCTATTTTTTGAATAATCTGTTTCTCTGTTCTTTCTTTTGGAGTTTCTCCTGAATACATTTTGCAGTATTCTGTAAACCTTTTGCTTGATGCTTTTAGTTTTTCTCCCTTTACTACTAACCAATCCATGATAGACTTTTCGGGAAATATCTCAAACACAGGACTTTCAGGAGACTTACTTAATTGGTAAGCCTTTTTTTCAATAGCAATCAGGATTTCACTTGATGTCGTAGTATGAAAAAACCTGTTCAAATCAAATTTTAAAAGACCAAGCCAAAACATAGTGTAAAACAAAATTTCATCTACTGATAAATCGGAATCTAAAAGCCCCAAAATATCCTGGACAAATTCTCTGATTTCATTAAGCGATGCTTTTTTGTTAATCATTGTATATTTCAATGCTACAATGTAGCCAATGATGGCAGCCGCATCACTTTTAAATCTTTCGGGTATGGAACTTACGGTTATTCCTTTTTCAGGATTTAGATTCATCAACCAACTCCGATGCTCTTCGTCAGTTTTACCTTTATTATCGGCAAAATATATTTCTCCTAAAGACCTACCAAAATAAATAAACTGAAGTTCAAGCTTGGTGTTCTTCGCCAATTTAGTAGTTAACTCTACCTGCGGAAAGTCTTTTATCTCAATAATTGGGGGAATAATTTTTTCAAGAAATACGGGCAGCTTAGAGATATTATTCATCAAAGAAAACCAGCTCTTCAAATCTGTATCTCTTCCTGTAATAGCCGAAATAAATGTATTCAGCAAAGCATTGCGTAGTGAAATAAAAATGTAATCGAGTAAAGTATCTGCACTTTCGTTTTCAAATTTGAACTTTTCTGCAAGTGTTGATTTGCCGAGTTCAAGAAATCCTAGTGGTATATCATAATTCCGATTAAAAATGGTTAAATCATTTTCTGATTTAACAACAGCAGAACTTAACTGAGATAAAAAAATCACCTGTTGATTTGATAAGGTTATTACAGAAGATGATTTTGAAAGTTCAAGGGATGTGTAGTCTGCCAACGGCTTGTTCCCTTGGGCAAATTGTTTTGCTTCTAAATACCTGTTTAGAAAAAGTCTTCTTGCTTGATTATCGTCTATATATATGTATGACATTTTTTATTTTATTAGAACCATTCGGAATCAACTTCTGAATCGTTGTCGCTAAAAGAATCGAGATTTTGTAATTCTGAAACAGTATTAGGGTTTCTCAACACATAAAGGTGGTGTGTAGCCCTTGAAAGGCACACATAAATATTTTCCTCAAATCCACCGTTTGTTCTGAATCCATAAACTGCCCGGCTATCATCATCAAAACCTGTAACGATTACTGTAGAAAATTCTAACCCTTTAGCACTGGCTGATGTAATCAGAACAGGTGAATTGCTCGAAAAGTCATAGTCGGCAAAATTTGATGGGTCAGGTGCATGGAAATGTTCAACAGCTTTTGACTCAAGATAACTATGCACTTCCGCTAACCTGTCTTTGTTGATTGATATTACAGCAATCCTTCCGCCATCATTTTTTCTTGCTGTTATTATCTCAACAATCTCCTGGTTTTCGTTATCTGCATCATCGCAATCAAGTACAATAGGTTTAATAGTATCTCTTCTAACAACCTGAGCTGCTAAATTTTTCTTTGTTTTAGAAAAGACCTGAACAAGTTTTGCAATCATCTCACCGAACCGGAAAATTTTATCAAGGAACTTATGTTTACTTACGGCAAGTATTGTCTTTTTATCCAAATCAGCAGCATATACCCTTTGCTCAAAATCGCCTAAAAGAATGAAACGCTTACTTAGCTTTTTTAAAAACTTCCATTCCAGTTCAGTAAAGTCCTGTATTTCATCAAGAATAACAATCGAATATTCAAGGTCAATTTTTCTATTAATCAGTTCATTCAGAATGGCACTTTTCTTTTCATCAAAAGGAGCATTATTGTTTATCTGAATATCAAACTGTTTTTTGAGTGACCAAAAGAATTTATCTTTTGTGTTAATAGTAATTGAGTCTTTCACCCCTAATTGCTCAAAAGAAGATTTTAAATACCCAAGCAGTGAATTGTTATAAATCAACACTAATGGCTTTACGACCTCACGGCCTATTAGAGCCCTAACAATATGAAGGCTTACACAAGTTTTACCCGAACCCGGTGGGCCTTCTATAAAAAGCCATTCGGGATTGTTAGTTGCATCCTCAACAATTTGTTTTTGCTGAGGTGTAAGCTGTGGAAACGGAACTACCAATTCTGCCATTAGTCAATGATTTTAGGTGTCGATGTGGCTATCAGCACTTTGTTCTCCCTGTTCTTTTCTACTTCTGTTTGCTGTCTTGTAAAATTCATTCCGGCAACATTGTGTATTCGCTGAAGAAGATTTTCGACATCAAACTTTGAAAAAGATGATGGGGATTTTTCATATTCACTGGCAATTTCAGAAGCTTCACTTTCTGAATTGATTCCCAACCTGTCTTTCAGAATAACAATCTTGCATCGGAGGGAACTATCTTTTTTCAATGAATCAGAAAGCGACAATAAATAATCCAGGGCTGCTTGTGCTCCTTCTAATTCTTCAATGAGGATTGAGTAATTAAATCTATATGCCGTTTCGCCTGGGTTGACCTGAATTGCTTTTTCCAAAGCTTTTTTTGCTGCTTCCTTTCTTCCGATATGTGAATTACCTATGTATGAATAATTCAAAACATTATCATTGTTTGAGTCAAACTTTTTCAAATATTCCTCTGCCAGTCTTGCCATTTCATGGTAGTTCTTTATTTCATAATACTGATTAAGCAGACTTAACATTAATCGTTTCTGGGCATTGTTATCTTTTGTTCTTCGGGCTTTGTCTAGTTCATCAGAAATCTGAACAAATTTTACCTGTTCTTTAGACAGAGAGCCAAAGAAAAACGGGTTTTCAAGTTTGTAATTCAATATTGGGTCTTTATCAATAAAGACTTCAATTGACATTACTTTGTTGGCGTCCAGTTTTGCATTAATCATTACGGTTTCGTTGCCGATGTATAAAGTCTCTAACGGTATTTTAATTTCCTGAACTATATGGTTAATATCATTCAGGCAAACTGGAACAATAATTTCTTTCTGCATCGGTGCCTGCATTTTAAAATGAGGCATAGAAACCTTCACCGGCAATTCTTTTCCTCTTTCAATTAACGGATAAAATGTTTTCCCTTTTGTTTCTATGCCAATCGTTTCACTGCTAATTGGATTAATAAGCGATTTACCAAACCTGTAATAAAAAAAACTATAAATAGCTGCTCCCTCGGCTACCAGTTTATCAGGTGCGTAAGGAATCCAGAATTTACTTTTTGTAAATATTTCTGAAAGCTTGCTTACTAAAATAGGATTACCGCTGCTACCACCTACAGGTAAAATAATATCTATTTCAAGCTTATTCAGATTTGCCTTATCCAATATTTCATTGATAGTAACATTAACACTCCTGATAAACTTATCCTGAAACTTCAATGCGTATCCTCTTATCTGGAAAAGTTTACTGATAATGGCTTCAAACTGTGAAGCTGTTATATTCAGCGGTGGAAATTTGTACTCTTGTCCTTTATAAAACAACGAACGATTCTCAAGTGTGAAAACTGTATTTCCTAAATCTGCATTGGACAAATCAATAGAAGGGTATTTTGCTCCAATCAGGTTGCAAATGCCAATTTTTAATTGTTCTCCAATAGTAGCCAATTGTGGAAGAATTATTTCTGATAATTCTTTAAACGGCATATCGTCTTTGAGATTGAACTTACGTAAGAATAATGGATATAAAATGTCTTCTGCAATTATCATGTCAATATCCTGGCCACCTAAATCATTATATCTTGATATTGCTTTGTTGCCAATCAACAAACCTTTTGATGGACTGTAGCTTATTTCAAGTATTGACAAATCACATGTGCCTCCTCCTATATCAAAGACAAGAACTTTCTTTGCTTTGCCTCCTTTCAATAAAAAGTTTTCTTTTTCAGCTTGTGAAAGAGAATTGAAATAGCCTATGAATGCAGCATTAGGTTCGTCAATCAGCATTTGATTGCTTAGCTCAATATTAGCCAATGCGGATGCTTCAATCACATCTTTTCGCTGATTCATTTGAAAAGATGCAGGGACCGTAATTACGGCGTTATACAGTCTCGTCTCTTTGCTTTTTGTAAACCCAATTCTGCAAAAATTAAGAACCTTTCCAGCAACTTTTGCAGGTATGTCCAGTTCTTTTGATACGGCATCAGGATAAAGCGGATGCCTATCTATTCCCAAATCAAGTTTCCAGTGATAAAAGATGTTCTGATTGCGAACAAATTCTTCGTGTCCTTTCAATTCATAAAGTTTGCTTCCGCAAAAAGGTTTGCCATCTGAAACCGCAATAATTGATGCAACTTTTTCATCAACAATTTCACCGCCATGCTTTATCGGCGAAATTTGTTTGTATGAAATGAACTTAACAGGAATCTGTGTGATATTATCTATGTTTACTTCAGAACTGTCAACAGTTGCTACCAAAGTATAAGTTGTACCTAGGTCTATACCGAAATAGACTGAATCTTTTGTTGGCTTGGGTGAAAATTTTTCCGGTAAGAACATAACTGTTATTTAGTGTTATTATGTTAAATGACATTCAAAATAAAATATTTCATGCAAAAAAATGTGCTGCGACTGTGTCGCCCGAGGGATAGGTTGCAGGTCTTTTGATTTACCAAAGCATTGTGTCGTCTATTCATTTGTCTGTCTGTTAAATATCTGCACCGCCATTCTTACGATACTTTCCAACACACTATTTACATGTATTTATAACAAACATCTTAATATTATCACTTAATTATCCTTGCCTCAACGCATCCATCAAAATAAATTTAACATGTTCAGTCTAATTTAAAACCACAATCACAAAAACCTACTTACATCATATCACCATCCGCAACACATTTCAGCGTATTGCACACTTAAACAAAGCCACAAAAAATAATTGATTATTGGTTCGGGTTGTGGCAGGCAATCAAAGATGAGGATTAAATAAAGGTTCAATTTAAAAATATTTTATTAACAGGCCAAGTTTTATGGGTGCATTCCAAATTGTCGCCGGCTGGTGGGACACCAGCCGGGGCAGCCCGCCGTGGGCGGTGTCTTCACCGCCCACATAAAGCAAAGCAATGCGACCATTTGGAATGCACCCAGTTTTATCGGAGTTTCACTTTTAAAATAGCGTTTTGTATTTCAAAAGATACATCACCTGTTAAAGAACTTTTAGAAAAGAATAGGGATTGCTTCTCCCGCCATAAATTGCTTTAGCCAAGGTGTTGATGCGGGCGGGCTCGCAAAGACGACGGTGAGGCTGAATAGTTATACACTTTGATTCATTGATGACAGCAAAATCAAAACACTGTTACCGTCATTGCGAGTCCGCCCGCATGAAAATTTTACCGGAAGACATCCTGCGGCGGGCGAAACAATCTCACATAGTTTCTGCGAATTGCGAAACCTCTGCAACTTATATAATTGATCAATACCAGTATTAAATAATAATAATATTATTAACTATTACGTGTGCTCACTGCCTGCTGCAGTATTCAGCCTGCACATATAGCTCCGGGGCTGAGACTTGCTGAGAACCAAAATTAATTGGTATTTTTAGCGCTGCGCTTATTGGATGCATTCCAATTATCGCACCGCTTACCATTTAATCATTGCAAAAAAGAAAATTAACCACAAAGATGTCAGCTGTTTCCCGTTCTCTGTTTTTATTATTATTCATTTCCTTTATTCATCAATGCAGTATTGCACAAACCAGTACCAAAGTTCCCCCGGGTGATTCCAGCAAAAGTTTTGCGCTTAACAACAGCGACCGGGTAGTATTTCTTGGAAATTCTTTTTTTGAAAACGATTTACAATATGGCTACCTGGAAACTGCATTGACTGAAAGATGGCCTGACAAAAACATTACCTACAGGAATATTGGCTGGACAGGTGATATGGTTAGAGGTGAAGCGCGGGGAACCTTTACCAACCCTCCTACCCCTTACCAAACCTTGATAGAAAATATAAAAAGAACCAAACCTACGGTAGTTTTTATTGCATACGGCGGATTGGAAGCCATGCAGGGCGAGGCCGGACTTCAACATTTTGCTGAAGGGCTTAACCAGTTGATTGATACCATCGACGCATTGAATGCCCGGTCGGTTTTGATATCACCCATTCCTTTACTGTTAGCTGATGCTGCCGGCGATATTACAAAACGCAATGCTCTACTTGAACTGTATTCAAAAAAAATAGCAGAAATAGCGGCGTCGCGGAATAAATATTTTATTGATGTCTTCAACCCTGTTAATAAAATGAGCAACACCACTACTATTACAGATAATGGTATTCACCTTAATGAAAGAGGATACTATCTTCTTGCCGCTGTAATTGAAGATGCTTTGGGCTTGCCCAAACGCAATCAGCCTATCCATATCAGTGTGACTAAAAATGATATTCAGATTGCGGAATCTGCAAGCATTATTGAAAAAGGAAATAACAAGGAAGCCTTCAGTTTTGTACTGAATGATCAGTTGCTGCCTTTACCCGTACCTTCTAAAAACCTGGCAGATGCAGCGGATACGCAAATCATACAAATAACAGGCTTAAAAAAAGGGTTCTATACACTTACCAATAATGATGTACAGGTTGTTACTGCATCAGACAAACAGTGGGCAGAGGGCGTGCATATCAGTAATGGTATTGTGTTTGACCAGGCAGAACAATTAAGAGACCTGATCATTCAAAAAAATGAAGTGTTCTTTCAGCAGTATCGCCCAATGAATACTACTTATATTATCGGGTTCAGATCTTATGAGCAGGGCCGCCACCTGAAAGGTTTGGAAGACATGAATATTATCATTAAATGGCTCGAAGGCCAGATAGCGCAAAAGCAATTATTGAAACCCATTACATACAAGCTTACCAGATTAAATTAATACAGTACGCATTTACTGATTGCAGACTATAGTGTTTAAAAGAAACATACAAATGAAAACAATTCCTTTTTATAAGCATAAGTATTTTATTCTTTCCGCAGTTTTGTTGATCATCGTTGTTACAACTTCTCTTGTAAAACGTGGCTATTATAAAGAAAATCCTGGTCCTGATCCGGAAAAAGAACTGGCTTCTTTTCATGTGGCAGACGGGTACGAGATCAGCCTGTTTGCAACAGACCCTATGGTAGTGAAACCGATTCAGATGAATTGGGATGCTGAAGGCAGGCTATGGATCGTATCCAGCACGGCTTATCCCCACACCAAAACAGGTGAAACTGCCAACGATAAAATTTTCGTTCTTGAAGATACAGATGGCGATGGTAAAGCTGACAAGTCAACCATTTTTGCAGAAGGATTGCAAACACCCACCGGTATTTTGCCTGGTGATGGCGGAGTATATGTAGCCAATGCTACAGAAATACTTTTTTTGAAAGATACGGATGGTGATGGTAAAGCAGATGAAAGGAAGCGAATATTAAATGGCTTCGGCACAGCGGATACCCACCATTTGATTCATACTTTTCGCTGGGGCCCTGAAGGACAGTTTTATTTTAATCAATCCATCTATATCTACAGCAGTATTGAAACACCTGCTGGTTTAAAAAAGCTTGATGGCGGCGGCGTTTGGCAGTTAGATCCTGCCGCGCTTGACCTTAATATTTATGCTAAAGGATTGATTAATCCGTGGGGACTTCAGTTTAACCGCTGGGGTCAGTCACTATTAACAGACGGAGCAGGATCAGACGGTATCAACTATGCTTTTAATGGCGCCACTTTTGTTACTTCGCCTGGTGCAGAAAGAATCATACGCGGACTGAATCCGGGACAACCTAAGTTCAGCGGATTGGATATTGTATCCGGGCGTCATTTGCCGGAATCTGTAAACGGTGATTTACTTACCAACGATTTCCGGGCTAACAGGATCAGCCGTTTTAAACTGGAGGAACAAGGCAGTGGATTTATATCGAAGCAGGCGGAAGATCTGCTTTGGAGTGACAATGTTGCTTTCAGACCGGTTGACATTTCCATTGGCCCTGATGGCGCTATTTATGTGGCAGACTGGTACAACCCGATTATTCAACATGGCGAAGTTGATTTTTTTGATCCCCGTAGAGACCAGGAGCATGGCCGCATCTGGCGCATTGTTGCCAAAAACAGGCCACTGGTGCAAAAACCTCAACTTACAAAAGCCAGTGTTAATGATCTGCTCGATGCCCTGAAACAACCGGAAGATTGGACCCGCTCACAAGCAAAGCAGGCTTTAAAAGCTAAAGGTGCGGCAGCAGTAGTGCCGGCATTAGAAAAATGGGTTGCTCAACTCGACAAAAGCGATGCGGAATATGAACACCATCTTTTGGAAGCATTGTGGACTTACCAGACTTTAAATGTAATAAACGAACCATTATTACTGCAATTGCTGAGTGCGAAGCAACACGGCGCAAGGGCGGCAGCATTAAGAACACTCAGAGCGTGGAATGATAAAATCTCTCAAACAGCTACACGCTTAATCAAGGCTGTGGCTGATGAGCATCCTGTTGTACGGCTGGAAGCTGTAATAACATTAAGAAAACTGCAAACGGCTGAAGCAGCACGCCTGGCATTAACGGTGCTGGATAAACCTATGGATGAATTTCTGGACTATGCGCTATGGCAAACGGTACGTGAACTGGAACAGCAATGGCTGCCTCGTGTAAAAGCAGATCAGCATTTCCTGGGAGACGATCTGAAAACCGTATTTGCCTTAAAATCGTTGAATAATCCTTATGCCATCTCTGCATTGATTTCATTTTACGAGCAAAAAAAACTGCCTGAAAAATATAAAAAAGAGATATTGACTGCTTTTGCCAAATGGGCATCACCCCAGGACTTAGACCGTATATTGAACCTGGCGGCTAACAATACCAACCATGATGAACTTGCCGGGCAGCTCGCCGTACTCCAAAATGCATCCCGCGACAGAAAAATTATGCCTGCGCAAGGGTTAGAGCGGATCATTCCTTTAATTGGTCACGAGGATCCATCCATTGCGCTAACTGCTATAGACTTATCCGGATACTGGCAGTTGGAAAAAGCAAAAACTACTTTATCAGAGCTTACACAAACCGGCAACAGTGATATTAAAAAAGCGGCATTAGGCGCACTGGTTAATATAAATCCTGAAAGCGCTCAGCAATTACTGGTGCAGCTAACCGGTCCAAAAAATTCCAATGAACTGCGCACGCTTGCAGCAGCCCGGCTTGTTGCAGTAAATCTGCCGGAAGCAGCAAAAATATCGGTTGACCTTTTGCAAAAATTACCCGGTGATGCAGATATTACTTCCCTGGTACAGGCATTTATAACCAACAAAGATGGCATTGCTGTATTGGCACAGGAACTAAGTAATAAAAAAATATCTCCGGCCATTGCTGCATCAGCAAGAAAAACCTTAGAGCAAAAAGTACCGGGAAACAGGCAACAGGCAAAAGATGTAGTACAACTCAAACAATTGCTGGAAACATCCGCAGGGAAACTCCCTGTTGAATTGATGCCGCAACAATTAAACGCCCAGCAAATTAGTGAGCTTAAAAACCAGGTACTCGCCACTGCAAATCCTGAAGCAGGAGAAATTGTTTTTCGTAAAACTGCCTGTATGTCTTGCCACGCTATTGGTGGTGCAGGCGGACTGATAGGACCTGATCTCAGCAGCCTGGGCACCAGCTCCCCGGTGGAAACGATTATAAAGTCTGTAATATATCCTAACCAGTCTATTAAAGAAGGATATGAATTACACCGCGTGTTGAAGAAAGACAAAACCGATGTATTAGGCTATATAGTCGCGAATGGTAATACTGAAGTAGTTGTTCGGGATATGGCAGGAAAAGAAGTTGCTATACCCAGGAGCCAGGTAGCAAGCCTGGAAAAAATTCCCGGATCATTGATGGCGCCGGGGCTAACAGCAAGGCTTACACGAAAAGAGTTTGTAGACCTGATAGGATACCTTACAAAACTTGGCGAGACAGGAAAATTCCGTGTGCCTACAGCAAGAAACGTACGGTACTGGGAAGCGTTTAGTGCCAATAGCGAGATTAATAAAAGGGTACAGCAGGCCGGAGTAGCTTCAATAATTTCAGCGGATAAAAAAATAAGCACTACACCTGTATATAGTAAAGTGTCAGGAGATTTACCTATCGGGGAACTTCCCCTGATTGACGGCGGCTCAAACAAAAAATACAGTGCCGTTACCTTTAAAATAGAAGTGCTGAGTAATGGTAATGTAGCCTTGGGTCTGAACTCTACTGCAGGCTTAACCGCCTGGAAGGGAAATAAACAACTTACCATCGGAGAGAAAGAGGTACTGATGGATGTTACGCCAGGTGTTTACCAGATCAGCTTTATAATAGACCGGACCGTGAGAAAAGATGGCGCCCTGAACATTGTATTAAAAGATGCTGCGACTAATGCGGCACAAACAAAATTGGTGAGGTAAATGATCAGGTATAGTTTGGTGCTGTTGTTGGTATTTGCGGACTGGTTTGCCTTGCTGGCGCAGGTCTCCTGACCTGTGCTTCGAAATTACTTCTCTTGCCGTTTTTAATATACCGCCCTGCCGCAGGTTTGGTAGCATTGTCTTGTGCATTGTCAGACCTGCTGCCAGCTGTTACTTATATTAATTTCTTGAATGGGAAGTATCCTGCGGCGGGCAAAGCGTCTCACGCAGCTTCCGAAAATTGAGATTACCTTCCATTTTTCTAAAAGCAAACCTCCTGTAACTTTTATAATGCTTAGCTATACCAATCCATATTTGGCAGCTAGTTTAATCAAGCCGGCTGTATTGTTCACTTCAAATTTGGTAAGCAGGTTTTTGCGGTGGCTGTCAACCGTATAAGGGCTTACAAATAATTTTGCAGCAATTTGCGGATTGGTAAAGCCTTCGGCTATCAATGCCAGCACTTCTTTTTCGCGGCTGGTGAGTATGGGTATTTTATTTATTTCCTGTTGTTCCTTTTTGTTCAGTTCCAATTCCACGCTCATATATAATTTCCCTTCGTATACGGTAAGTATGGCTTCTTCTATTTCTTCCTTAGCCGCGCTTTTGAGTATATAGCCCGACGCCCCGTTTTGCACCATTTGAGAAATATAACTACGCTCGTTAAATGTACTCATGGCAATGATCTTCACTCCCGGGTATTCATTTTTGATCTTTGCTGCAAACTCAATACCGCTTATTTCCGGCATACTGATATCTGTAATAACAATATGCGGCGGGTTTGCTTTTATCAGCTCCATCGCTTCGTAAGCATTGCGGGCAAGCCCGGTTATAACAACAAATCCTATCTGCGAAAGCATCGTCTGCATTCCTTCCAGCACCATCGGGTGATCGTCTGTTACCAGTATTTTTATTTTATCCATTGCTTTCAATTATACATTCCACAAACACCGAAGTGCCTTTGCCGGGCTGCGACTGTATATCCATACGCCCTCCCAGGTAATGCACCCTCGAAAGTATATTTTGCAAACCGGCAGTATGCTTTTCCTTCCAACCGGTAGCATCAAAGCCTTTGCCGTTGTCTTCCACGGTAATATTCAGCGACTGATCCTGCCGCATTACCTGTACCAGCACGTTTGATGCGGCCGCATGCTTTACCGCATTGTTCACCAGCTCCTGTACAATACGGTATACCGTTACCTCCGTGGCTGCATCCATCCTGTGCTCCAGCCCGTAGAACCCCGTATTTACGGTAAGTGTACGCGACGCGTTAATGCCATCGCAGTAATCCTGCAAAGCCTGCTGCAACCCCAGTTTTATCAATGCTTCCGGCATCATATTGTGCGCTACCCTGCGCATTTCTGATATGGATTCATCTAATTTGTGAAGGGCATTGTTGAACAGTATGCCGTTTTCTTCTGTTAATATCAGATTACCTTTCATGGCTCCTAATTGTAGTTTTACGCCGCTCAGCATCCCGCCTAATCCATCGTGCAGGTCTTTAGCCATGCGGCTGCGTTCATCTTCCTGGCCTTTCAGCAGCGATTGCGTAGCTAATAATTGTTTCTCGGTTTCCAGCTCTGCAATGCGCTGTTGCTGCAGCTTCTGGCGGCTGCTATAGTTGCGGTAAGAGAGCAATAATATAGCAGCCAATGCTATGGCACTTCCAAATAAAATATAATTAAGTATATTTTTTTTACTGATGCTTGCTTCCTGTAGTTTTATCTGCGCTTCTTTTTGCGCCGATTGATATTCAATATGTAAAAAATTGGCATTGATCTTTGATCGCTCATTAGAAATACTATCAGACAATTGCAACTGCAGCGTTAAATATTCCACGGCCGATTTATGATTGCCAAGCTTACCTTCAATTTCTGCCATACCGCTTGCTGCATACATTACATATTCTTTTGACCCCACTCCTTCCGCGATCATATAAGTGGTATCCATATACGATTTGCTTTTTGTAAAATCGTTGTTTAAGTAATGTGTATACCCTAAAAGATAGTAAGTAGCCAGCTTATCAAAAGGTGATAAGTTGTTTGCTTTTGCAATTTCAATTCCCTGCAAAGCATTTGCCGCGGACTGGCTGTATTGCCCGTCTTCCATCAGGCGGTGTGCTTTATTGTTATAAGACAACCATAACAGGTAAGGGCTTTGCAGTCGTGGAAGCAGTTGCTCAAAGTCGTTGAAATATTTTGCAGCATTGGTTTTATCACCCGCATTCAGGTAAGCAGCGCCAGCGTTATTATAGGCTTTTGCAAGAATTAAAGAATCCACCGGGGCGCTGAGCGCAAAAGCCAGGAAGGCTTTATTGTTATCAATTTCATGTTCAAACTGCCGGAGATAACTATAAGCCTTGCTCACAGCACTGTAACAAACCGCAGTAAGATAAGGATGGTTTGTTTTTTTGGATAATGTGAGCGCTTTTAAAAAACTGGCTAAGGTCTCTTCTTTAAATGATCCCTGCGGCAACAGTATCATCCCTTTAGTAAAATAATAAACAGATAACAGCGCGTCGTTTTTTAAAGTATCCGTTTGGCTTAAAATATCTTTTGCAGTATTGGCAGTATACAGTGCAGTATCATATTTTCCGTTACCTGACATTTTTAAAGCCTGGTTCAGCAATGCAAAGGAGGATTGTGTTTTATTATGAATGTGTTCACTTATTTGCAGGGCTTTGTCAATCATGGCATCGGTATCAGTATAAGGAATACCATAATCTTTTCCTATAAACACTAACCAGTTGTAGGCCGATGCGCTTGCACTGTCCTCCTTGTTCTGCTGAATGATGGCTTTCCATTCATTTACATACACACCCTGTCCGAATCCGGCAGCCGCATACAAAAAACAAAAAGCTAAAATAAAAGGCCGTACGCTCATCCTGCAAATTAATATTAGTTAAACAGCCTGATCAATCCCTTTTTCAGGTGATTTTTTCTTCAGCCAGAAACCACCTTTTCAGGGATTGATGCCGGTATTAAAATAGAACAATTTTACACCGTAAAAAAAATGTTTTAATGCTCAAGCCTTTTATTATGAATATCACAAAACAAATAATGATGCTCGCACTGACAATGCTCACATTTATAAACGCCTCCTGCGAAAAAACAACAGACGATAATGATACCGGTGGCGGTAAGCCGGACTTTGAAATATGGATGGGGCTTAAAACCGGTTCAACCGGCAACTGGGCTAACATAGACTGGAAGATCGTAATGCCCAACGGAGATTATTTCAACCAGCTTCCGGGAGAAGGTTTCCTGAACTTTTCTAAAAATCAGTCCGGTGGTACCTGGGGAACTTTTACCATGAACGGCAATACAGGAGCTTTTACCAATCCCTATGAAACCATAGAGGTAAAAAAGATAAGCGAAACCGAGTTGGAAAAAGTTGGCTATACCAACCGTTTATATAAGCTGCCCTCAGTGAATGGTGTAAAGCTTTCCGGTAAATATGTTAATGGTATACCGGGCTGGTCAACCAGCGGCAATTATCCTTATAGTGCCAACCAGGCACAGCCAATGATTGAGTTTACGGCTAATGGCACTTTCAATGATATGGGTGCATTCGTTACCAATTTTACCATGCCTGATCAATATCCTGACAGGGCTCCGGGAAGCGGCACCTACGAAATAAAAAATTTTACGCTGATACTGAATTATACTGACGGCAGGAAAATTACCAAAGCATTCAGCGGCGTAATGAGCAATAAGGTGACTGCCACCAGTGAGTTGGTTTTTATTGGTGGGAATCCTTTTTATAATAAGTAATGAGCCGGAGATACTGCCATTATAAAAGATGAAGTCATGAAAAAAATAGTACTGATTGTTATCATCCTCTTTGCTGCAAGTGCACTATTTGCACAGAAAACGCAAACCGAAAAACCTCCTACACAAAAAGAAATGGAGGAGATGATGAAAGAAGCACAGAAGATGATGGGCGAGCTGAGCGAAGATGATAAAAAAATGATGGACAGCCTGGGTATTAAAATGCCGGATTTTAAAAACCCGCCCAAGGTTTCTGACAAGCAACTGGCTAAGGCCTGGGAGGATGAAAACCGTGTTGTGCCTAAAAAAGATGCGGCTCGTATTGCTGCCATATCCAAAGCGGTTACAGATGCCCGTATGGAAACCTATATTGCTGCCATCCAGAAAAAAATAATGGGAACGCTTGATGCAGCACTGGTGAAAATGGGTGATAAAATATACAGCTATATCCAATCCAACACTAAAAGCAGCACAGCAGCGGGGAATATGGCTGTCGCATTTTGGCTAACCGGGAAACCGCAGATGGCAATGTATGTGCTGGGAAAAATCTGCAACGATGCTCCTGCCAATACCAACAATCTCAGCAACTATGCCGCTATGCTTTCCTTGCAGAATGGAGAGCATCTTGCTATTCCCATTCTTGACAACCTCAATGCGAAATTTCCCAAAAACAGTACACTGCTCAACAACCTGGGGCAGGCCTGGCTGGGATTGGGTGAGCTTATAAAAGCGGAAAAATATTTAGACAGCGCCATTGCGATTTACCCTTTTCATCCCCAGGCCAATATGGCCAAAGCGGCTATTGCGGAAAGCAAAGGAAATATTGAAAAGGCAAAAGATGCAGTAAAAAAATCCATTCAACACGCCTATACGCAGGAGAAAGAAGAAAAGCTGGCAAAACTGGGCGAAAAACTATCGCATACCCAATATGTATTGCCCCTACGCCGCAAAACAGATGTGTTGAATTTAGGCGGATTTCGTTCGCCGTTTTTTCCCATGAGTTCCCCTGACTGTATAAATGCGGAAGCAGAATGGAAATTGTTTTATGAACAGGTAGATGACAAAATAAACAGCTTAACCAGGCTCAAAAAAGACGCTGAAGATGCAGCCATGAAAGGACAGCAACAAAGGATGATCGAAAATGCGGCCTATATAAAATCGGCCCGGGCAAACCCGGGTGCTACAAACGGACAAATGCTTGCAGTACCCCTGTACGCCACCAGGGCTACAAAAAAATTAAAAGCAAGCATGGATATGTTGCAACGAAAACTGGAAGCCTATAGTTCCCGCATGAATCTTTACACGCAGGAATCCTTACAGCTTAAAAAGGCTTATGACGATCAAATGAAAAAACTACGCAAGGAAGACGAAGACCAAACCGGTTCCCAAAGAGCCAATGAGGCCTATTGTCTCAAATACAAAGCTGCTACGGATAAATACCTTAAAGATATTAATGGCAGATTGCAGGCGCTGTACCTGGATGCTTTAACACTTAAAAAAGAAATGATCAATGAATCGGCTCACTATACCATGTATATGATGTGGCCCGATGAATTTCAGGTAGCTAAATTAAATTACCAGATAGAATGGCTAAACTTTCTGAAAAAAGGTTTTGGCGCACCGGCTTATGGTTCAGGTTTTCCTTTTGTTTCCATAACGCTCAATGAGTATTCCTGTAATAATGATACTAATGAAGAGCCGGAGTTAACCAGGCTACAAAATTTTGATGATGTGCATTGTGAATACAATAGCGAAACGGATTTAGTAATCGTAAAATTTTCAAGTAACTGCAGTCGTTTGACTTCAACATTTGATGTAAAATTTTTGCAATACACCCGTACAGATGATTTTGAACGCGCCGAAGGCGATACCTACATAAGCAGCACCATAAAAATCAGTGCAGAGAAAAGTTTGGGTGATAAAATAGAAAAAGGCCCGTTAAAAGTAGAAGCCAAAATAGGTGCAGCCATAGAAATAGAAATGAACCGCCAGGGAGTGAAAGATGTTAAACTTACAGGAGAAGTAAAAGTTGGAGCAGGTTTTAATGTAAACGATAAGGGAATGGAAGAGCATGGAAGTATAGCAGGAAAAGATGTTCAGGATATGACTATAGAAGCGGGTATAGAAGCCAGTATCAGCATCATGAGCGGGCAGGTTAATGTTTACGGTACGGGTGAGTTAAAAGGCATAACAGTTACTAATTTTTAAATACACACATGAAAATCATTTTCTTCCTTTTGTTTGCCGCCTTTACTTTTAGCGCCACAGCACAGCAGAGCAAAGACGAGGTATTGCAGGACAGTGTATTTGCCTGGGGTTCATATGCACCGCTCAAACCATCCAGCTATCCCCGCACGTTTACTCCCTACCAGCAAAAGCTGCCCGATGTTTTCACGCAGTGGATACGCAAAAGCTATATTCCGATTGGCGCTATTGACAAAACATTTGCCATAGCGGAGCCTAATGATAAAGGCGAAGTAAGCCCTTATGTGGTAGGCGTTAATGCGGAGATGTGGAAAGCCGCCTGGGACAACACCGGTAAAAAAGTAATAAGAACGCCCCACTCCTCCAACCCCGTGTATATCCTTACCAATCATATTTTAGATGCAGCGCCTGTTCCTATGCTTACCATTCCCGGCCGGGCGGTTTTTATGCGGCGGTCGCCGGAAATTGAAAAAGCCTTTAAGGGCAGCAGCGAAAGGATAAATGCATTCGTAAAACAACTGCAATTAGAAAACCACCCGCAGATTGGCAAATATATTATTCAATACTTTGGCTGTGATGGAGATGGTTGCCAACCGGGAGTAGCCGTTTACTTAGCGCCCAACAACAAATTGCCTATAAGGCAGCTTACAAGAGGTGAAGTACTGGAAATAATTGAACAGTCCATTCCGGCAGAAATTACAGTGGCAAAAAATAAATTAAAATCAACTTTCGGCCATCGTCCCGAAAGCCTGCAACAGGAATACAAACGCTTTGACGAAACCGTATTGCCCAAATGGAAAGCTAATCTTGAAAAGCTAAAAAAACAATATAGCAATAGCTTGCAGGTACCTGCCGAACTTAAAAACAGTAACGGAATTTCAATGATCAATATTTACAATGGTGATGATATTTTTGATACGGAAGATGCGCAACGCTTTAAAAACAACACCTATGGCATCTATACCTATGAAGACGATGTATTGCAAAAAAGTAAACAAGACCAGCCTTTATGGATCTGCATTGGCTGGATGCCTGCCGGTATGCAGCATGATTTCTATAGCAGGGAAATTCACCGCAGCATGGTCACCCATTTTAATTTCGACTATGTTTATAATTATTTTTTTGCACCGGAAAAGAACAATAAGCAGCCATATACCCTGCTGAATCCCGAAATACAAAAAGAAAATATAGCCAACATACAAAAAGAAAAAAACAGGATGAATACCCCGGCTTCACCCACTCCGGCAGGAGTTCATTATTTTGAAGATTTTTCCGCCAACAATGCCGGGCAGAAACCGCAGGGATGGTATAATGTTAGTGTTGGTGAACCCAGCGTTGTTATTACTCCAGATGGGCTAAGCGGCAAATGGCTGGATTTAAGAACACAGTACATGCTTCCCAATAATTTTAAAAGACCCTTGCCAAAAGATTTTCAGTTTGAGTTTGATGTGGCCTGTTCTGACTTTAGCACCAACACAGGCGGGGCATTATTACTCAATATCAACAATAAGGTACTTAGAGCATATGGAGATGAAGGCAATTCACCCAACCCGGTAGATATTGATTTCAACATTAAGGCGGGACATAGCAAATGGACTTCCAATCCCACAGGCGGCAGTAATATTTTAGCCACTTATAAAGATATGCCCGGCAATATCCGTTATGCAGGTATATCAAAACCCAACCTGGATTTTACTGAAAAGAAAAACAAAGTGCATATCATTATTACCAAAAAGGGCAACCAGGTAAGAGGTTATGTCGATGGAAAAGAAATTATGATGCTGGATAAGTATGGAAAGGAAATCCCGGGATACAATGAGCTGCCACAAAACACACAATTCACCTCCTTTCATTTCAAAAACACAACCAACGGAAAGGAAAACCGGGTTTACATCAGTAACGTAAAGATTACAACATTGTAATCAAACTTAAAAATCCTGTTATAACTGATTATAATACCGCCAGGCGGCAAGCTCACGCTAGCAAGAGCACACAATGTCATTATATTTAATCCATCGCTTCAGGTTACCTACCATTCTTTTCAAATGATCTTCATTTACAAAAATATTTGTCCAGTAAACAAACCTGTCACACTGAATACTAATATAATATATCATTATAGATAAGCAGGCATACGGCAACAACCTTCGTTCGGCTTCGCTTATTGGGGATACTTTTGTATAACCGTCTAAAAAACTTTCGGCTTTAACCAAATATTCTTTCTCATCAGGGTTTGTGGCTAATAACTGAAATAAAAAATAGGAAACATCAAAGCAAAGAAAACCATTGCCACAAAAATCGAAATCAAAAAATGTAATCTCGTTTTGTTCACCAATATGTAAATTATCAAACCAAACATCCAGATGAACTGCCCCTTTTCTAAGCTGACTATCATCTACTGCGGTTAATGTATGTTTGAGAAATTCCGATAAGGATTCTAAAAATTTAATCTCATCGGATTGTGTGTTGAAAAAATCTTTTATCCTGAGCATTGGATCTTCTAATAATGTCTTTGTATCGTATGTAATTCGGTTTAAAGTGAAATGCTCCGCTGACTTATGGATATGTGCTAATGTTTGGCCGATAAAAAGACTGCTTTCCGCCGAAAACCTGGCCATTTTTTTTCCTTTGGCGTATGAAAACAACACGCCATACCTTTTTCCTTCAGGTGCATCAAATTCATGGATAAGTTCATTAAGGTTATATGGTACGGGAAAAGCAACTGCGTTGTGGTTGTCTTTTAAGTGATTTAAAAGTCTTAATTCTTCAGTTATTTCTGCTTTAGTCCGCCAATTATGTGTGTAAACTCTGAATACATATTTAATATCTCCATCCGTTACAACATAGATGTGATTCATTGCAGCCCGGAAAAGTTTACAAGTTGTAATAGAAGTTAGGTTATACTTTTGTTGAAGATAATCGCAAAGCGCCTTTTCTGACAGCGTGCTGTTTATAACGGGAAATTTTGTCATTATTATTTACCTGATTTTGAAGCTTTCTTCCAATTCTTACGTGTAAACAAAATAACGCTTCAAATACGAGGATAGCAATATTTTCTTATTTCCATTAATAATTCACCGCCGGAAATCTAACATTCTAGAAGTCGATCTATTGATAGTTAAATTGCAATTTACTCATTTTAATTTTTGAGGCCTCCCGGGTTATCTATAGACTTGTATGCATTTCATAATTTATCTACTCAGCAACCGCCTTTTTGAGGGGCACGTTTATAAATTACCTTACTATCTCGTTCTACATATTCGCCCGACACTATTGGATATGCATACTTGGGCGTGTACGATACATTATGGCTTTTTATAATTATTTTGTCGTTAACTTTCAGGCTACGCAATTGCTGAAATTCATTAGACTTTTCCAGCCCAAAACTGAGGATATAATCGTCACCATTAATCCTGGCCATTACTCCAAAACCTAATCGTGAACCTGGCGGAAGAGCAAGAGAGGTTACAACAGCTTCCATATCGGTAAAAGCATTGATATGCCTGCTTATTTTAGCAGCACCGTCAAGTACTTTTTGACCTCCGGGAGAGACTTCCCATTGTTTGAACTTTATACCCTCAGGGGTAGCCTCCCATTGTTTTATTGCTGCCTTCCTTTCAGCATCAGTAATTGGTTTTGGAGCAGGCTTTTTAGAAGCTTCATTTTTAAATTCGTGATTGGCAAATACTAGTCCGCTTACCACAACCAGCAGTAAGATCAGTGCATAAATAACTTTTTTCATATTTTTTGCAGGTTTAATTAACATAGTTCTATCTCCTGATAAATCAGATCCGCTTAAGGCATTTCTTTTATTTTCCATATCTTTTTAAAGTTGATGCAACAAAAATACTTTGATACCTTTCAGACGAAGGCACCCGGATTGTAAATAAATAGTGTAAACTTTGTAAATAATATCTTGACATCATGTTTATTAGAAGAAATCTCCTGTCCGGGAAGCGCAAATACCTTTACGGATTATTACTATTCATGTTTGTCTCTTTAATCTGTGTGGCTTTCAGTATAACGGGCAGTGACGACTTTGATATAGCCCGGAGGGAAGTTTTGCTTCGCCAAATCGGACATGAAATACTCCTTCAGTCGGGCGATAGTATATCACGGGTACTTCCGGTAAAAAAGATTGCCGGAAATGAATACCAGATCAGTTTTGAAAATGCTTTTACTTTTCAACCCGACTCCCTTGTAAATACTACACAGCGTTTATTAGCCAAAGACCCGCTAACAAATGATTATGTTGTTAACGTACTGAACTGTGCCGATGCAAGTGTAGCTTATGGATATGCTATATCAAAAAATAAGAAAGATGATATTGTGGCCTGCAAAGGAAGAAGGCAACCCATAGCATGTTATATGATTAACATTACATTTAAACCAAGGGGTATAATTACGGCAAAGAATGAATATTTCCTGGGAGGTATGTTGCTTTTAGCATTTATTGGATTTATTTTTTTGAGACCTGTCAAGCCGCAGGAGGCCTTACCAGAAAGTCAGGATACAACATTACCTGTTAGCCGGAATATTGATATGTTCACTTTGGGTTCAATGTCGTTCGACGCGGAGGCCCGTAAGCTCATGATAAATGGAACGGGTATAGACCTGACCAAAACTGAAACCCGTGTACTACGCATTTTCGCATTGTCTCCTAACGAGATCATAGAGCGAAACCGACTCCAAAAAGAGATATGGGAAGATGAAGGTGTTATTGTAGGACGTAGTTTGGATATGTTCATATCCAAACTTAGAAAAAAACTTGAATTTGATCCGGATATCAAAATTATTGTTATACGTGGTAAAGGATATAAGCTTGAAATTAGCGCTTAAAAAGAATCGCCTAACTCAAAACAGATTTTTCAGGATATAAAAACGGCACCATTTCGCTTCAAATGGTGCCGTTTGGCTTTAGTCGGGATGATCATCCGATATCAGGCTCTACTTTGATTATTGCTGGCTTATGGGACTTTTGTACTGCTCGTAACCACCTTTTATTACATGTCAGCGATGCTGACGGGGTATTTCGGGTGGTTATTTTTTATGATAAAAGTGGGCATGAAAAAAGCCCAGGTCGCAAAAAAGAAACGGTAGTTATTTTTGGCTGTCAGGCTTTAAATATTTGGCGTGTGTCCTTCTTCTCTAAGCAATAACAGAAGCTCTTATTTCTGCATTCCTCTTTTTCCATTTACTATTATCCCTCTTCTTTTTTGCATTAGTACCAGTCAGCAGTATAGCCTCTATTTTCCCGGCTACTTCATACACCTGGCGCATGTGCTCGTTTGCCATATCCAGATGAGATTTTAATAAAAAATAATGCCGCATAATTTTCTCAGCTGCACTATTTGAAATACACGGAGTATTATCTTCCCTACAGCCAAGTTAGAAAATCACTATCAAAATTTGATACCTAATGTGAGGAAGAGACAATTAATGTGGGGTAGGTCTGTATCTTCTCCGAAATATTGCCCGGTAGTGATTAACACCTGGAAATTCCCCTCATGCAGGATTTTCCATTTTGCTTTACGGGAGCTTTCGGAATCTTCTCCGCTCAAGGTTACCGCTTCGTAATGTAACATCAGCTAATTGCTAAAGAAACTAAATTCATTTGGTGGACGACAAATAGCAGCAGCCAGCCGTTTTGCGTAAGCAGGGGCGACGAATTAATCCCCATCGTAGTACTACTATCAGCTACATATCCGGCAGATCGAACACAAAAGAACTGCAAAACATATTTTGAACTTGTGTATCTTACATCAGCAGCAGTTTCAGGCTGAACGTTTTTCAACTGCCCTGCAGAACGCAAAGCTGTTTGCCATTGGCTGACATGATAAACAACACCCTAAACATATGAAACGACTTTTTCCTCTTTTTACTTGTTTGATACTTGCAAGCTGTATGACCAATTACAAGATGACAACTTTTTATGTAAAAAATAATACTAACAAGACTGTAAACTTTAAAGCAAGCGTTGACAAAATAAGTTCAATGGGTTCATTCATTATAACATTACCATTTACTGTATTGCCTAACGACAGTGTTTTGGCAAGAAAAGTGCAGTTAAGGAAAGATGCTCTACCAACAGCCTGGTTTACACAATTCATTCTTTTTCCAATTGACAGCGTAAAAATGAACGACCCTAATGATGCCAATAATTGGATAAAATCTACAGACAAAAAAGGAAAACAAATCTACACTTTCAATGTAGCTCAATGAAAAAACGATTTTTAATTTTCATTACTGTAATTCTTAGCCAGACATTTTTGCATGCGCAACAGGATGACAGCCTTTTTTCAAGATTACAAGCAATTTCTAATAGCGGCTTAGACTTTTTTAATGTGGACGGAATTGAAATAACAAGTCAAATCATTAATTCAGCGTTTTCAAAGAAAGGCGTCGTAAAAAAGTTTAAAAAATTTTCAATCAAAGAAAGTGATTTGGTTTTGGCTGACAGTTTAATTCCTGGCCAGAATTATTATGTTTTAAAATCAGAGGAAATTGCACCTGGAACAGTTCAATACAGTTCCTATTACTTTATTGAAAATAAAAGCAAACAAATAACTGCCATAACTTTTGCCGGCATTAATAAAAACGACAAGGCATTTGAAAATAAATTTGTTTCGCTTATTCTAAATAACGAAATCCCAAAACCAATTTATACTCCTTTAGAAATTGACAGTATTAATTTTTCGGGCAGAAAAATTGCATTAGGAAAAAGTTGTCATTGGATGGGTGTCAATAATGTTCAATGCCCCTATTATGGACAAATGAATTGGAGCGTTCATAAAACATTAGAGGATGCTTCGGAGAGTGTAGATAACCAGTATACCGTAATCAAACTTAAAAGAGGTGGCAAAATTGTTTCAGAAGATACAGTTAATGTAATTTTTGAAGGAACGCCTGTGAAAGCAAAGAAAGCTGTTTATGATTTTAAAGGAGTAACATCTTTGTTAGCAGGCATGAGCGGCGGCAAAACTTTGACAATTTACTTTGTTGCGGCATCAGCCAAACAAAATTTTGTGAGTTGCGTAATGAGTTTTTGGAATAATGACAGTGTAAATCCAAGTGGATTGCCGCCGTTATTAGAACAGGTAATGAAGCTGTCCCAATAATCACTTCTGCCCTTATTTAGTATTTTTAAAAGGGGGACTGGACATTGGACCAGTTAGCAGGGGTAATTTTACTGTACTGCGTCTTGGGACTCGACGAATAAAACCCGGCTTTGGTGCTTAATATCTAACTTTGTCAAAAAAATGAGGCAGCAGGTCCGGCGCAAGTATTTCACATTCCCAACCATCGGCAATACCATTTGTTACGGTCAATGCAGGGCGACAGCACAAGACAGACACAAAAAAGCAGATTAAGCCCACCTGCCACCCCAAGCAAACCAACAATGGACAATGATTTAGAATATAAACTAATCAAATCCGATAAATCGCTTGACGACTTTGTTGAGAGTTTTTGGTTGTTACAAAATCATTCAGACAATAACAAAAACATTATTGTATTGCCTGATGGACGAATTGATTTGGTTTTTTACAAATCGGCAACAAAACCTTTTAAAATTACACTCATCGGGCTAGGAACGAAATACGAACAGGCGACAATCACGCCAAAACATTTGGCTTACGCTATAAGTTTTAAGCCACTTGCAACAGAATATATTTTTCACGAAAAAATTGCCGATCTGCTGGACGCTGCAAAAAATTTGCCCACCGACTTTTGGAATTTTAGTGCAAGCGACCTAAATAACTTCGACGACTTTTGCAAAAAGGCAACAGAAAAACTCCATTCACTTTTGCCCAATAAAATTGACAACAGAAAACGAAATCTTTTTGACCTGATTTATTCATCAAATGGAATTTTTACAGTTCAGGAACTTTCTGAAAAAGTTTTTTGGAGCAGCCGACAAATCAATCGTTATTTCAATCAGCAATTTGGACTTTCTTTGAAAGCATATTGTAATATTCTTCGCTTCCGTGCTTCGTTTCAGCACATTAAAGAAGGCAAATTATTTCCGCAACAAAACTTTGCCGACCAATCGCATTTCATCAAAGAAATCAAAAAGCTTTCTGGTGTTTCGCCCAAAGAACTTAAACGAAATCAAAACGACCGATTTATACAATTTTCAACCCTCACCTCAAAGTAATTTTGTGTCGTAATGCTAAGGATACATAGATATGACACAAATAACAGACAACAAAGACCAGGTAATAATAGTTGGCGCAGGTATTGCGGGTTTAAGTTTGGCAATACAGCTTTCTGAGAAAAAAATACCTTGCATAGTCCTTGAAGCAAGAGAATGCTTTGGAGGAGCTACAAGTGGCGTAAGAATTTCGACTAAGGGCGTGAGAGTGCTTGAAAACATGGGCATTTACAACATAGGCGAAAAAACAGAAGAACTAATAATGTACTTCGGAAAAAGTAAAGTGCATTTTGACGTGAAAAGGGAAAGGCATGCAAGTCCTGCAATTATAGTAACCCGATTGGCTGTTTTTGAAAAACTCCGGGAACGCATAAATGAATTAGGCATAAAGGTCATTTATAATTTTAAATTGGAAAATGTAATTGAAAACGTTGATGGTGTAATTGCTGTTTCAAGTGATAAACAAAATATTCAAGGGAAATATTTAGTAGGTGCCGATGGTGTAGGCTCTAAGGTAAGAAGTTTGTTAAATGCAGGAAGCAATTCTGAAAAGCGGTATGCAGGTTATTTGGGGCTTGGCTTCATTTATCCAAGTGATGAAAAAGTAGAAATGTCTTTATTTAATAGCCTCAATGGTAATGTTGGTCTTGGTTCTATTGGTACAATACATCCCAACGACAGCTATAAAAATAATTTTTTATGGATGCATATACATATGACCGAAGCAGATGCAAAAGCTATAACCGATAAGGAAGTATACGAACGTATAGAAGAAAGAGCAAAAAATTGGATATCTTATTTGCAACAAGTTTTTCAAGAGTGTAAAACCAATCCCAAAACAATTTTGTATCATCAACCTGTTTACAACGGTAGTGTACCAGGTAAATGGTATAGCGACAGACTATTTTTGATAGGCGATGCTGCACACCCTTATGGGCCGGGTGGACAAGGCATAAGTTTGGCAATGTTAGACGCAGAAGCATTGTGCGATTTGTTTACCAATGGTATAACGGAAGAAAATAAGGCCAATTTCCAAAAAACAAGAGCAGCGATTGCGAAATCAAAAGGCGAAAGCGCAGAAGAGAGAAACAAACCCGAAAATCAAATTAGCACAAAACGAGGACTTATGTTTAAAAGAATACTTATGGGAGTATTCCATTTGTTTAGTGGCGGAAAAATAGAGCTATAGTGGAAAAGTTAAGTACAGAACAACGTATTTAATTGCTTGAAGATAAAGCAGCAATTAAAGAGAAGCTCTGCGAAGCGGGCAGACAGACAAGGAACGACAGAAAGCCAAATGCCATAACAAGAGCTTGGCGTAATGGCAGGTGAAGTGCTTTGTATGAACGTTGATGCTAAATTTGAACTGTAGGGATTGGCATCAATCGTAGCGACGTCGCGAAATTTGAAATCTTGTAAATGCAATTACTAGTAATTGTCAATTGATTTTTTAAGATACTCATCCGCTGAGAATGTTTCATATACCTTAGTCCGCCTTAACTGAATCTCTTTGTGCTTTTGAATAGCTCGTCCTAGAATCAAATCATTGAAAGCTGTTTTTAGCGTATCCACTGATTTGTAGCTAATGGGTTGCAGAACCCAATCATACTTGCCAATTAAGTCAGCAAACATTGAAAAAGGCATTTCATTGTCTTGAATTATTGGCACGAAAGGTATAGTGTAATCTGGAACTGTCGCCTGTAACTCTAAAGGTGAGGATTTGGGACTTGTCATATCAACAATTACAAATAAAGCCATTCCGGCAAGTATTTTAATTGTTTCAGTAAAATCTCTTGAAGTTGCCTTTTCAAAATCAAATATTACCGGAAGCAAGTTATGTTCTCTAACTTTTTCCGCTAATGTCTCTAAAACTATTTTTCTTTCGGGTGTAAATCTCCCTAAAATAAGAACTGTTTTCGATGTTAAAGTATCTATAACATTCCTTAATTTTTCATTGTTAAGGAGTAAATAAAGGAATTGACCCATTTCTAGGTCGTCAACAGTAACAATACCACCTCTATGCTTATGAGTAATGACCAGGTTTGACTGGTCTTTGGGTTTGCCCTGTAAATCCCATACTGACAGTCCATAGATAAAACTATCGGTAAATAGACATCCTTCAACTTTGGTATCTACAAATATGCACTTTTGAAGAAGTGCTTTTGAAAGATTAGCATTTTTCAAATTTGTCTTAAAAAAATTTGTGCCTGAAAGAAAGGATTCGGAAAAATCAGCATTTGAAAAATCTGCGTAAGATAAATTTGCGCAAGGCATATAACAGTCAATTAGGTTACTGCCTGAAAAAATTGCCTGAAAAAAATTGCAATTATCCAGTTTTGCTTTGCTCATAGTAATACTTTCACAGGTAGCATTTGAAAAATTAAGCCCTGATAGTATTGCCTCTGAAAGGTTACATTTTGTCAGGTTCGCGCTTATTAAGTTTGTCCGCCTAATTTCTGCCTTGGTTAAATTTGCATTGGTTAATCCTGAATAAGAAAGTGAGCAATCTGAAAACTGAACGTTTAAAAGCTGAGCGTTTGAAAGGTCAGAGTGGAGCATTATACAGTTAAAGAATTTGGAGTCATTCAGGATAGCTCCTGAAAGCCCTACACGAAAAAGCCTGGTCTGTCCGAAATGACAACTAATAAGTTTTGCTCCTGACAGGTCGACGTTTTCTAAATTGTACCCTGAAAAGTCAGTATTTGACAGATCTGCATTGGTAAGATCTAATATTATATTCAGTTGCTCAGCTTTATATGTATTCCAGGCATCTTTACCTTTTTTAATAATATCAATATTATGTTTTGATGGCATTCCTATCGTCAAAATTAAATCATGAATTTACAGATTAAGTTTGGATATAGCTAAAGGTTCGATGTTGTGACTGTTGCTACTGGCGTACAAACTCATAAGCTTGTATTGCAGGTAATCATGTATTCATATGCCCTAAAAAAATAACAATACTTTGTACATTTAGCGCGCTGCTTGTTGCAGATCATTTAGTGCCTGAAAGGCAAAAGCGATATTGGAGGCTACTGCTATTCTTACTTCAACTAAATTTCCAGCTACGTGACATTCGGGAGATAATTAACTACTAATTTTGTTATTGCTAAAGATACCAAGTCAGGGCATACACACTATTTAGCAGTTGGTTTTGGAGTAAATAGTTATACATATTGCCCGGCACTATTTCCAGGGATATAAAGCAGCGACGGTTGTTGTCCTCTGAAATCGACTTGCCGCTGTTTTTTTAATCATCCTTCCTGGCAGAATGAAATGTTATACTGAGTTTGTCCGGCTAAACAATGTTTTTTATCTAGATTATACAAATATGTGAAAGCTATGTATAATTTTTATTCTTTAATATTATTCATGTCTTAAATTTGCGGGATGGAAAATATCAGTATTCTAACCGATTTTCCGGACAGTGAGCCACAGCAGTACTATAAAAAGATAGCTGAGAATGTTGCAGGGACCTATACCATTCACACAGGAGGTACGTATGTATACATCAGCAATACAAAAAATAGAACTGTACGTTTTACTTCTCCGGGGTTAAAAACCAGTAATATAGCGGAAGACCAGATTATTCAGTGGCTTCAAAAAATTCAACTTAGGTTTCCACAGTTTTGATTTTTCCATAAAAGCAGATGTGATTCATTCAAGACGTAATAAAGATGCTGGACAATGCCTGTTCGCGCCAACGATCGCTTGCACCTGTCAATGGATGATTGGACCTTTTCAAACGATCCTGGATCAATGCGAGGTCTTTCCGGGAAAGATACATTATTGCCGTATGAAACAAACCCACTCTATACCTGGAGGCTGGCGCCGCACCTTCGCTGTACCAGGTATTTAACCTGATGTGATGGTGGTAACCGTCGGCAGATATGAAGACCGCCTGGTTGTAATACCCCTGAAGCCTCTGTTCAGATACATCATATAAAAAGCTTCCTGTAATTCAATGGTATTTTCATCATAAAAATTACGCAGGGCATTTATCATATCCACTGAGCTTTTAATGAATGAGCGGTCAGATGCTTTCACTTTTGATTTATAAATAAGTTCTACTTCTGATACCATGTTCCATGCTGATGATTCCAAATTCTGTTCCATAAATTAAAGATTTAAAGTTTTAAAAATTATGGAATGACTTATCGGTTTTTTACGAGCAAGCCCAAATCCGCACGCGGAATAAATGTTGGCATGAGGCAATGCCTGGCGCAAAGGTCAGTGAACTGAGATTATGTTTATGCCGAACGGTTTGGAGCGCTCCGAAGCAAAAAGCCGAACTTTTAGAATAATGATGCAAAACTTAAAAATCATAATGCTCCTCTTCATTTCTATCCGGCAAGAATATCTTTTCTGCTTCTCCCTCTATTGAAGTGGTTATAAAAATCGCTGACGCCCTCGAAGTATCTGTTGACTATCTCGTGGGCAAAACAAAAATGCAGTTGGATAAGCAGGCTGTTAAGCGCCTCGAAGACATCAGCAAGTTCCCGGAGGAAAATAAAAATTTTGTCCTCAACCTTATTGATATGGCCCTGCGTGACTTTAAAGTAAAAAAAGCTCATGCTTCGTAAATACAACAGCCCGGCAACGCACCGGGCTGTTGTATTGGCAGTATTACGCTGCACTCTCGTCACAAGCGGGACGCTTGCGACTGGTACCTGAGTATTTTTAACAGGCTTTATATCGTTAGTTCATATGCTTGGACTATATGGTGGTTATAAAATCGCTGATCGCTTCGGGCAAATAGTGGCAAAGACTGTTAAAGTCAGCAATATCCTTATGGTAAAAAAAATGGTATTTCAGGTTTTTATTGGCATCTTCAATCATGGAGTTGAAAAATTCAACATCTCTTTGAGCAATAATATGCTCAGCGCCGTGTTGCGGGCCACTTTTACACAACCCTGTATCGGGTTTCTCTCTAAAACAACATTCTTCATTTCCTCGTAATAACAATTTCGCATCAAAGCAATTTATTTTTAAATCTTTCCAATAGCTTATCCTTATAAATATTCCCTATTGGTAATTTTGTTGAGGAGTTCTTCAGCGCCACTTCATGGTATTCAATGTATGATACCTGACGTAGCGCTACAATAAATGATTTGTGAATTCGAATGAATAAATCTTTAGGGAGTTTTTCTTCTACATCTCTCATCGTGTTATAAGACAGGATTTTTTGCCTTCCCTTGTGAAACGCGATATAATTGCGTGCAGATTCTACGTAGTCAATCTCATCAATATCTATCTTTATGATCTTACCCTTGTGTTCCGCTTTTATGGTAATATAATTTTCGGATGATACCACCTGTAGAAGCTTTTTTCTTGTTTCAATTTGCTCTACCAGCCGATGAACAGTTTTTAAAAATCGATTATGTGTTATAGGCTTTACAAGATAATCCGCTGCCTGCAGCTCATAACTTTTAATGGCATATTCAGAATAGGCAGTACAGAATACGGTAAGAATGTCCTTATCGTATAATTCTTTTAAATCAAGGCCGCTCAGTTCCGGCATATGAATATCGAGAAATACCACCTGCGGTTTAAGCTTTTCAATCATTTCCAATCCTTCTACCGGATGGGTAGAAGAACCCAAAAGATGAAGTAATGAGCTTTGATTAATATAATTTTCTAATACTTCTATCGGGTGGGGTTCATCATCAATTACAAAACACTTTATCATGGTTATATTGAGTTTATGGTTAATTCAAATGTGTAGAATTCCACTTCATTAATTGTTTCAATATGATATCTGTCATTAAATAATACATCAAGCCTTTGTCGTAAATTTTTTATACCAATGTTATGTGAAGAAGGAGGTTTTAATTTCAACTTTTTATTTCTGCAATAGAAATGCATGTGCCCCGGTCTAAGCCCGACTTTAATAGTGAGCGGATTATTACTGTCACGGATATCACCATATTTAAATGCATTTTCAACAACAGTTATTAATACTAATGGTGGAATAAGCTGATCTTCTGCCTGTCCCTCAATATTATAATCAATAAAGCACAATTTTCCAAAGCGCATGGTATTTATATCAATCAGAATTTGTAAATGTCTCAACTCCTGCTGAAGAGATACAACCGGCACCTTATATGAAACACTTTCCATAGAGTAGCGTATGATCTCACTCATGTTTGAAATATTGTCGGCAAGCTCAGGTGATATTTTTAATGCCTGAGAAAATAATACGTTTAGCGTATTGTGTAAAAAATGAGGGTTAATCTGTGATTGAAGAAAAGCGAATTCAAATTCCAGCTTCTCCTTTCTGATTTTCATTTCATTTTCACGCAGTATAGCATTATCCCGTTCCTGGGTTATTTTTTCCTGTTCAATACTGGCGGTCTTTTGCGCCATTATTCTAAGCTCCCGCTCTTTTCCTGCGTCGCTGGCAAAGTAGTAATACATCAATGCAAAAGCAAAAAATTCAATATAGCTAAGCCCTGCGCTGTGAATAAAATTGATCAGATCATCTTTGGAATAGAGCGTAATACCCACATGAGGAAGGAGGAAAAAGAAAAACACATAGCTTGCTGATGCAAGCACCGGGAATGCCAAAAAGAATACCGCGATAACCCACAATATTTTTAGCCTTACATGGAAATGCAGAAGAAACAGAACAGTGTAAAATGTGGCAATATGCGGAACAAGAAAAAAGAATGTTGGCAGAAACTGTACTTTATCGTTAACCATATAATTGGTAGTATAGATATACAGGATGTAAATAGCCCATACGGAAACATGCATCCGTGTTGAAAAGACTCTTTTTCCATATATCTTTAAACCAGGCATCATGTGCCATTGCTTTAACAGATTAGTCATTCATTTAAGTAGAATTCGTTTACTAACAAGATTGTTCAGTAATGATTTGTTGAACTTTCCGATGCCGGTTTCTAATGACAAGCCGCCGGACAAGAAATCGTAAAGGTTTTTATCAATCTGGAATGAAGCATAAGTGTTTTTCTGTAGCAGGAAAAAATTGCTGTCTATTTTAAAGATAGCAAATTCATTGGAATTGAATTGTGTCTGTTTAGTAACGGGTGGGGTTAGATTATTTATCTCAGGAGTGTTTACGATATGGGCAAACTTATGCAGATACAACCAGCCTTCCCATTGCCCGGGGTATTGTGTTACAAAATATTCAATTTGTGAATATACCTGTTGTATTGCATGATGAATTATACTTTTTGACTCACCTCGTAAATTAGATGGGTATATTCTTTTTAAGAAAAGCAGACGGTTGATCTCTGCGGATGGTTTTAGGGAAACAACGGGTATTAAAGGTACTTTTGCCTTAAACGAAAGGTAGGCAGCACCACTTCTGGCATAAATATTCTGTGCCAGAAAGTTGACACTACAAATGTTTTCATTTTCTGCAAACGCCTCACCTGCTCCTGTATTGCCATCAATGTAGAGGAGCAGGCTATATCCCTTTTTTAGTGCACGAAACATCATAAGCGCAGATATAGGGTGTTCTGCGTCAATGAGCGAAAGCGGCAAACCTCCCTCAACAGCAAATGCGTTATAATGCTTTTCAAAACGATCTTTTTCCGTGTCTACAATTTGTTTATTGGCAACCAGTACGAAAGGGATCCGATGTTGCTTTAGAAAATAATTGATAAGCCGGTAGGAACCAGTGTGCATTGTACAGAATACAGCAGGATGGTTTCTTATTATATTCATATCTATATTTTCCAAAAATCCGCATTGCAGTTCCTGCATAGGATGCCAGGGTGATGTTTCATCAAGAATGCTGATCTTTTGATGGAGTAGTACCTGGCGATATAATGCTTCATGCCTGGAGATAGGAATAGCAGGTAAAAAATTTGAAAGACTTGCACTTACAAATGCATATTGCGCCGAGAGTTGCTCCATTATTTCAGGGGCAAATGATTTATCAAAATCCGAATAAAGCCGGCTTATATTACTTCTGTACTCTTTTAAATCCATAATATTTATTTAAAACTTTGTATAGATAAAAAGGAATCTGTAAGAGATTCCTTTTGTGCCTTCATAGGTGGAAGGGGATCACTTGAATGCCCCGGGAGGCAATGGAGGCGTTACATCAATACATGAACTCGCTGCCAGCAACCTGGATGGTAATGGAGAATCACAATACTGTTTCAGTTGCTCAAAGTTTACCGGGTTGTCAAGTACATTGCTTTTGTTTCTCATGATCTGTGTGTTTTGAATGAATAAACTAATTATACTTCAAACCTCTTTTAAAAAGTATTGCCTTACAAAGCTGTTATGCCAACGTTCATATTCTCTATGCAAACATTGGGATTAAATGAGCTTGCAGGAAGTGATGGCATTAATAGATTCCAGAAATTCTCCCGGAGAATAAAACCCTTATGTGGTGCAGGTTTCAGAACGAGGTTTTACACCAACATTTTAATTGTATGGACGAATGATAATAATAGGCGTACATAAAATTCATTGTATTTTCTTCTTTGCGTTATGGGCTGATTAATTTTAAGAGATAAACCCTACTCTTTCGAAGAACCAAAATTTTCTCATCCTGTTCCCTGCTTAGTTTGATTTATTTACAGAAAGCGGTTCCTTTCAGAGAAGCCTACTATTTAAAAAACAGCTACAACAGGTCGGGTTTATCCGCTATAGAAAGCATGGATCGTTACCTGCATGAGATGACAGGCATGCTGCGCAAAATGAAACTTGAGGTGAGGAAGAATGCACCAGGTAAAAATTAATTGTTATAACCGGAGTAATATGCGCTATTATCCTCATAATAAAGGGTTGTTTATATTACGTAAACAGGTACCAAAACATTTTCCCGGCAGGAGAATGCGGGACAGTAAGGCATACTATGGACAAGGTGCATGGGGCGAGTATGTTTCACAGGCGGGAAGGATCAGTGGCTTTTCATTTGGTTATGATGTATTCAACATTACTGTGCAGACAAGTTTGTTTTGCAAAAGGCTGTCTCCGGGTGTTAGCATAATGTATATGCTAAAGGGAAGTTTTGCAATTAGTAACAGCGCACAGGTGTTAAAGAATGGCAACTGTTATATTTGTTACCTGCCTCGCGGCGAAACAAACTATTTACTGGAAGAAGGTCATCAATGTTGCTTTTCATTGCTGTTCAGCGTAGGCAACCTGAATACCTTAGCGCCAAATATTGAAAAACTACAAACTTTCAAAGATCACATTCAACAAGCTCCTGAAAATAGTCGATTGTTGTTTGCCGGCGCCATTACAAAAAATGCCAGGCGCATTATTGATGCTTTTTGCAGTAATGAACAGGAAAGTACTGAACGGGAATTAATGCTGGGCGCTTATGCAAGAACGCTCCTTTCCATCATCCCGGAATTATTAAGGAAGAATACACCAGAAAAACCACCCGATGTAACAGGAAAAGCATTATCCGAATTTATTGACCAGCATCTTGATTCGTCTTTAACCATTCCGGTAATGGCAAGAGCCTTTGCGTTAAATAAAGCAAAGACAAAAAAAATATTCCGAAAATTATTCAATACTACTGTTCATGAATATATTCTCAGCCGCAGGCTTGAGCACTCCAGGCGGTTATTGGTTGAAACCGGCGATTCAGTATATATCATTTCAATAAAAACGGGTTTCTGGGATGCTTCACATTTTGTAAAATGTTTTAAGGCTGCCTATGGTATAACACCGCTTTTGTACAGAAAGCAGTATAACTAACGCCCGCTATTTACCCTTTTTTTTACCATTTATTTTAAATGCCGATAATACCATAAAAAGGAAAAGCAGATCTCAATCTTTACATGTATTAACAGGTAAATGATTTATGAAAAAGAGTATGGTTACAGAATGGATACCTGCGCTGCTGATCCTGCTTTTTGCATATACTGCCATCAGTAAGCTGGCAGATTACCGCAGGTTTACAATGGTGCTGGAACAGTTCCCGTTTTTAAGATCCACATCTCATATAGTTGCATGGTTACTTCCTTTGTCTGAACTAATGATTGTCGCCTTGCTGTTTTTTCCTGCAACACGGTTAGCCGGTCTTGCTAGTTCGCTTCTTGCTATGATAGCCTTCACTGTTTTTTTAGTGTACATGATTACCTTCTATCCGAAACTTCCTTGTAATTGCGGGGGCGTGTTAGAATGGCTTAGCTGGAAACAGCATGTTGCTTTTAACTCAGTTTTTTTGTTGATAAACTTCGGGGCAATTATAATTTATCCGAAAGTTTCAAAGGACTAAAATATTTTTTTGGAATTCCATTAATACATCACTACCCATGAAGCTAATATTTTAAAACTTAAATCGTTTAACATGAAAAAGATGATTCCGGCCATTTTGGCATTTGTAATCGCAGTAAGTGCTGTAGCGTTTACCACAGAAAAAAAGAGGGTGCCTAACCCCGGTAATTTTACTGAATATTTTTACAAGTTTACGGGTAGTACAACCTCAGATGTATCAGATATGAGTAAATGGCAACAGATTTCTCAAAATGGTTATGACAGTATCTTATGCAATAGTACCGCTAAGGCTTGTAAGATCATAAATACTACTAACTCTGGCGGGCATCCTACATCCGTACCGGCCGTTGCAGGCGTACCCCAGGAAACTGGCGTAAATGTAGAGGTAAGAAACCTGCCCTGATTTTTATAGTTTATGATTTCAATAGGGGCTGTTTTAAGCAGCCCCTATTAATGATTTATACATTTTGATTTAACAAACTGACTGTAGAAGTCAAACTTAAGACGTTGCTTAATCAGGGTTTTGAGGAATGCCGGTCATTTGAATGATATCATCAGGAATTGGAAGTGCATAGTAAGGCGAATTCGGTTCAAGAGTATACGTTTGGTCACCAGTTATACGCTTTAGCGTTATTTCTTTCCCCTCTTTATTAAGTCTTTTAATGTCCATCCAACGCAAACCGCGCCAAAGCAATTCTTTTCGTCTTTCTTTTAATATCAATAATAAGGCCTCATTTGCATTAGTAGCTTCATAAGGTATAAATTCACCCGTAACCCAGCGGGTTTGTAGCAGTGTGTTAAGATCACTGATTGCATCTTCTGTATCTCCGTTTCTGGCACGGCTCTCGGCGCGCATCAGATAGAGTTCATCTGTTGTTAATCCTCTGTACATATCGAAAAGGGAGTTACTATAGTTGCCTTTAAAATAATAACCCGTGCTATTTGCAGTAAAGTATCCTGTTTTCCTAAGATCATTGTCGTCATAGCTTTCAATAATTTCAGGAATTACGTTTGCATAAGATGGATTTGAACAATAAAAGCTCGCATTGGCAATGATGATGTCATATACCACTTCAATATTATGACGATTAAAAGGTTTGCGGGCTGTAAGATTGATGGTATTAAAATCCATAAGGTCATTTTTGATTGATAGTGCCAGGTTCGCATATTTGTTACAGCTATCATATTGCCGCATAGACATAAATGCACGTGCTAATACACCAAAGGCTGCCGCCCGTGACGGACGCATAGGATGAATGGGCAGCGGTGGCAGAAGTGTTGCCGCCACGCGCAGGTCATTTAATATAAACTCATATGTTTGAGTAAGGGATGACCGGGTAGTAGCGGCATTCATATCTGAAGTAGTTTTCAGTGCAAGACCAAAGTCTGTATCAGCACTGGCAGCGTCCCAGGCATTGCAAAATACCCATGAAGCATGTAAAAGTGTATTAGCGCGAATAAACATTGCAGAACCCTTAACATTATCCCATGCACCTGCATTTGTAATATTCCGTTCCATTTTTTCTATATTGTCTAAAACGATATTTGAAATATTTACCACATCATATGTATTAGACCAGTCGTTGGGAAACTGCTGGTAATCCAATACCTGCCAAGTGTATGCTGCCCGCTGCAAAGCAGGAAGGCTGTTATAAACATTTTCAGGCAAAAAGTAATCATCCATCGATGTCTCATCAAAAGAAAGCCCACGGGAGTTGACGCGATTACCTTCATCAAGCATAGCCTGAAGATCAGCAATAGAAGCAGGTGTTTTAAGCCTGTAATCTGGTTTAACATCCAGATATTTTGTACAGGCCCCACCGACCGCACATAGGAAGATAATAATAAAGCTATATAAGAAATATGTTGACTTCATGTTGTTGATTTTATTGTTAAAAATTTGCACGTAAGCCAATGGCCCACGTGCGGGATGCAGGGATACTGGTTGGATAATCCGGGTCTAATCCATTCTTGTTAGCTTTCCACAGAACGCCAAGGTTTGATGCGTTAAGATATAGTTGAAGAGACTGCCACCCGGTTTTTCCAAGCAAGGATTCAGCAAGCTCATAACTTAGATTAACGAACTGAAGACGAATATGGTCAGCCCGGGAAACTGTAACATTGGAGCTTAAAAAAAATGCATCGCGGTAATAATCGAGCGGGTATTGCAGAGAAGGAATATTTGTATGATTTTCATCACCGGGTTGCTGCCAGCGCTTAGCAAAATCTCCATGACCAATTCCGCTGCTGTAAAGCTGCTCGTAGCTGATAGACTCCCGCCGAAAATAGTAACCGAGTTTATAAGTGATATTAAAGAAGATGCTAAACCCCTTCCAGGTAATACTGTTTGATAATGCACCGTAATACCGCGGACTGGCCGTGCCGTTGTATAAAAGGCTGTCAGGACTTTTTGCCGCAGCATATATCCCATAATAATCCTTACTCAGGGTTTTGTTAAGGTAACCCTGCGGATCGCCGGTCTGTGGGTCAAGTCCGGCAAATGCATAGCTTAATATTGCATGAAGTGGTTTACCTGTCAGCGGAGAAACCTCTCTGCCCCCGGTAGGTGCATATATCGCACCTTCCGGCATGTAATAGGATGTGGTTTTATCACGATAGAGGCTTAGCAAAAAGCCCGTATTCCATCTGAATTTTTTATCAAAAATGCGCCAGTTTAAATTTATATCCATGCCACGGGCCTGCATATCGGCGATATTACGTACGATCGTTTTACTTGCCAGCCCTGCAGTATAATCAACAGGAGAAGGACCAAACAGATCAATTCCTTTTTTATTATACCATTCTATTGTGCCACTAAGCCTCGCGTTTTTTAATGCAAAGTCCAATCCTATATTGGTAGTGGCCACTTTTTCCCAGCGCAATGCTGAGTTTGCGAATTGTGCAACTCTTAATCCGGGCAAGCCTGAAAAACGGTTATTGCCTACAGTTTCCAGTACGGTAACTGCTGATTTAGATGGGTCAACAGTACCACTGTAGCCGAAGCTGGTACGTAGCCGCAGTTGAGGCAACCATAAGGCATGGTAGAAATTTTCTGAAGCGATATTCCAGGCTGCACCGCCAGACCAGAAGGGTTTCCATTTGTCATTGGTTGATACACCAAACAGGTTAGAAGCATCGCGCCGTGCAGAACCTGAAAGCGTGTACTTACCTTTTAATGTCCAGGACGCATTACCATAAAAAGAAACATAACGGTTAAGGGATTCCGAGAGCGAAATACCATCAGGAATATAAGATAAGGCGCCTGAAAAGGTCGGATAGGCCGTTTTATAATCCACTGTTCCGGTTGTAAGGATATTTTCATCATAACCATATAATGTTTGTCCGTTACCCGTAATGCGGGTCTGGCGTAATTCTGCACCTGCAATTACTGACAGGCTGTGATTTTCAAAACTTCCACCGAAATTATTGTTATAGCTAAATTGTGCACGACCATTATGCGCCTGAACTACGGATTGGTTACGACTTAATATTGCCCCGGACGGAACAATATAATTAATAATGCCGGTATTATAATCTACCTGGCTAAAGTCATTGATGAGGTTCCGGGTATAATAACTCTGCAAATCAGCGATATTATCTGTGTTTGTTTGCTGGCGCTGGTAGTTATAGCGTACATCGAATGACATACCTTTAAAAAGCTGATATTGCAGACCTATATTTGCCAAAAGGCTACCGCCATTTGTTGCAATGCGGTTGTGCTTATAGTCTTCAAGCGGATAATATTTCCAGTCGAGCAGGTATCCTCCACCTGCAGTGTCTGTAAATTCATCGCGGTATTGTACAGGAACAGGTAAGGCGTTGCCTGCGGCATCTGCTAGCGACAGATAGGGGATATGCCTGTAATTGATGGTGATATCACTATAGCCCGGTTTACCACTGAGGCTATTGGTAGCTATATAAAGAGCGCCAAGTTGTATGGTGATCTTTGATGAAGGCCGATAGCTGTTTTCCATCCTGAGCGTCAGGCGATCATTTTTTTCAGAAAGGCTTCCTATGTTCCTGTCATACCCGGCACTAACCAACCATGCCAGCGTTTCACTACCTCCTCTCAGGTTCACGGCATACTGTTGTAATACTGCATGCTGATAGAGATACCGATTGTAATCTTCCCGCGCATCATGGGCCTTTAACTGATTAATGGCTGTGGTGGCTTCAGCTTCGGAAATAAGTCCATCTTTTTGTTGCTGAAAGATTTTTATTGCCGGTGATATGCCCAGGTGACTTAAACCACTTACGTATCCGTTATCAAACAACATTTTTTCCACGTCAATATAATCTGCGGAATTTATCTGGGGCAGGTAATACAGATCCGGGGAACCTGTTACAACAACATTAGCATTGAACTCAACCCGTAATGGCTGGTTGAATTTACCTTTCTTGGTGGTAATAACAATTACACCATTGCCTGCACGGCTACCCCATATTGATGCGGCTGCGGCATCGCGCAGGATGGAGATATTGTCTACATCGTTAGGATTGATACTTGCAAGATCACCTTCGTAAGGGAAATTATCCAGAATGATCAATGGATCCTGGTTGCCATTGATAGTAGAGAGCCCACGAACATTAAAGTCAAGCTTTTTATTATCGGTTTTATATCGGGATGGATCAAATAAAACGCCGGATGCTATACCATTCAGCCTGTCGAGAATAGTAGTGCCTACCTGCAGGTTGAGGGTTTTATTATCAATAAAGGTAAAAGATCCTGTAGCACGTTCGCGTGGTAATTGCTGAAAACCCGTGTTAACAAAAACTTCCTGCAGCGCGAGCGTATCTGTTGTCAGCATAATATGCAAAGCAGCCGGTGTTACAACCGGGAGGTACAGTTCTTTATAACCAATATGCGTGATGTGTAGCGTATCAGACAAGACAGCCCCAATTGCAAAGGCTCCGCTTTTGTTGGTAGTTGTGCTTATAGATTTATGCTTTACTGAGATGCTTACACCAGATAAAGGTTTTCCATCTGCGGAATTGGTAACCGATCCTGTAATTTGTGCTGCTGCGCCAAGTATACTGAAACTTAAAATTATGGGAAGAAAAAGCAGTTTTTTCATGTTTGGTTGATTTTAAAAATGTTTGATCAGCGGGAATTATTTATTTGAAAGCGTACCATCGGTGATAACGGCAAATTTTAGTTCCCTTCTTTCTTTTTTAAGGCTGAGACCGGCCTTTCTAAAAGCATGTTCCAGCCCCGGAATATCTGAAAGATCGTAGGGCAGTTCAATATGGACCGGGGTGTTATCCGTTGTTTCGCAAACAAGAGGAATAGAGGAATAAATGTTGAGCCATTCCACAACTTCACTTACGCTATACCCCTTTATATACTTTTTAAGCGTTGAGGGCTCCATGTCCATTGAAGGAATACTATTCTTTTTAGATTGAGAACGGGGTTTACCTGAAAGCACTAAGCAATCCGTCATCAATTCTTCCGGGCGCCAGCTTATGTTAAAGTAGCGGTAAAGATCTTGCTGCATGGCAAGCCTAAGCCCGGGTTCCGGGGTCGGCGGCATAGTAAGGTCATAACAAAAAAGATTGGCAACAGCGGCAGTATCCTCAAGCGATATAGAAAAAAATGGATTTGCCGACATGATCTTTACCCGGTTTACGAGAAATGCCAGCAGGTCTGGCCATGCAGACCTGGCAAGAATAAAACGGGAAACATTATGCATGTAAAGCCCTGTAAAAAGGCCCGTGCTGTCTGCACTGCGCATACCTTTTACAATGGGCGCCCCATCAAGGTAGCCGGTGAGCAGTGAGCGATAAATTGCAGCAGACCCGTTTCCCCCATTGCCATTAACAAACAGCGGCAACCTGGCATTTATATTCAACAGGTCTTTTTTTATGCGGAATGTTACCTGTTTTTTGTTAAGCAGGGCACTAATATTTTCATCGGTTAACTGATCAGCAGATGTAATGGCCAATACATTACCCTCAGGACTTATGATTACTTCATGAGGCATAATTATTGAAGGAAAGAGCTGATCAAGCTCTGTGTTGTTGAATGATACCGGCAGGGTGATGCGGGTGCCGGCTGTACCGGCTATTCTTTCAAAAAATTTTTGTGTACGGGTAAAGTTATCACCCGTAAGATGGGTTTTGGTATTTACGAGTATCACTTGCAGCTTATTACCGGATTTGTTTTGCAGATGCTGCAAACGCGGAAATAAGGTAATACACGCACCGCAATAAGAACTCCAGAAATCGAGGATAACGAATTTACCTCTAAGGTCATCCATGTTAATGGTTGTGGATGAATGGTTGTTTACATTTGAAATAATCAATGGCGGAACCTTATCGCCAATATTAAGCGGCACTATATTGGTTCCTGTTTGAGGGTTAGGTAATGCTGTATGCCAGCAGCATAATATTAAAATCAGCAGTTTAAATTTCATTTGCATTGTTTTATTGATCAATAAAAGGCAGGCGATTTGTTACGGGTAAAAATCAATGGCTGTCAGACATATAAAAGACCTTCATTCTTTTTATGGCGGTGACAAGCTCCAGCCCGTATGGCGTAAGCCATTCTCTCAGCTTTTCGATGGTAACAGGTTCATCCGGCAGTGAAATATCAAGCAGTTCACAAGCCACGCCGTTAATAACGGGAATGGGTAACCGCGCATCAAGAAAATCACAAAGCTCCCGGGACGAACCATATAATTCCTGCATGCCAGCTACCTGGCCGAGCGTGTTCGCGTATTGCCTTGTTGCTTTTGAAATGCTTTTAAAAGCAGCGGTGGCATGCAATTCAAGGCAGGGCATATCCATTTCCTTAAAACCCGTGGTAAGCCGGAAATAGTTATCCAGCGCGGTTTTGATCATTTCGGGCACCTGGTCAACAAGAGAAGCCGGAGCAGTAAATTCAAAACAATAAGAGTGATGCTGCTTCCAGGCATCCCATGCTGTATAATCGGGTATTATAGCATACCTGTCTTTCACATCATACACAATCCTGTTGGCAGGCATGTCGGCAATATCAGGAAATGCAATTGCATAAAGCGATAACAAGGGGCTGTTAACAGCGTAGCGCTTTATGGAGCCGTATTTTTCTGAATAGCCTGTTACTGTTGAAAACCCGTCAAGGTAGCCTGTAAGGGTAAAAGAGGTTTTCAATACTCCGTTTGCGGCGTCGCCGGCAATTGCAGAGAGCGAGCTATCCGGGTTGAACCGGCGCTCTGTTTTTTTCTGTGTATTCATGGCTGTATTATTTAGCGGTTTATGTTCACCAGGTATTGCAGCCGTATCGGTTGTAAATGATTGTAAATGCCGGCTTGCATATGTATGCAAAAGCCGATGGTATATATAAGCTGCGCGGAAATGGATTTTAGAAACGGGGAGGTTGGTGATATTGGTAAGCTCCAGGCCGGTTAACGAATAGCTATTGGTATCAGGTTCAGTTATATGATTATTATAAGCAAAGGCAGCGCCTGCATAAAAACATAGCAATGCCGGTAAGCAAAAAAACTGTTTCATTTTTGCAGGTTGTTTAATACACAAAAGCAGCCGCGTGCAAAGCTGAAGGTTCAGCCATTACAACAAGCCGGTTACAACTATGAACAAAAGGCAAAGGGAAGGAGCCGGTGACATTATAGTAAAACATGAGAAAACTTTAAAAAACCAGGCCACTGCTCCCTGCCCGTTGCCCCGGCATTTACACGGGGTTTTTGGGCTTGCGGGCAAAGAGAATTTTATAAGAATGGAGAAAAGCGAGTAGGCAGGCATATTGCAAGACTGTTCGCTTTTGGAAAAAAAAATTATATACTTGATAAATTCTCATCCCTTTTTGGATGAGCCTTGGATATGTATAAATATGGGACTTACATACCGTGGCCCATTTGGTTCTGACGCCTTATGTGACACGGATTTACAGCAAGCCCCATATCTATTTAACTGACAAAGTTAGCCAATCTTATAGACACGGGGTATAATTTGCTGCCTTGCGTCACGGCGTCAGAATTGGGCCGCAAGACTCTTTTGTTATACCTTTTAAATTAATGAAGTTGTTTTATGTTCTATTATTTTTTATCCATTCAGTGTTTTGATATTCAAATATAAGCATATTTAACTAATAATGGTACATGTACCTTTGATGTTTTTTGTAGATTTTCTTCTATTGCTTTTCTATGGCAGAAATAACCAAAATAGAAAAGTATGTTATAGAGAAGGTAAAAGAGAAAAGAGACGCAGCAGGTTGGTCTCAAATACTACTTTCTCAAAAACTAAGTATGAGCGATAGCTTTGTTAGCCATGTAGAAACTCCTAAAAGAAGAGCTAAATACAATTTAAATCATCTGAACGCTCTCGCAAAAATCTTTAAGTGTTCTCCCAAAGATTTTTTTCCAGAAAAGCCTCTATGAAAAAGTCGTGTAATTGGCTATAAGGAGGCTATCTTATGTTTTGTTATAGTTATCGAATCGAGTAATCAGTAAAGATTCCTTGAAGCATTGAAAAATAAAAATCCCGGGCAGGAATGCCCGGGATGTTGCTAACCTATGAAAAACACCATGTGGTGTGTTTGTGACTTGTTGGTAATTAAAGATAGTATATTTTGATGATAGTGTTTACTTTTTTAAGATATATATTGAGATGAAAAATGAGGTCAACGGTTCGGGTATTGCCGAAGGCGGGGTTTTTAGCACAAATGTTCAATCGAAGAACGAATGTTGAACCTTGTGCACAAATGCTCAATCGAAGCCGTTCAGCCCCGCTTTTGGCAATACCATGTTAGCTGCTGGCTTTATTTAATGATGAGAGAATTGTATCTATATTGATGTCTTTGTTTTTACATATTTGGTCAAATTGCTCCTTAATGAAAATATTTTTACTGTCGAAACCATTAAGCCTTGTCCTATGAAATTTATACTCTGAGTAAATCAAGTAACTGTCAACATTTGCATTCAATGAATTAAATGAACTCGCCATCGCTGTCTTAAACTTGGACACTTCCATAAATAATTTAATGTCTTTTAAGTTATCTGCATCAGTCAAGTCAAAATTTAAGGGTGTATACATCGCTTGATTTGTTTGCAAAAAATATAAATTCTTTTTTTCTAAAGTGTAGTCGTTATTGAAGTGTATAAATATTCTAACTATGTTGTCTGTCAACAACGCACTTTTATTAATCCAAGTTGAGTGAATCGAATTTATTTGCGAATCATCAATAAGAACACCATTGAATCCAGATAAGGAGTCAATAAGTGGTTTTGAAATATTATCAAGGTCACCTACTTTATCGGTTTCTTGCCTTTCCACCTTGTCCAAATACCAATGTATTTCCAATTGAATTTTACCGCAAATTATCCAATCAAACTTTTGTAATTCACCTTGTATTTCAGATTTTAACTCATCTATAAATTTATTCCTTGACTGAGTAGAAAGAATACGCTCAAACCCTAATTGTATTTCTATTGAACTGTCTGCCAACTCCTCAATAGCATAAGGCTTTTTTACGTCACAATTTGAAGTGGTAATCTTGATTGTCATTTGAAAATTTGGTTGTTGCTGTGCTGGCAGCTAACGGGCAGGGCTTTATGCAGGTTGGGAATTAGTATTCCGTCTGCCCATAACCGAAATTGATAATTGCAATATTGCCGATGTTTTATTCATAAGCCAAATTTATAACGTCTTGCTGAAACCGAAGCCCGTTTGCCGCGGTTCGTGTCCCACCATAGTCGTTAAGCTAAGGAGAGGAGAATATATAACTTATTGATAATGAACAACTCCCCGGTGGGGAGTTGTTTTTTTATTTTCTCCTCATTGTAGTATGATTTAAGGGTATGGGATAAGGAGTTTTTGTATAACGCATACCCGTTGTAAAAGTAAGCATTTACTACCTAAGAGGAGAAACAAATTAACAATTCGGGAAAAGATTTTATTGGAGGAACATGCCGCAGATATCTCTGCCAACATTAAAGGCTTCCTTTGTTCTGTTCAGGCAGAGAAAACAGGCAGGCAAACAGGGTTCATTAAAAGAAGCAGTGGCAAAATAACAGCACAGGGTTTCCTGGCTACGCTGATGGTAAGCGATAGCCCACAGGAGCATATAAGCCTGCCGGATCTGACGGCAGAACTGCGGCAGGCTCATGGCATAGAAATAACCAAAGAAGCCCTGCACCAGCGTTTCAGTGCTCAGGCAGTTAATTTTCTTGAAAAAATAATACAGCAGGCGCTGAAACAACACCTCGGCAGGGAGAACGGAAGGTTAAACACACATTTTTCACGTATCAAAGTAAAAGATTCCACTAAGTTTAAATTACCTACTGATTATAATGGAGTCTACAGAGGTTATGGTAATTTCAGCAAGACCAATGGCATGATAAGTCTGCAATATGAATATGACGTGGTAAGCGGTAACTGGCTGTCTGTAAAGCTAACCGATGGTTTACGCAATGACTTCAAAGATGCAGAGCAAACCATATCGGCTATAACCACAGGCGATCTGCATCTTCGCGATCTGGGATATATTTCTCCTACTTATCTGAAGGCAGTCATACAATCTGAAGCATTCTTCCTGAACAGGTTACCTCCTCAGGCGGGCGTATACAACGGGAATGGAAAGCCTTTGAACTGGAATAAAGTGTTCAGACAGGCAAACCGGCAGCAGCATCTGCAACAGGATGTGCTGGTATATGACAAGGAGCGGCTTGGATGCAGGATGATCATTGAAAAAGTACCTGACTATGAGTTTAAGCGGCGATGGCTTAATGCGCAGGTGCAGGCTAAAAGCAAGAGTGTTGGTATATCAAAAGAACATAAAAAAAGGCTGCATTATAATATCTACATCACCAATGTTGAAGCTAAGATTTTGCCTGCATCTGAGATTAGAAAAACCTATTACCTGCGCTGGCAGATAGAACTGGTGTTCAAGACATGGAAATCATTTTTTCGCATCAATGAAGTTAAACGGGTAAAAAAGGAGAGGCTGGAATGCCAGTTACTGGGCAGGCTGTTATGGATATTGATCAATTGGAGCTTATTCAGTCGTCTCAATAAGCACGTATCTGTCAGAGGGCAGACCGTAAGCATGCTAATGTTTTTTAAACGAAGCCTCAAATTTGCTTCTACTTTAAAAATGGTACTATTAAAAAAGATACCAGTTAAAACATGGCTATCCTATACCTATCTGCCGCTGATTATAGATTGTGTATGCCTTGCACCAAAAAATAAACAAACTCACTTTGAATCTTTACAAGTAAACAGAAAACCTTAGCTTAACGACTATGGTGTCCCACGAAACACCTCTTTTATTTTTAAAATCTTCCGCCCGCTGTTTTCAAGGCCCCCGAGACACGATCCCCGGCGATTGTAATATAATAATGTAACACTCTTTCTTGTAACAATCCTTGCGTTTTCCACAAACCATATGTACAAAAAAGTATATCCGCTCCTTTTTACAACTGGAGCACAGCTACAAGGCCACTAATATTTTATTGAATTGGGTTCGGGTAGTGGCAGGCAATCTAAAGATGAGGATTAATTGAGTTTTAAATGTAGTAATATTTTGTAAACGGGCAAAGTTTTTAAAAAGCCTGTGTAAGATTTTTTCAATGAGGTTCTTACGTACAGTGGTGTGAGAGGCTCACCTCATCGCCAACAAGCGGTTAGGCCGCCTACTCGATTAGCCGCTTTTGACGTTTGAGTTTTTGTCCCATCCAAAACAGCTTCCACTGTATCAACCATTGCTTGTGTTCCCAGTTAATATCAAACTTTTCCTTTTTGTCTGTCAACCACGGTGGCTGTGCAACCTTAGCATGAAGCATTGGTGGATTATGGATAACCTTTTCCCGGTGGTTCGGGTCAAGCGATGATTTTGGATAATAACGAATATCAACGATGGTCAAACGTCTGTCGGCTCTGTAAATATGCAAGTTGATATCATACAAATTATCGTAGAGATTTTGGACAGTCAACATGATTTCCGAAAAGGTTACGGGTGCTTTCTTGTCATTTGCCTTTTTTCTCAGAACTCTTTGCATGTAAAAATTCTCCTCACTGGCTTTGATTTCTGACAGAATGAATTTGCAATTGTTGGATATTTTGTTCCATGACAACCCTCTCGCCATGTCAAGCAGCTTAGAAATAGCTTCCTTTATTTCTTTTTGGAGGGTGTCTTTGTTCATGTCCAATTGCGACTGCGGAGCAGGGCTTTATGCAGGCTGGGAATTAGCATTCCCACTGCTGACTGTAAATATTGATGAAGTTATGTACAAAAACTGATAGTTATCCGTTTGACCGACCCAATGTTGTTTGCAAATTGCAGATGTTACAAGGTCAATCCCAACTTGCATAAAACCCAATGTTGCCTGCTGCCCTATATCGTTCAGTTATTATTCACTGCATAGATTGTCATACTTTCTTATGAAGGCTTCTTTCCTGTCATTTGAGTTGAGTAAATCCGTTTTGTATTCTTCAATGAAAGTGTTGGTTGCTTTTAGAAAATTGTCACGATAAACAATGACTTCAGTCGTTTTGTTTTCAATTAAAATGTCAGTTGATGTCGCCCCCCAAATTGTCCAATTACCTTTAGTTCTTGCTTCGTGCAAAAGTCCACACCGGACATATTTATAGAAATTTTCGGCAGTTGTCTGATTGAAGTTTTTATCAAATGGTGAACGCCTTGTTAGAAATGAAATAAATATATCAGCACTTCCCCCATATTCAAATTGTCCCAATGGTGGGTCAGCTTTTGTTTTGTAGCGATAATTTATTCCTTGGTATGTACTTTCAAGAAATTCAACTAAAGAACAGATAATTGCCATAATCGAAAACCCTTCACCTCTGTAAGTTCCGTTGTCTTTGATTGCGTTTAATGGACCTAAATATCTGTCCTGAAGTCGAGTTAGAAAATATTCTGTATAGGCAGTTGTCCAGGCAGTAGTATTTGCAAAGTCTGCCAGTAAAGTTTTATGATTATTCCAATCATTAACTGTTTTCCATCCTGCTATTTTTGTGCCTGCTGGAAGCTGCATTGGTTTCTAAAATTAAATGTCATTTTAAAGTTTGAGGTGTCGAAGGGTAGCAGGCAACGCGTATATTTATGATATTACACGCAATATCCACTAAATTATAAGTTGCTGTAAATTAATTTTTTAGTCTTAATACATTTTGTATTATTTATTGCGTCAATACAATTAGTGCCAAAGTCTTCATGATAGTTTGATGGTTCATTAACTTGCGCACAACGTTTCGAGTATTTCTTCAGCAGCGGCATTCTGTGTTTCGTCAGCTCAAATTTATTATCAAGTTTGAATAAGGTTCATCTGTTCAGCACTTGTTCGTCATCCGCTGTTGCAGAAATACCATGTTACCAGCCGTAATTTTCGGGGTGAAGGAAGGACTTGAACCTTCTTCTGTCCCTTGGAAAGAAAACAAACTCGTTTGCCTTCCAAGGGGACGCTTTACCAGTTAAGCTACCTCACCAAAATCTATTTTTTCAATTTTATCATTACTCACGTTGATGTCAAACTCAAATTTACTGTACGATGCAAATTTTCTTGCGCTACGCTTTGTTCCCCACCCCTTTATTTCAGATTTGTGTTTTGACTTAAATTCACTTTCCAACGTCTCAATAATTTTATCTTCTCCAAGTTTTTGACAAATAACTTCGTCAACTTTTTCAGTCAGCAATCTAAAAATATTTATGAAATCAAATATTTCTTCTTTGGAAAAAGTATCCGTTTTGTTGTTTTGAAAATTCAAACCAAATAAGCCGTTCGTAAGTTTAGTTTTCCAAAGTTGTTGCAATGCGTTTCCCTTGTTTCGTATAATATCCGCTAAGTCGCCTTTGGATTGCCCTCCGCTATGTGTTATTCGATTTCGTCTTAGTCTGATGTAGTCAAATGTCCAAATTTCTTTTTGATCGAAGTTTGAAGATGTTACAATGCCTAAGTACTTAAAAATATCATCTGGAATCCTTTCCTTGACTTGTAAATTGGGCAAAGAGGTGTCAGCTTTTCTAGCAAACTCATAAAGTGTCCGCATGTAAACTTCAAACTCTGAATAAGCTAACAGAAAGAGACTTTTTAGTATAAATTCAAATGTGCTTCGATGCGAAGCATTTAGATGGTCAAGCTTAACCCTAAATTGCCTTGAATTAGTGTTTTGAGAAAACACTTCGGTAGTCAATTTATTTTTTTGTTTTACAAGCTTTTCATTGTTGTCAATATGAAACTGTTCCCAAACAAAAATATAATGAGATAGGCAGTTGTTTAGTTCGGAAAGTTCTGTCTTAAATTCTGTCAGTTGTTTACTTCTCACGGCACTTGCTATTATGGCTGGTAACTCGTGTATTTATGATATTACATGCAATATCTATAAATTATAAGCTTCTGTAAATTAATTCTTTAATATTATACATTTTGTATTGTTTATTGCGTCAATACAAATTTGCGTTTGATTCTTTTCTTTGTATTTCTCGCGGACAAATAAATGAATGCTTTCCTTTCCTGACTTCGTACCTTTTTACCACGAACTCCCCAATATATGTAAAGCCGAATGTTGTATGCTGTTTTTAAATCATTGTATGAGCATATAGGATAATAGCCTTTCTGTTAAACTTGTCAAAGAATCAAACTGTGATATTTTGTCTAATAATAAGTCCACATAGTTTTTTTTAGGTTTTGGCTTTTTAAGTTCTTCAGTTAAGTCAGCTAAATATTCTAACAATAGAGAAGTCTGCTCAATATCTATTAATCTATCGTCTTCTAATTCTTTAATTTTCAATCTAATCTCATTGAGAGTTTCATCGATTTCGCCATTTATTCTGAGGTCATTAGCTATTTCTGACTTCTTAATACTTCCATTTACGTTTGAATTATTAATCGAACCATTATTACTAAAAGATTGATTGTCCATAATTGAATTGCTTTTACTTTCAACATAAATATTGTGGATATTGTGAATAGTATAGGGTGCTGTTTGATAAATTTGTTCTTTATCAAAATTTAATGAATTAGAATTTGAAAGTTGGATAGCATATTTTAAACAAAGCTCCTTTGCAAATTCTTTGAGTCTTATATCAGTTAATAATAATGTTAACAGTCTTTCAATATTCTCGTCTGACCCAGTGAAGTCTAAAATTAATTTAGAGCAAGATTTCCCCCCTCCAATTATAGTGAATTCTAAATTATATTCGTTTTTAATGTGTTTTTTAAAAGCATTAAAAAAGCGCAACTGATCTAATGTCCATTTTTCATTGGAAACAAGAACAAAACTATTATCAGTAAGCTTTTTTGGGTCAATATATTTTCCCTTTTCTATTAGTTCAATAATCTTTTCAAATGACAAATCCATATTTTTAAATTAAATGCTGAAGTAGTTAGGTAAATTACTCAAAAGTAAATGAATTTCGCCGTGGTTAGGTGTCCCACGAAACACAACTTTTATTTTTCAATCTATCGCCCGCCGTTTTCAAAACCCATGAGAAGCGAGCCCAGGTGATTAAGATACAATAATGTAACGCTCTTTCTTATAACACTCCTTTGGTTCTCCGCAGAGTCTCAACTCCGAGCCTTTTGTGCGTGGGCTGGACTCTGCGAGGCATACTCATCATCTCCCTTTTGTTTAACTTACTTCTTTTATATATAGCAGCAGTTTTAATTACAACCTTTGATTCTCCGCCTACCGCAGCGTCGCCTGCCAACACTAAGGCTATTCACGGGCAGACACTGCGGAAAACTCTCACTCTGCGGGGAACAAATTTAAAGACTTCTTTCAGCAAAATGTAGCTGCTTTATAAAATGCAAAAAGCCCCGATTAATTCGAGGCTTTATTATTACTGCTTCTTTTATAATTTATTTTCCAAAGTGCTGGTGTATCTTCGATGTCTTTCGTTTCTCCCTTATAATATAATGTCCACAAAGGCTCTTCTGGAAAGTCATTCATTTGTAGCCAACATTCAGATTGAGGGTATGAATTGGATATAAACTTTCTATTATCTTCTTCTAAAAAAGACCATTCAAGTTTTTCCATCGTAATGCGATTAATTTTTTTAAAAAGGCTAAACATTATTCCCCAAATTTTTTATTGTACGTCTTATTTGTTCTTGTGCCACCATTCATAATCTCTTGATACAACTCCTTTCCTCTAAATCCCGCATCGTAGGCCTTTTTATAATAGAAATCATAACTTTGTATTTCAGGCAAATTGGCTGCTGCATTTTGGTCTGACATTAAATCCCTTGCTTGTTGTTTAAAGTTATTTCTCTGATTAACTACACTTCTTGCGTTTGCTTCGGTAGGGTCAATGTTTACATTTATAGCATCTACATTGTCTTTATACCATTTCCTTACAGCATCTCCATCAAAGCCGCCTGTCATTTTGCGAATTTGAGTTGCAGTATATCCCATCTTATCCATCAAACCATTAATCACAGCTTTAGACCCATACTTATTTATTATTTGTCCCATACCGCCACCTGCAAGGTCTCCAATAAATCCGGTAGCAAAATCCATTCCTGCCTGTTCTGCAGTATAACCGCTTAGGTTATTCATCGCATTTACAAGCACATCACCTGATGCCGTTAAAGCAGCTCTACCAATTTTACCTCCTGGTGTTTTCCATGGTATCAACCCTTAGGTTCTCCGCAGAGTCTCAACTCCGAGCCTTTTGGGCGTGAGCTGGACTCTGCGAGGCATTATCATCATCTCTGTTTCGTCAAATCTACATCATCTTTACATGGCAGCAGTTTTAATTACAATCTTTGATTCTCCGCCTACCGCAGAGTCCTGCCAACGCACATTGCCCGGAGGAGAGACTCCGCGGAGAACGCTCGCTCTTTAAGAGCTAATGTTTACAAAACTCTGCGATGAAAAAACAGTACCGATATTGGTATCCCGACTAAACCCTTGCTTCGCCACAACGTCTCCCGTAAAGCCTTGCGTTTAGCCGGGACGTTGTGCGTTTTGCAATCCGGTCTCTAATACAACAGCATAACTTGTAACCTCAAACTCTCCTTATTTATTCTGCAAATAATATTGAGCTGAGCTATTTTTGTAATTAAAGTGTACAAATTAAAAAGCTTGTTCGCCACGTCCCCTTCAACCATGTGCTAATCATCAACTTTTATCTATGTGGGAGACGTGGCGGCGAAGGAAATTATCCTGGAAATACTAAAGGATAATCAGGTGATATTAATGAATTGATTTTAGGAAATCCATTTCCAAGATTTATTAATTCTTTATTTGAAATTGGACAATATTTCCAGAGAAACTGATCGTTATAGGTTCTGTCAATATCAAACCAGTAAAATATCTTTTCATACCTCAATCGTTTATTAACTTTTATTAAATCATCTATCATCTGCATATTAATCCCATTCTCAATTTGATAAATTGAATCGTCATCTTTGTTCAGCCAGTCATTGTATTTTTGAGTATATTCTTTTCGCCATTTTACTATATCTATATATTCAAGAATATAGGAATACAATGCAGATTTAATCGGAAGCGAAGTTTCGTCTTTCATTTTAAATAGTATTTCTGCTTGTTTGGGAAGCCACATCACTTTGATTAACTCTTTATTTTTTAAATCTTCCATCTTTCAATAATTTTAGTGCTTTTTTTGCTCCTTCTTGACCTTGCTTTGCCGCCTTCTCAATTTGGTCTAATGTTTTATCCCGATATTGATCAGGAAATTCTGAATTAATTGATCCTTTTCTGTCTTTTGAAATTATATCTTGAGCCGTACGATCTTTTTCTGTAGAAAAAACTATTGAAGGAGGATTGGTCAGAGGAGGAATTATAAATATAGGCGGAGGTAGATGCGTATTATCTCCTCGAAAATTACTCGGCATATCCAAGCCACTAGGGTAGTTAACCAACCTGTCCCAAAGCAAGTATGCTGCTGCGGCTGTAAGTAAGACTGGGATTCCAACTGAGCTAACAACTGAAGTCCCGGTTCCTTCGGCAGTAGTAGTTAATGCCGCTCCCAACATTGCAAGCCCTTGACTATTGGAATTTTGTGTACTTGGAGTACCCATTGCTGGAATGTAAGTTGGCTGAGCCTCTAATGGATATGCGTACTGATTAACCGGTTTTTGAGGCTTTGGTTTACCAACGATAATTACTTCGGGTAAAGTTATCGTATCAGAACCAGCTAATAAACCTAAAGGATCATTAAATAATATAGGAGTATTAAAACTAAACGTATAAGGACTCCAACTATCAACGATATCTGCTAGCTCATCAATTTGATGGAACCTGCCTATCTGTGGATCATACATCCTAAACGTTGCATCATACCAGTCAAGTCCGCTGCCATCACTAAATTCCTTATTCTGCAATTCATTCCCTCCGTTAAATCTATACTTGTTTTCAACTGCATTATTTAGCGCCTTGGATGATATTCCTGCCATTGTCAATCCGAACGGATAATAATGCGTCTCCTCCAATATCGCTCCCCTGGTATGGATCACCTGCAGGTTGTCAAAGAACACATCAACGGGGCTTTCGTTGCTCACGTAAATATACACATATCCGTTCTTTGGCGCTATGATATTTTGCATATTCGTGGCATCTTCCGTAAAATGATCCATCAACTGATTTACCGTACCCTTTACCCTGCTGCAACCTTGTTTTGTTGCTGCAAACTGCTCATCAAAAAACAGGTAGT